>ENA-OWRC01000556-OWRC01000556.1-human-gut-metagenome-genome-assembly--contig:-NODE-556-length-45796-cov-5.924772_pt1 | contig 45796 bp, 36 predicted proteins | sample MGYA00248268_ERZ651895 | MGnify/ENA primary metagenome ERZ651895 (study PRJEB26924, sample SAMEA4378242) | human gut metagenome | biome: human gut; feature: human-associated habitat; material: faeces...
AGATAGTACATTGTGCGAAAATAGCTCGTTGCCAGTTCCTTCTTTTTTTTTATGTTTTAAGAATTTTCCCTTAAGTGGTTTTTTATTTTCATATAATGAAAGCTTTTACATATTTAAAATAATTAGTATAAACTATCCCTTGAGGTGAATATAATGGAATTAAGTATTTTGTTAATTCAACAAATATGTCAATTATTTATTATGATCTTTTTTGGCTTTTTGCTTGTAAGAGGTCGAGTTTTAACAGCGGAAAATAGTAAAGTATTATCTATTTTACTTTTATATGTTGCATGCCCTTGTGCCATTATCAATTCTTTTATGATTGATTTTACATCAGATAAGTTGATTGGTTTAGGAATATCTTTTTTAGGGGCTATTTTAGTACATATCATTTTTATTCCACTTGCTAATTTATTAGGAAAAATTTTTGGTTTTACACCTATTGAAAAAGCAACACTTATTTATTCGAATTCTGGTAATTTAATTATTCCTTTAGTAGGAGCCATCTTAGGGAATGAATGGGTCATTTATTCAAGCGGTTATATGGTTATACAAACTATTTTATTATGGACACATGCTAAAAGTCTAGTTTGTAATGAACCATCATTTGACGTAAAAAAGATTCTATTAAATATTAATATTATTGCTATCATTATTGGAATTTGTCTTTTTATGTTTCAATTACAATTACCATCTTTACTTGTTGATACTTTTTCTAAAGTAGGAAGTATGATGGGACCATTAGCAATGATTGTTATTGGAATGCTTATTGGAGAAATGGATTTAAGGAGTATTTTTGTAGAAAAGAGAACATATTTAATTTCTTTATTTAGATTAGTTGTCTTTCCATTAATTATGATTCTTATTTTTAAATTTACAGGTATGTCTCGTTTAACAGTTGATGCTGACAAAATTTTGTTGATTACAATTTTAGCTGCATCTGCACCACCGGCTGCAACGATTACACAATTTGCACAGCTTTATAATAAACATCCAGGATATGCAAGTATTATGAATGTGATGGGAGTTATATTTAGTATTATTACAATGCCACTCATGATTATGATTTACCAATTATTATAAAAAGGTAGAAATACCTTTTTATTTATATATTAATAAAAGGAGTTCAAATGAAAAAAATATTATGTGTTTTGTTATTATTTGTAATAGGTTGTACACCTAAAACAACAATGATTGAAATTCAAAAACATGTCTATGTAGAAAAAGAATTTAAAGACAGTTGGTTAGAAATGAATGAATTTGGAGATAGCTATATTAAGGAAGAACTACAAGGAGGATATGGTTATTCATATGATGATCAATATTTAGAAATCTTTTTTAATTCAGGTGGTAAAATTGAGCTTTATAATTATAGTATAAAAAAAGATAATTTGATCATTTCAGGCGAAATGATTCCTCCTGCAACTATTCGTTTAGTTCATCCGCATCTTGAGAATGTCACAAGTGAAGGAGTAATTATTCATGAATTAGGACATTATTTTGATGAAAAGTATCATTTTAGTTCTTCTAAACAATTTATAAAACTTTATAAAGAAAATAAAACATTATTCAAACAAAAGACAAAAAAAGAATATTTTGCAGAATGTTTTAAAGAATATGTTGGAAATCATCAAGAAAAGGTAAAACCTTTTCAATCTTATATGGAAACAATTACTAAAAAAATACGACAAAATAATAAATGACTCATGCAAAAAGCGTGACTTATGGGTAAAAAAACGATATAATGTGTCTAAAAAAGAAACTAATAAATAGGTTTTGATTAATGATATAAATGCTTTTTAAAATATGATAATATGTTATGGTGAGGTGAAAATGATGGATGATTTTATTAGACCGCCAAAAAAAGAAGTAAAACAAGAAACAAAACAAAGACCAATCAAAGAAGTTTTAATTGTTATTTTGATTATTGTTTGTCTTGCAATTGGGTATTTTGCAGGCTATGTTTCAAAAAAGAATGTTATTGTTAAAAATACAAATGATAGCAGTATTATTAATGAAGTTTATGATACTTTAGATAAGTATTGGGTAAATACGAATGATCAGGATGTAAATTTAAATACCTCTGCTATTGAAGGAATGGTTGCAGGATTAAATGATCCTCATTCAAGTTATCTAACAAGCAAAGAAGCTGTTGAATTTAATCAAACAGTTGCTGGAAATTATCAAGGCATTGGTGTAGGTTTTTCTATGGTAGAACAAGGGGCCATGATTACTAAAGTATATAGTGATTCACCAGCAAGTAAAGCAGGCTTAAAAGTTGGCGATATTATCACGAAAGCGGATGGAAATGAATTAGCACAAGCAAGTACTGATCAAGTAAGAGACTATGTGCGAGGTGAAGATGGAACAGAAGTTACATTAACGATTTTAAGTAATCAAAAAACAAGTGATGTGACAGTTACAAGAGGCGCATTAGATACTTCTGCTTTTTATGAAATAAGAAAACAAGGAAATGTATCTTTTGGATATATTGAATTATCAACTTTTGGAACAGATACCGCTAAGCAAGTAGAAATAGCCTTAGAAATGTTTAAAAAGAAAAATATTCAAACATTAGTTATTGATTTAAGAGATAATGGTGGAGGCTATTTAACAGCTGCTACAGATATTTTAGATTTATTCTTTACTTCAGATGAAGTAATTTATCAAATGAAAGAAAAAAATAGTGCAGCAAAAAAATATTATGCAGAATCAGATAAAAAATATGAATTTGAAAATGGTTATATTCTTGTAAATGAAAATACAGCAAGTGCTTCTGAATTAACAGCAGGAGCTTTACAAAGTGAAAAAGGATATCAACTTATTGGTAAAACAACTTATGGAAAAGGAAGTGCACAAACTCAAAAAACGCTTTCTGATGGATCAGTTTTAAAGTATACGTATGCTAAATGGATGATTCCTAATGGAACATGTATTAATGGAAAGGGTCTAACACCTGATGAAGAAGTTGATAATGTTTCATTATCAGGAATTACAACAAAAGATGTAAAAGAAACCTTAAAAGTTGATTGTGTAAATACACGTATTAAATCTATGCAAAAGATGCTCAATATTTTAGGATATTCTGTTGATCGAGAAGATGGTTATTTTTCAGTTAATACACAAGTAGCATTACAACAATTTGAAACAGATAATCATTTAAATGTAGATGGAGAGTATAGTCAAAGTGATAAACAAATGCTGGTTGCAAGAATGATGATTTATATCAATAATCATGAAAATGATAAACAGTATGATCAGTTAATGAAAATCATAAAATAAGGTGGTGAAACTATGTCTCAGTTTAAACTCGTTTCTCCTTTTCAACCAATGGGAGATCAAGTTCAAGCTATTCAAGAACTTGTAGATGGTTTAAAAGCAGGTAAAAAGGAACAAGTCTTACTTGGGGGAACTGGAACAGGAAAAACATTTACTGTTGCTAATGTTATCAAAGAATATAATAAACCAGCGTTGGTTTTAGCACATAATAAAACATTAGCAGGACAATTATATTCAGAGTTAAAAGAATTTTTTCCTGAAAATAGAGTAGAGTACTTTATTTCAAACTTCGATTTTTATCAACCAGAAGCTTATATTCCAGGTAGGGATCTCTATATTGATAAAAATGCAAAAACAAATTATGAAATTGAAATGTTGCGTTCAGCAGCAATGAATTCACTTATTGAAAGAGAAGATGTCATTGTTGTTGCTTCTGTTGCTTCTATTTATGGACTTGGAAATCCTGAACAGTATAAAGAAATGATTTTCTCATTACGTGTTGATCAAGATATTGATCGTAGAGAATTATTGACATTTTTAGTCGATCGTCAATATCAAAGAAATGATATTGAACAAACTAAAGGAACTTTTAGGGTTCGTGGTGATGTTATTGAAATTGTTCCAGGACATAGTGAAAGTTATTTGATTCGTATTGAATTATTTGGAGATACAGTAGAACGTATTTGTGAAGTAGATCCCCTTACAGGACATATTTTAGGTTCTTATAATACGTATACTATTTATCCTGCTTATGGATATGTTACGAAAAAGGAACAAATGTTAAAAGCTTGTGATACGATTTCTAAGGAATTAGAAGAACGATTACAGTATTTTAAAGATGAAACAAAGCTATTAGAGTATGAACGTCTTGATCAAAGAACGAGACATGACGTGGAAATGTTAAGAGAAGTGGGAATGTGTCCAGGAATTGAAAATTATTCACGACATATCGATGGACGAAAAGCAGGTCAAAGACCTTATACATTGATTGATTATTTTCCTAAAGATTTTTTACTTGTCGTAGATGAAAGTCATGTTATGCTTCCACAAATTAGAGGAATGTATAATGGGGATCGTTCTCGTAAAGAAACATTAGTAGAATATGGTTTTAGACTTCCAAGTGCTTTGGATAATAGACCACTTGTTTTTGAAGAGTTTGAAGATTTGATTCATCAAGCTATCTTTGTTTCTGCAACGCCAGGTGATTATGAACTAGATAAGGTTCATCATCAAGTTGTTGAACAAATTATTAGACCAACAGGGCTATTAGATCCAATCATAGAAGTAAGACCTATTGATGGTCAAGTAGATGATATTATTGATGAAATTCATCAACGTATTGAAAAAAATGAACGTGTATTGATTACCACACTTACTAAAAGAATGGCAGAAGATCTCAGTGCTTATCTTGTAGAACTTGGGTTAAAAGTTGCTTATTTGCATAGTGATACTAAAACATTAGAAAGAACAGAAATTTTAAGAGATCTACGTCTTGGAAAATATGATGTTTTAGTGGGTATCAACTTGTTAAGAGAAGGGTTAGACTTACCAGAAGTTTCTCTTGTTTGTATTTTAGATGCTGATAAGGAAGGTTTTTTAAGATCGGAAAGATCATTGATTCAAACTATTGGACGTGCTGCTAGAAATAGTCATGGTAAAGTTATTATGTATGGTGATAAAATTACTGATTCTATGCAAAAGGCCATTGATGAAACAGCAAGACGTCGTGAAATACAAGAAAAATATAATAAGGAACATGGTATTATTCCTCAAACAATCAAAAAGGAAATTAGAGAAGCTATCCATGGACAAGAAAATGTGGATGAAGCCATTTCTCTTGTTAAAAAGGGTAAGAAAGCGAAGAAGAAAGATAAAGAAACACTTATTAAAGAACTTGAAAAACAAATGAAAGAAGCAGCTAAAGCACTTGATTTTGAAAGAGCAATGGAACTTAGAGATATGATGTTGGAGTTGCAAGGTGAAGTTTGAGTTTAATCATTTAGAAAAAAGTGTTTTAGATTCTTTATCTAAAAAGGGTCGAGTTTATCTTGTAGGTGGTATTGTTAGAGATATGGTGATGTATCAAAAGGTGGATTACCATGATGTAGATGTAGAAATCTATGATCTAGAAATAGATGAGATTATTGATATTTTATCTCAATATGGAAAAGTAAACGAGGTAGGTAAAAGTTTTGGTATTTTAAAATTGGATTGTTTACCAAATTTTGATTTTGCTTTACCTCGTATTGAAAGAAAGAAAGGACAAACACATCGAGAATTTGAGGTAGAAGTTCATAAAGATTTAGATATGAAAACAGCATGTTGTAGAAGAGATTTTACAATCAATGCAATGATGTATGATTATCAAAATGGAAAGCTGATAGATTATTATCAAGGACGAGAAGATATTAAAAATAAATGTTTAAAAATGGTTGATGAAAAAACATTTTATGAAGATCCTTTAAGAGTATTAAGATTAGCTCAATTTATGTCTCGTTTTGAATTTCAAGTGGATTTAAAAACAAAAGAGATTTGTCAAAAAATGGTCAATGAAGGAGTTTTACAATATTTATCTTTAGAACGAATTCAACAAGAATATAATAAGTTATTGATGTCTTCACATCCATCAACGGGTTTAAAATTCTTATTAGAACTCAATGCTCTTATTCGTCCTTTAGAAACATTAGTAACATGTCCTCAAAGATTAGATTTTCATCCTGAAGGAAATGTGATGAATCATACTTTATTAGTTGTTGACTTAGCTGCTTTATGTAAAGATAAAACAAGTTGGCCACTTGCTTTCATGTGGAGTGCTTTACTTCATGATATAGGAAAACCATTAGTAACAACTCCTGAAGGAAAAGCACCAGGGCATAATGAAAGTGGTGTAAAAGTTTTTAATCAATATTTTAGTCATTTTTTTACAAATAAAAAAATGAAAAAATATATTCGTACAATGATCTATTATCATATGCATTTGATGAATATGGTAAGAAATCAAAGTAAAGATTATAGTTACTATAAATTATTAAAAGGAATAGAAGGAATTTTTCCTTTAAACGATTTAGTATGTATGTCGAAATGTGATAAGTTAGGACGACTTGCAAATCGCCCAGAAACAATTTCAACATTAGATACTTATGTTGAAGAAAAGGTTTCAAGATGTGGAAATCATGCATTAAAACCTTTTGTGGATGGTAAACTCTTAATAGAATTAGGATTTAAACCTAATCAAGATTTCAAAGAATTACTTGATTGGGCCTATGATTTACAAATGAGAGGGCATGACAAAGAAAGTGTTATTCAATTATTGAAAGGAAGAAAAGATGGAAGATAAATTAATTATTCGAGGAGCAAGAGAAAATAATTTAAAAAACATTAATATCGATATTCCTAAAAATAAACTTGTTATTATGACAGGTCTTTCTGGTTCAGGGAAAACATCTTTAGCTTTTGATACAATTTATGCTGAAGGACAAAGAAGATATGTAGAATCACTAAGTGCTTATGCAAGACAGTTTTTAGGCAATATGGAAAAACCAGATGTTGATGCGATTGAAGGTTTATCACCTGCTATTGCAATTGATCAAAAAACAACTTCTAACAATCCACGTTCAACTGTAGGAACAGTTACAGAAATCTATGATTATTTAAGATTGTTATATGCACGTGTAGGAAAAGCTTATTGTCCTAAACATGATGTTGTTATTGAAAGTCAAACAATTAAACAAATGGCAGATACGATTGACCAATACGCTGATGGCGATCGTTTAATGGTTGTCGCAAGAGTTGTTAAAAGAAAGAAAGGAACTTTTAAAGATTATTTTGCGGACTTATTAAAAGATGGTTATTTACGTGTGGTTGTTGATGGACAAAATTACATGTTGGATGAAGAAATTGAACTTGATAAAAATAAAAAACATGATATTGATGTCGTTATTGATCGTATTATCAAAAAAGAAGGTTATCGTAGTCGTTTAGTAGATTCTTTAGAAGTCGGTTTGAAACTAACGGGTGGAGAAGTCATTGTTCAAAACTTAACAACAAAAACAGAAGAACTTTTTAGTGAACATCTTGCTTGTCCAATTTGTGGTTTTTCTGTTCCTAAATTAGAACCACGTTTATTTTCATTTAATAATCCATTAGGAGCTTGTCCGGATTGTCGTGGATTAGGGATTAAAAATGAAGTGGATGATGATTTATTGATTCCAGATTGGAGTAAATCAATTAATGAAGGTGGACTTCGTTATTTTAAAACAGCAGTAGGAACAAATCGTATTGAATGGCAAAGATTTTTAGTTCTTTGTAAGAAATATAAAATAGATTTAGATAAACCATTAAAAGATTTTACAAAACAAGAATTAAGTTATATTCTTGATGGTTCGAGAGAACCTATTAGTTATGAAATCGTATCAGATAGTGGAAATGTCTCACGTACAACAAAATTTATTGAAGGTGTGAGAACATTAATTGCAAGAAGATATGAAGAAACAACTTCAAAATGGTCAAAAGAATGGTATGCATCCTTTATGTCAGAACATACTTGTCCTACATGTAAGGGAAGAAGACTTAATGATCAAGTTCTTTCTGTAAGAGTCGGTGGTTTAAATATTGCTGAATTTACAGAACAATCGATTGGGGATGCTTTACATTTTATTCAAAATATAAAATTAACAGACTATGAAATGAATATTGCTCGATTAGTTGTTAAAGAAATCAATGATCGTCTTACATTCTTAAATAATGTTGGTCTTGGTTACTTAACACTTGCTAGACGTGCAGGAGGATTATCTGGTGGAGAAGCTCAACGTATCCGTCTAGCAACTCAAATTGGAACACGTCTTACGGGAGTGTTATATGTTTTAGATGAACCATCTATTGGTTTACATCAAAGAGATAATGAAAAGCTTATTAAATCTTTACAAGATATTAGAGATTTAGGAAATAGCGTTCTCGTTGTTGAACATGATGAAGATACAATGAGAGCTTCGGATTTTATTGTTGATATTGGTCCAGGAGCTGGTGTTCATGGTGGACAAGTCATTTGTGCAGGAACACCAGAAGAAGTTATGAATTGTAAAGATTCTATTACAGGACAATATTTATCTGGAAATAGAAAGATTGAAGTTCCTCAAAAACGACGTAAAGGGAATGGCTTATTTATTGAAGTCAAAGGGGCTAAGGAACACAATTTAAAGAATATTAATGTTAAATTTCCTCTTGGTAAATTCAATGTCGTTACAGGAGTATCAGGAAGTGGTAAATCAACATTAGTGAATGATATTTTAGGAAAATCATTAATGAGATATGTTTATCAATCAAAAGAGAGACCAGGTTTACATAAAGAAATCTTAGGAATTGAAAATATTGATAAAGTCATAGAAGTTTCACAAGATCCAATTGGAAGAACACCACGTTCAAATCCAGTAACTTATACAGGTGTCTTCGATGATATTCGTGATTTATTTGCACAAACAAATGAAGCGAAAATGAGAGGTTATGATAAAGGAAGATTCTCATTTAACGTTAAAGGTGGTCGTTGTGAAGCGTGTCAAGGTGATGGACTAAAGAAAATTTCAATGCACTTTTTACCAGATGTCTACGTTCCTTGCGAACAATGTGAAGGTAAACGATATAATGAAGAAACTTTACAAGTGACTTATAAAGATAAAAATATTTATGATGTTTTAGAAATGACAGTAGAAGAAGCGTTAGATTTCTTTGATAATTTACCAAAAATTAGGAATAAGATCCAAACACTTTATGATGTTGGTCTTGGTTATATTAAACTTGGTCAAAGTGCAACAACTCTTTCTGGTGGAGAAGCTCAAAGAGTTAAACTTGCAAGTGAATTACAAAAGAAGTCAACAGGGAAAACTGTTTATATTCTTGATGAACCAACAACTGGATTACACAGTCATGATGTTTCAAGACTTATCGATGTTTTACAACGTATTGTTGATCAAGGAGATACAATTATTGTTATTGAACATAATTTAGATGTTATTAAAGTAGCAGATCATATCATTGATTTAGGACCTGAAGGTGGAGCTGGAGGAGGAACAATTGTTGTTACAGGTACTCCAGAAAAAGTAGCAAAGTGTGAAAAAAGTTATACAGGTCAGTTCTTGAAATCAATGCTTTAAGGAGAAAAAAGATGAAATCAATTACAGTAGAAAAATTATTAGGGAATAATAAAAATTATCAACAAGTTACAGGAAATGAAGAATCTTTAAAAAGAGTTATTTTAACTGGTGAAATCAATCGACCAGGTTTTGAATTAGCAGGATTCTTTAAACATAGTGACTTTAGAAGAATTATTGTCTTTGGTGATAAAGAAATGGCTTTTATTGCTGAGATGACAGAAGAAAGACAAAAAGAAATCTTTCCGTGTTTAATTAATGAAGAAGTACCTTGTATTGTAATTTGTAAAGGACATGCTTGTCCTGAAGTATTAAAAAATATTGCTGATGAAAGAAACTTTCCAATTTTTCAAACAGAAATGATTACAGGTGTTGTATCAAGTGAACTTATGAATACCTTAGAAGAAAAACTTGCAAGAGAAACATTAATGCATGGTGTTTTTCTAAATATTCATGGTAAAGGTGTCATTATTAAAGGGGATAGTGGAATCGGTAAATCAGAAATTGCTTTAGAACTTGTTAAAAGAGGCCATTTATTAGTTGCTGATGATGCTGTAGAACTTTATCGTATAGGACAAAAAATCGTTGGTAAAGCACCTGCTGTTCTTGCTAATTTATTAGAAATTAGAGGAATTGGGGTTATTGATGTTTCTAAGATGTTTGGTATTTCTGCTATTTTAGATAGAAATGATGTTGATTTGGTGATTCAGCTAGAACGTTGGGTACCATCACGTGAATATACACGTGTAGGGGTTGAAGAAAATGATATTTCAGAAGATGTTTTGGGAATTAAAATTCCTAAAATAGTTGTTCCTGTATCAAGTGGTCGTAGTATGTCGGTTATTATTGAAGCGGCAGTTATGAATATGCGTTTACGTGACGTAGGTATTGATTCAAGTAAAGAATTTGTTGAACGTATTCTTAAAAATATTGATCATAATAAACAAGAACAATGAGATTCTTCCCAAGTTTTAATACCTTTATAGAAATTGGACCACTTTCTATACAATGGTATGCAGTTTGTATATTGACAGGTGCAGCAATTGCTTATTTTTTAGGACAATATCATTTTAAAAAATTAGGTTATTCAAAAGAAATACTTTCTGATTATGTTTTTGGTTTATTATTTGTAGGAATCATTGGTGCTAGAATTTGGTATGTGATTTTTATGTGGAATGAATTGTATGCCAATAATCCGATGGAAATCATTATGATCAATCATGGAGGACTTGCTATTCAAGGAGGAGTTATCACAGGACTTATTTATAGTTATTTCTTCTTTAAAAAAAGAAATATTTCATTTCTTGTTGCGGGGGATGCCATCATGCCAGGTGTCCTTATTGCCCAGGCATGTGGGAGATGGGGAAATTTCTTTAATCAAGAAGCTTATGGAAGTGCAGTTGATTTAAGTTTCTTAAAAGCACTTCATTTACCACAGTTTATCATTGATAAAATGTATATTCATGGTCAATATTATCAACCTACATTTTTATATGAATCCTTAGGATGTGTGATTGGTTTTTTAATTATTTTCTTTATTATTAGAAAGTACCAACAAAAACAAGGAATTCAGTTTTTTACTTATTTTATTTGGTATGGAGTTATTCGTTTTTTCATAGAAGCATTTAGAACAGATAGTTTATATGTTTTTGGATTAAAAACAGCACAACTTGTTTCTATTGTATTTGTTATTGTTGGTTTAATAGGATTTATTTATTGTCATTTTAAAGGACAAGATGTATTGGAGGAAAGATAGTGCATAAGACTATCTTTTTTTTGTAAAATAGATATAATAATTTACATTAAGGAGAAAAGTATGAAAAAAGCAATTATTTTTGATTTAGATGGAACACTCTTAAATACAGATTTATTAATAAAAAAATCATTTATACACACATTTAAAAAATATAAACCAGGTTATACTTTAAGTGAAGAAGAACTGCTTTCATTTCTAGGGCCTTCTTTAAAAAATACCTTTAGTCGATATGTAGAAGAAGATCAAGTGGATGAATTAATTCAATATTATCGAGAATATAATCAGGCACATCATGAAGATTATGTCACAATTTATCCATATGTTGAAGAAATGTTAAAATATTTAAAAGCACAAGACTTTCCTCTAGCTGTAGTTACAACAAAATATAAAAAAGCAGCTATATTAGGATTGGATTTATTTAATATAACACCATATTTTGATGCCATCATTGGAGAAAATGATGTGAAACATTCAAAACCTGATCCTGAAGGAATATTATGTGCATTAAAAAAATTAAATTGTCAAGAAGGTTATTACGTAGGTGATAATGTAACTGATATTCAAGCGGGTAAAAATGCGGGAATTAAAACAGTAGGAGTGAAATGGTCACCTAAAGGATATGCTCTTATAGAAAAAGAACATCCAGATTTGTTAATTAATGATTATCAAGAATTTATAAATTATATAAAGGAGAAAGAAAAATGTTAGATTTAATAATTATTGGTGCTGGACCTGCGGGGTTAAGTGCTTGTTTATATGCGAGTCGTGCGGGATTAGATGTTTTAATATTTGATAGTGCAGCTCCAGGTGGTAAATTAAATGTTACTGCCCAAATTGAAAACTATCCTGGACTTAAACCAACACCAGGCCCAGAAATTGCTTTTACAATGTATGAAAGTGCCTTGAGTTTTGGAGCAAAAATGGAATATGGTGAAGTTTTAGATATTAAAGATTGCGGAGATTACAAAGAAGTTATCACTGCTCAACAAACATATCAAACAAAATATGTTTTAATTGCGACAGGTACAAAAGAAAGACAAATGAATCTTGAAAAAGAAAATGAACTTGTTGGACGTGGAATTTCTTATTGTGCTGTCTGTGATGGTCCTTTCTTTAAAAATCAAGAAGTTGCTGTCATCGGTGGTGGAAATTCAGCGCTTGAAGAAGCAATGTATCTTGCAACATTATGTAAAAAAGTACATTTAATTGTAAGACGAGATGTTTTTAGAGCTGATAAAATTATTCAAGACCGTTTATTAAAAAGTGAAAATATTGAAGTTCATTTTAAAAGAAAACCAGCTGAGATTTTAGAAGAAGATAACAAAGTAAAAGGTCTTGTTTTAGAAAATAGTGAGACAGGTGAAAAAGAAGAATTAATGATCAATGGTATTTTCCCATTTATTGGTTTGGATCCTATGACACAATGTGCAAAGTCATTAGGAATTGTTAATGCAGAGGGGTATATTGACGCTAATGAAAATATGGAAACAGCAGTTAAAGGAGTTTTTGTTGCAGGAGATGTAAGAAGTAAGCAATTAAGACAAGTTGTTACGGCGACAAATGATGGTGCTATTGCTGGACAATACATTGCTTCATTAAAATAAAAGCTTAGATGGTCACATCTGGCTTTTATTTAGAGATGAATTTTGATAGAATAGATACGAAAATAGAAAGGGGAGGTATTATGGATAAAATTGAGATTGTCATTGTTACAGGTATGTCAGGTGCTGGAAAAACAACTGCAATGGCCGCTTTTGAAAATATGGCTTATTGTTGTATTGATAATTATCCTATTGCCTTGTTAGGGGCTTTTTCAGAATTTTTAAAAGATAATACGAATTATCAAAGAATAGCCATGGCAGTAAGTTTAGCTGATGCACCAAAAGCTATTCGTTTTTTAAACAATGTAGATTGGTTAAATGTATCAGTTGTTTTCTTAGATTGTGATGATAATATTATTTTAAAAAGATATAAAGAAACAAGAAGAACACATCCTATCTTGATTTCTAATAAAGCTTCTACATTAGTTGAAGCTATTGAATATGAAAGAAAATTAGCAAGACCTATTTCTAAAGAAGCAAATATGGTTATTGATACAACTCATTTAAAAGGAAATAAATTCCAACAACTATTAGAAAATCAATTTAATCATCAATCTATAGATCCATTTAGAATAAGTTTTGTATCCTTTGGATATAAACATGGAATTCCTAAAGATGCAGATTTACTTTTTGATGTGCGTTTTTTACCAAATCCTTTCTATATAGAGGAACTTAGAAATCTTACAGGAAACGATAAAGAAGTTTATGATTATGTAATAGATAAACCTGAAACACAAGTCTTTATTCAAAAAATGACAAACTTACTAGATTATTTATTAGAAGAATATGATAAAGAAGGAAAGACACATGTTGTTATTGGTATTGGATGTACTGGTGGACAACATCGTTCAGTGAGCTTAACAAATTATTTTGCAGATCACTATAGTCAAAAGTATCATGTTCATCGTCTACATAGGGATGCTGTTCATTAATGAAAGTATCATTTGCTAGACAAGTTAAAGAGGAAGTTGTTTTTAATGATTTTGATATTTGTTGTCAAAAAGCTATTTTATCAGCAATTATTAAAGTCAATGGAACACTTTCTTTATCAAATCAAGGTTTATTACTTACAATAAGAACAGAAAATGCAAAAATAGCATCTAAAGTTCATAAAATGTTAAAAGAAGTGTATCATCCTCATATAGAGTTTCTTGTTTCTAGAAAAATGAAATTACAAAAAAATAATGTCTATATTCTTAAAGTCTCAAAAGCAAGAGAAATCTTAGATGATTTAGGTTTAATGAATGGATTAGGTTTCCATACACTTCCTGATAAAAAAATAATTCAAAAAGAATGTTGTAAAAGAGCATTTTTAGCGGGTATCTTTTTATCTGGAGGATCTGTGAATAACCCAGAAACCTCTAATTATCATTTAGAGTTATCTGTTGATGAAGAAGAATATGCTTTATTTATTCAAGAATTAATGAATTATTTTCATTTAAATGCCAAAATGACAAAAAGAAGAAACAAATATGTTATATATTTAAAATCGGCAGAGAAGATAGGAGACTTTTTAAGAGCCATTGGTGCGAGCCAATCGGTGATGAATTTTGAAAGTACTCGTATTGATCGTAGTATGTCAAATACTGTAAATAGATGGAATAACTGTGATATTGCTAATGAGGTCAAATCAATGGCTTCTTCTAATAAACAATTAGAAGATATCAGTATTATTGAGATGTTTATGGGACTTGATATGCTTGATGAAAAAACAAGAACTGTTGCTTTGATTCGTAAAAAATATCCAGATTATACATTAAATGAATTGTGTAATGCTTATCAAGATGAAACAGGTCTGACGATTAGTAAATCGGGATTGCATCATCGTTTTAAAAAAATAAGTGAACAAGCAGCACAATTAATGCAAATGCAAAATGAATAAAGATATTCACATTTTATTTGGTTTACGAATTAAAGAATTAAGAGTGAGAGCACATATCTCTCAAGAAGAACTTTCATTTCGTTCAGGATTATCTAAAAATTATATTTCTGATGTTGAAAGAGGGACAAGAAATATTTCCTTAAAAGCTATTTCAAAATTAGCAGATGGTTTGAAAGTAGAAGTGAAGGAATTATTTAATTTTTCTAAATAGGAGTAAAAAAATGCCAATTTATCAAATTATTTTAGTTATTGCAGTTGTTATTTTAGTTTTAAGTTTATTATTAAATTTATTATTCAGTCCTATTACATGGATCATTATTGCTATTCTTGTGATTTATTCTTTTATTAGAAGATACTTATATGAAAAACAATTGAAAGAATATAATGAAAGAATTGAAAAAGAAATCGCAGAGAAAAAAGCTGCTTATCAATCAGGTCAAGCTTACCGTAATGGGAGTGACGATGTTATTGATGTAAATTATGTAGAAAAAGATGAAAATGAATAAAAACTATTGACATCTAATTCATAGAGGTATACTATGGTACCAACAATACAAAAAGACATTGAAAAGGAAAGTAATTTATCGAAAATGCCTAGAGAGTTCTTGGTTGGTGAAAAAGAAACATGGAAGATAAACGAAAATGGCCTTGGAGTTGCATACCGACCCAAGATCTTGGTTAGGCTATGACGGATTCACCCGTTAAAGTGATAGAGTATGATGGTACTCGATGAGGAAATAATCGTGAGGTTATTTTAAATTAAGGTGGTAACGCGAGGTAACTCGTCCTTTGTATAAAGGACGAGTTTTTTGTTTGTTGTATTGTAATAAAAGAAAAAGGGGAAAAGAAAAATGAAAAAGGGATTAAAATTATTATTATCAGCAGCATTTGCATTATCAATTGCAGGATGTGCTAATAGATCATCAAACGATGATAAAACAATTAAAATAGGAGCAACAGCTATACCGCATGCAGAGATCTTAAATGATGTCGTTAAAGATGAGTTAGAAAAAGAAGGTTATACATTAGAAGTGACTGAATTTACAGATTATGTAACACCTAATACTTCATTAGAAGATGGAGATTTAGATGCTAACTATTTCCAAACATTAGCGTATTTAAAAGAACAAAATAAAGAAAGAAAATTACATTTAAAAGCCGTGGCCGGTATTCATTATGAAGCAATGGCTCTCTATTCAGAAAACTTAAAATCATTAGATGATTTAAAAGATGGAGCTACAATTGCTGTACCAAACGATGGTTCAAATGAATCAAGAGCACTTGCTTTACTTGCTAAAAATAACTTAATTGAATTAAACGATGATACACTTTATACAACATCAAGTATTACATCAAATCCACATAATTATAAAATCGAAGAATTAGAAGCAGCCAACTTATCAAACAACTTACCAGATGTAGATGTTGCTGTTATCAATGGAAACTATGCATTAGAACATAATTTAGGAGATAGCGCAAACGTTTTATTAACAGAAAGTTTTACAGATGAAGAAGCACAACCTTATATCAATTACTTAGTAGTTAAAGAAGGAAATGAAAACACTGCTAAAACAAAAGCTTTAAAGAAAGCATTACAATCTAAAAAAGTGAAAAACTATATTAAAAAATATAAAGGATCAGTGAAAGATGTCTTTACAGATCCAACAAAATAAGGAGATTTAAAATGAGTGTTATTTATTTAGCGGGAGGATGCTTCTGGGGCGTTCAAAAGTATTTTGACCAATTTGAAGGAATTATTAAAACAACAGTAGGTTATGCCAATGGACGTACAGAAAATCCAAAATATGAAGATGTTAAAGCGGGGAAAACAGGACATGTTGAAACGGTAAAAATTGAATATGATGAAAGTCTTCGAAGTTTAAATCAAATATTGGATGATTATTATAAAATAATTGATCCTACTTCTTTAAATAAACAAGGAGAAGATGAAGGAATTTCTTATCGTACAGGTATTTATTATACAAATGAAAGTGACTTAGAAATTATTCAAAATAAAACAAATGAAATTCAAAAAAATTATCAAGAAAAAGTGGTTGTTGAGATACAACCACTCGATAATTTCTATGAAGCAGAGGAGTATCATCAAAAATATTTAGAAAAGAATCCCCAAGGATATTGCCATATAGGAAAATGTTTCTTTGGTTGAGAGGAAGAGGTTTATGATTGAAATTCAAAATTTATATAAAAGTTATGGCTCTTTAGAAGTGCTCAAAGATATTTCTTTTAAGATAGAAAAAGGAGATATTTTTGGAATCATTGGACAAAGTGGAGCAGGTAAGTCAACATTGCTACGTTGTTTCAATGGTCTAGAGAATTTTCAAAAAGGAGAAGTGATTGTTGATGGACAAGCAATTTCATCTTTAAATAAAAAACAAATGAGTGATATTCAAAAAGAAATGGGTATGATCTTTCAAAACTTTAATCTTTTAAATAGATTAAATGTTTATGATAATATTGCTTTACCATTAAAGTTTTGGAAACAAGATCCTCATAGTTTAGAAAATAAACAGAGAATTGAAAAACTTTTGAAATTGGTGGGATTAGAAGAAAAAAGTCAAGCTTATCCTCGTCAATTAAGTGGAGGACAAAAACAAAGAGTAGCGATTGCTCGAGCACTTGTTTTAAATCCCAAAATTCTTTTATGTGATGAAGCTACATCAGCATTAGATCCACAAATTACAAGAGATATCTTAAATCTATTATTAAAAATCAACAAAGAGATGAATATTACGATTGTAGTTGTCACACATCAAATGGAAGTTATTAAACAAATCTGTAATAAAGTCACTTTTCTTAAAGATGGACGTGTTTTATCAGTGGGTAAACCGGAAGAACTTTTTGTGGCACCAAATCAAGAAATTCAAAAATTTGTGGGCGATGATATTGAAATTCTGCCACAAACTGGTAAAAATATTAAATTATTCTTTACAAATAATAATTCCAAATCACATACGATTACACAACTTGCTAGAACACTTGATATCAACTTTGATATTTGCCAAGGAAAACTTGAAAACTTTAGAGGTTCCATGATGGGAAGCCTTATTATCAATATTGATGAAAAAGATCTACAAGCAGTAGAAAATTATTTAGATCAAGAAAAAATTACATGGGAGGAAATTGTATGAGTGATGTTATTTTAAAAGCAACGTATGAAACGTTATATATGGTCATTGGATCAACTTTCTTTGCTGTTATTTTAGGTTTTATTCCTGCTATTATTTTAACACTCACAGCACCTGATGGATTAAAACCTAATAAAGTTATTTATACAATTTTAGATATTCTTGTTAATATTTTTAGAAGTTTCCCATTTGTAATTTTAATGGTCATTGTGATTCCACTTACAAGATTAATTGCTGGTAAAGCGATTGGAACGACAGCAGCTCTTGTGCCACTTACAATTTCAGCTATTCCTTTTGTAGCCAGAGTTATCGAAAGTGCATTAAGAAGTGTTGATGTTGGGTTAATTGAAGCAGCTAAATCATTTGGAGCCAGTGATTTTCAAATCATTTATCGTATTTATTTAAAAGAAGCAATTCCTGCTATTTTATCAGGAATAACACTTACTATGATTAGTATTATTGGCTATAGTGCAATGGGTGGTGCCTTAGGGGCAGGAGGACTTGGAGATATTGCTATTCGTTATGGATATCAAGCCTACAAGATTCCTTATCTTGTTGTTACAAGTATCATTCTTATTATCTTTGTACAAATTATCCAAACAATCGGCAATCATTTATATAAAAAATTATCTTAAAAGACCAAAGAGGTCTTTTTTTATGATATGATGAAAAAAAGGAGGGGGAGTATGAAGTGTAAATATTGTGGGGTAGAAATTGGTAATAGTTTAGAATGTCATTTATGTGGGCATAAACAAATTGGGAAAACAACGTGTCCAGTATGTTCAAAACTTATTTATCCTTATCAAGAATATTGTTCTAATTGTGGAAGTCCTACAATTTATCGTAAGTCTGAGCCAATAAAAAAAGTAACCCCTGATACAAGTGTACATAGTGAAGCAAGTCATAATTATCATACAGTTTCTGAAAGTTATGATTATAAAAAGAATGCCTATGATTATAAAAAGCCTTTTAAAGATTTGAATAAGTATGTACCCATTCAAAAAAATAAAAAAACGTTTAATCATCCAAATGTAAGAAAAAATAAACGAATTGTTAAAATAATTATAGGAATTATTGTTGCTTTTAATTTAATTATTCCGATTGCAGGAGCAATTATTGGAATTATAGGAGATAGTTTAGAAACAGATGAAACGACATCTTTTGATGATAGTGGAAATAGTTCATTAACAGACTTTAACATTCAACAAGATACATCACGCAGTGATTATAATTATAATTTCCAAAAAAATAGTGGTGGAGTTTATATTTATCAAAATCATCTATATCTAGCAACAGGAGATCAACTTCTTAAATATGATTCAACACTTGAAAATAAAGAAGTTTTAGAAGAAGGAAGTTGTGATCATCTTTATGTAGATGATCGAGGTTATTTCTATTTACAATATGGAGATTTGATTTTTGCAGATCATCAAAATAATAAAAAGACTTTATTAAATGATGCTTATGATTGTTATGTTCTTGATCAATCTATTTTCTATATTCAAAATGATAATTTATATTGTTTAACGATAGATGATCAAATGAATAAAGTAGATAATAAAAAGATCAAAGAGAATGTAAATCATTTTAGTATTGATGATCAAAGCCAACGTATTTTATATGAAAATTTAAATTATAAAAATCAATTAATTGATTTTAATGGAAATGTTTTGAAAAAAGATGTTGATAGTTATGATGATTGTTATTTTTCTAATGGTTTATTATATTATCGTACTTATCAAGGAATCTATTATGTTGATTTAGATACACAAGAGGAAAAAGGACTTAAAGAAGTTGATAATATTTATCGTTTTGCACTCGCAAGAGATGAAGCAAATCAACAAGATATTGCTTATGTAGAAAGCTTTGATGATCAATTGGATGCATATGTAGGAGATGAGCAATATGCTATTTACGATGATGCAAGAGATTATTTTGTTGCTGGTCAATATGTTGTTTTTTATGCCTATGATGATGATTATAGTCAACATTATTTTATTGGAAATAGTGAAGGAATGTATACATCAATTGGAGAATGACAATTTAGTCATTCTTTTTATTTTATGACTGTGGTAGAATAAGGTCACTAGGAGTGATAAGAATGTATTGTAGTCAATGTGGAACATATGTCGAAGATGATATGCTGTTTTGTTCTCAATGTGGAAAACAGCTTCAACCAATAAAAAAAGTATGTATTCGTTGTCATCTCCCTTTAAGCGAAGATGAAGAAATTTGTCCTGCCTGTGGAACGAGACAAACACAAGAGGAAGTTGTTGAAGAAGAGGATCCTTATAAAGGATATTGGAAAAAGCCAATTCTTTGGATACTTTCAGCTGTTTTATGTTTATCAGCTGTTTTTCTAGGAAGTTATATGACAAGTCATCCTTTACAATCAACGTCAAGTCAAGAAAAAAATTATGTCTTAGAAGGCAAAGTGAGTACGTATAATGTTTCTGCTAATAATCAAGCAGGTGGCCAATATCTAAAAGATAAACAACATCTTTATTATGTTATCAATAATCAACTTTTAGTAAGTGATTTAGATGAATTAGAAACAAGTGAAGTATTGATAGATGATTGTGTGGGCTATTTAAGTATTGAAAATCATGTTCTTTATTATTGTGATTCTCAATATAATTATCAAGCTTATGATTTAAAGACAAAAACAACGACCCAAATATTAGAAAATGTGTATTACCCAATTATAAAAAATCATGTTATTTATTATCAATTAGATCAAGATCATGAAAGTTTATATCGTTATTCATTGGATGATCAAACAAATCAAAAATTAAATGATGAAACATCTTATGATATTACAATAGATGGAAAATATATTTATTATTTAGCTAAAAATGATGAACAATATGCTTTAAAAAGAATGACAATTACAGGTGAAAATATTGAAACACTCTATGAAAAACAATGTACATTCGCTCTTGATAACAAAGATTTATATCTTACTGATAATTCACAAATTATAAAAATCAATAAAGAAACATTAAAACAAGAAACAATCAAAAAAGTAGAAAATAGAGCCATTGCTTTAGTCAATAATAAAATTGTCTATGCGACAGGAACCCAACTTAAAATGATGAGTTTAAATGGGAAAGATGATCAGATTTTATTTAAGAATATCGTTGTATCAGATTTACAAGTTTTAGGATCTGATTTATTTACCAAAGGATATGTTCAAGAAAGTGGAGTCAAATATATTGTTTTCAATATTAAAGGGCAATATAAAGCTTTAAATGAAAATACAGCACAAGAATTTGAAAATTTACAAGATGCATAGGAGAATAATATGAAAGTATATGAAATATTAGAGGCAACAAAAGGTATTTTAGTTTCTGGAAATAAAGAAGATGAGATTTGTTTCTTTAGTCAAGATAGTAGACAAATGAAAAATGGAGGAATGTATATTCCTTTAAAAGGTGAAAGATTTGATGGACATGATTTTATTGAAAGTGCTTTTCAAACAGGAGCAACAGCAATTATTACCGCTAAAGATGTAAGTTATCCAGATAAAATTGTGATTAAAGTAGAAGATACTTATCAAGCTTTAAAAGATATGGCCATTTATTTAAGAAGTCATCGCCCTGTAAAGGTTGTGGGAGTTACAGGAAGTGTTGGAAAAACAAGTACACGTGATATGGTCTATAGTGTTGTTAAACAAAAATATAAAACTTTAAAAACAGAAGGTAATTATAATAATGAAATAGGTCTACCATTAACAATTTTAAGATATCAAGATGAAGAAGTCATGGTCTTAGAAATGGGGATGAATCATTTAAATGAAATGTCAAGATTATCTATGATTGCTCATCCTGATGTCTCATGTATTACCAATGTTGGAACAGCACATATTGGTGAACTAGGAAGTCGTGAAAATATTTTAAAAGCAAAGTTAGAAATTACAGATGGTATGAAAGATCAATCTACTTTAATTATTAATAATGATAATGATATGTTACAGACTGTTGATTTACCTCGTTTAAATGTTGTAAGAGTTGGAAAAAATGAAGGGGCTTCTATTCAAGCAAGTGATATTGAATTATTTGAAGATCACAGTACATTTATTGTTCATTATCATGATCAAAGTGAAAAAATTTGGGTTCCTGTTCAAGGTGAGCATAATGTTTTTAATGCACTAATTGCGATAGCGGTAGGTATTGAATTAAATATTTCTTTAGAAGATATTAAAAAAGGAATTCAAGAATTTAAATTAACGAAGAATCGTATGGATATTCTTGAAAAAAATCATAAGACAATTATTGATGGAACATATAATGCAAGTGTAGATTCAATGAAATCAAGTATTGATGTTCTAGCAAATTATAAAAAACGTAAAGTTGCTATTTTAGCGGATATGTTAGAACTTGGAGATTATAGTCAACAACTTCATGAAGAAGTGGGAAACTATGTTGCTACTAAAGAAATAGATGTTTTGATTTGTATTGGGAAAGAAGCAAAGTATATGTATCAAAAAGCAAAAGAAAAAATGAAGAATGTTTATTATTTTACTTCTAATCAAGAAGTTATTGAACAATTAGATCAATTTTTAAAGAATGATGATGTGGTTTTAGTTAAAGGAAGTCACTCTATGAATTTAAAAGAAATTGTAGAAAAGATATAAGTTATGAAAAAAAAGAAAAAGTTAAGATTAAAAAGACCCTTTCAGTTAATTCTTGCAGCATTATTGTTTTTATTGGCTTTTTCATTCTTTCAACTTATAAAAAATCAATTTAAACAAGAGAATCCATTGGTTTCAACTCAGGTATTGAATTATGAAGATTTAATGCTAAAATATGCTAGAGAAAATGATATAGAAGAATATATAGAATTATTACAAGCGATGATGATGCAAGAATCAGGGGGGCAGGGAAATGATCCTATGCAATCTTCAGAATGTGAATTTAATACACAGTTTGAAAAGAAGCCCAATGCCATCAATAATCCTGAATATTCCATTCAAGTAGGTATTCAATACTTTGCAAAGTGTTTAAAACAAGCAAATGTGACTTCAATAAAAGATGAAAAAGGCATCTTTTTAGCCTTACAATCTTATAATTATGGTATTGGATATATTAAATATGTTGAACAAACTGACAAGCAATACACTTATCAAAATGCTATAGCGTTTTCGCAAAAATGTAAAAAAGAATATAATGTATCCGTCTATGGAGATAGTAAGTATGTATATCATGTTTTACGTTATTATACAGATACTTCTCTTGTTGATGATTGGTTAGAATTATATCGATAAGGAGATTATTATGAAACAAAAATTAATGGTTGTTTGTGGCGGACAATCGAGTGAACATATTGTTTCTCGTATGTCTTGTACTTCAGTAATGAATAATTTAAATAAAGAAAATTATGATGTGACTTTAGTAGGAATTGATCAAGATGGTTCTTGGTATATTTTAGATCAAAATCAAGAAGATCTTGCTAAAGATATATGGCTAGACAATGCAAAAGCTCTTCAAGATGTTTTTGGCTTATTAAAACAACAAGATGTTGTTTTACCAATTTTACATGGAGCTTTTGGTGAAGATGGAACAATCCAAGGTTTATTTGAACTTGCTGGAGTTCCTTATGTGGGATGTCGTGTTTTAGCTTCAGCAGTATCTATGGATAAAATCTATACAAAGAAGATTTTAGAAACAGCAGGGATTCCTCAAGTAAAATCCTTATATGTTAAAAAAAGATATGATGGAAAACTTGTTGTTGTCAATAAACAATTTGATGAAATTGAAGATATTGAAAAAACAGTGGAAGAAGAATTAGGATTCCCATGTTTTATTAAAGCAAGTCGTTCTGGATCAAGTGTAGGATGTTATCGTTGTGATCATAAAGAAGATTTAATGACTAAACTTATTGAAGCTTCAAAATATGATCGTCATATTGTCGTTGAAGAATGTGTTGATTGTATCGAACTTGAAACGGCTGTTTTAGGAAATGATGATCCAATCGTTTCACGTGTTGGACAAATCATGCCTCATGGTGAATTCTATACTTTTGAATCTAAATATGAAGATGAAGAAAGTAAAACATGTATTCCTGCTTTAGTTGATCAAGAAATTCAAGATAAGATTCGTGAATATGCTTTAAGAGTATTTAAAGCAGTTGATGGACATGGTCTATCAAGAGTTGATTTCTTCTTAGATAAGAAATCAAATCAAATCTATTTAAATGAAATCAATACTTTACCTGGATTTACAAAGATTTCAATGTATCCACAATTAATGAATGATTTTGGTATTTCTTATAGTGAATTATTAGATAGAGTCATTAAACTTGCTTTTGATAAATAGATAGTGTTCCTATTGTACATTCGTACAATAGGATTTTTTTATTTTCTATGTTAGAATATTAAAATGATTTAAAGAAAGAGGAATATCTATGAGAAATTATCGTCTTGTTGTTAGAAAACATGAATTAATTGAATATCAACAAAGGGAATTCTATGCGATTAATCATAGTTTTTATTATCAAGATAAAATATATGATAAACATTGGCATAATAGCATTGAAATAACCTATGTTGTTAAAGGTAGAAAAATTCAAACATCTTGGGAAAATGGTCAAGAAAATAAAGTGATTGCTGATGATGGAACATTGTTACTTGTTAATTCAGGAATAAGTCATAAAATAGAAGTTTTAAATGGTTTAGAGGGAATTGTTTTATTGATTGATAAAAGAGTTATTCGTGAATTTTATTCTGAATGGAATGATGAACATTTTAATTTATCTTTAAATTCAACTATTGAAAATAAAATTATTGAATTGATGTTATTATTGTCTCAAGCTAAAGATCAAGATAAAAAGATTCAACAACATATTTATGTTTTGCAAATTATTTCATTATTAGTAGAAAATCTAATTGATGTAAATGATCATTATCGAGAAAGACATGATGAAAATAGTGAATTGATTACTTCTATTATGGAATACATAAATTATAACTATTTTAAACCAATCTCTTTAGATGAAATAGCAACGTATACAAATTATAATAAATCTTATTTGTCTGCTTTATTTAAAAAGAAAATAGGAATTACAATATTTGAATATTTAAAAAATATTCGATTAGAACACTGTTTAAAAGAATTAAAAACAACAGATAAGAATATTGTAGATATTGCTTTGAACAACGGGTTTGCTAATATTCAATCATTCAATAAAGTATTTAAAGAAGTTTATCATCAAACGCCTTTACAATATAAAAAATCCAAATAAATATGAATAGTAAAACAAATAAATCACAATAAACAAAAAATTCTCTATGCTATCCTATTATACGAGGAGGAAATAGAGAATGAAAAAATTATTCACATCAGTTATAGCTTTATTAGTAGCTATGGTTATGTCAGTATCAAGTGTTTTTGCTGCAACAACTAGTCAATTTGTGCAAAATCTTGATACTCAAAACACATTAGGGTACGTAGATCCAGAGGTAGATCAATTTGAAACGTATAGTGAAGTAAAAAAATCAGGAGATACTTATACAAGTATTGCTTCAAAAATTTATAAACCAGTTTCAGGAGATACACTTATTGTATGTTTCCATGGAAATGGTGAAGGTGGAGTAGATGGTAGTTGTAATAACTATTCTCCATTAGCTGGAAATCAAATGGCAACAACATTTATTTCGAGTGAAGTTCAAAAAGCTTATCATGGAGCTTATGTATTAGCTTTCCAAGCACCAGATTATTGGTACAATGATTATACAGCACAAGCCAAAGCAATCATTGATCAAGCTAAAAATGAATTTGGAATTAAACAAGTTTTTGTAACAGGTCTTTCTGCAGGTGGATTAATGACAGAAAGAATGCTTAGCAAATATGGAAATTATTTTTCAGGAGCACTTATTTCATGTGCAGCTATTGCTAAAAATGGACAAGCAGTTGAAGGTCTAGGTGGAGATTATTCTGCTGATAATGGTTATTTAGATGAAACATTAGGACTTAAAAAACCAGTTGATTATGATCAATATGTTTCTAATTATACAGGTTGGTTAGAAAAAATTGCAGAAAGTAATGTACCAATGTATTTAGTTCATTGCTTAAAAGATAATACAATTTCTTATACTTGGTCAAAACTTGCTTATGAAACAATTAAAACATATAGAGATGAACATCAATTAGATGGAGATATTTATTTCCAAACAATTGAAAGTACAGGTATCAACAAAGATACAGGAAATGAAATGTCAGGACATTGGGCATGGGTCAAAATGTACAATAATGAAATTTCCGTAAATGGTATTTCTACATTAGATTGGTTTGAAAGTTTATCAACTTCTACAAATTCATATCAAGAAAAAGAATATACACTTCCAACAGCTGGAGCAAGTCAACAAGAAAATACTTATAAATTTAATTTAATTGCTCAAGTAAGAGAAGATGGTGAAAAAGTAGTTGCTATTGAAATTGATATGAATGGTCAAAAAGTAGATGCATCAAAATTGACAAAAGATATGTTTAAAATTAAAGCGTACAATAAAGATGCTCAAGCTGACTTAGGTTCAACTGTTAATTATGGATTATTTGATGAAACTGAATTAGAAGTTGCTCAAGTATCTGTTAATGAAAGAGGAAATATTGTTTTAGACTTAGCTGTAAATAGTTACAAAGGTGTATTAAATTGGAGTGGAGATCTATCTCGTAATTTAACAACACAAATGATGTATTCTATTGAATCAGTTGCTTTACCAATTGTTAAACAAGTAACTGATAATAAACAATCACCAACAACATCAACAAATAAAAAAACACAATCTGTTAAAACAGGAGATAATAGTTTAACTGAAGTATTTGCAATGCTTTCATTATTATCAGCTGGAATGTTTGTTTATGTAAAAAAACATCAAATGAATTAAGCGCTTAGGCGCTTTTTTCTTTTTCAAAAAGAAAAAAATGATATAATACTTGTATATACAAATACTTTTTTTAGGAGGAAGTAAGATGAGTATTATTGTTAAATTAACAGAAAAGAAAGGTTTTTCTATTGCTGAAAGTAAAATCGCAGATTACATTATTGCCAATAAAGAAGAAATATTACATTTAACAGTAAGAGAACTAGCCAAAGCAACTTACACAGGCTCTTCTACTGTTATGAGAGTCATTAAGAAAGTTTATGATGGAAGCTTTTCTGATTTTAAAGTAGATTTAGCTTATGAATTACATAATGCTCGTGATAGTGAATCAAAAATACAATTTCAAATTCAAAATCAAGAAACTGCCTTCTCTATTATAGAAAAGATTGCCCGTGTGGAAAAGGAAACCATCAATAAAACACAGTCAATGCAAAATTATCAACAAATTGAAAGAGTGACAAAACTTATTAACGAAGCAACGATTATTTATATATTTGCAGATGGAATCAATGAACAAGTAGGACATGAATTTAAATATATGATGGCTCGTATTGGTAAGGCAGTAGAGATTGCAAAAGATGATTTTTGGGTATCTTTAAATTGTTTAAGTGAAACATCTCGTCCACTAGCAATTTATATTAACCATCGTGAACATAATCTCTCTCTTTTAGAAAAAGTAAAATTAAATCATAAAATAGGTATTAAAGGTATTGCGATTACTGGTTACACAAATTCAACATTTGAAACAGGATGTAAAGAAATTATTTCTATTCCTACAGGTGTTAGCTATTCGGATTTAGCGCCTGTGATTTATACAACATCTATTCGTTATGTATTAAATATTATTGTTAGTTGTATAATAGCTACTAATCATTAAAAAAGTATGGATAAATTAGTGGAATATACTGAACTTTCAAAAACAGTTAAATGAGTTAGATGGTACAATGTACCATCTTTTTTCTTTATTAAATAATAAAACATAAAATATTGTACCAACTTAAATACATTTTATAAAAAAAGTAAATAAATATGTTAATAATAAAGGTAGACGATAAATTTTTAATAATAATTATGGGAAAGGGATGAAATAATGAAAAAATCTAAAAAGATTTTAGCAACTTTAATTGCTACTATGACGGCAGTCTCGCAAATAGTACCAACAATTAAAGTTCAAGCTGCTACAGATAGTATTAGACTTGCAACATTTAACATAGCAGCGAATAAAAAACCAGATGTTGTTAAATTAAATGAATTATTAAAAAATAATCAAGTGAATGTTGTTGGATTACAAGAAGTAGATGTTAATACAACACGTAATCCATATGATATGTTAGAAAAATTTACAGAACAAGGTGACTATGAATATAGCTATTTTCAAAAGGCTATTGATATGAAAGATGGCGTAGGAGAATATGGAATAGGTTTATTGTCTAATTTAGAGCTTTCTAATAGTACAGGTGGTTCTTTAAATAGTGAAGGTATTAAAGAAGCTCGTGCATGGCAAAAGAGTGATATAGAATTTAATGGAAAAGTAATTGCTGTTTATAATGCACATTTGACACATGAATCGACAGATGCTCGTGCTAAACAATTACTAGAACTTAAACAAACAATGGATCAAGATCCAACTGAATATAAAGTTGCTTTTGGTGATTTTAATGTGGATCAAAGTCATGATGAAATTTATCCATTTTTAGAAGATTATAATATTGCTAATGGTAAAGATGGCAAATGGTATGATACATATAACGGTGTAGATGCTTCAATGAAAACGAATGCTATTGATAATATTATTACTTCTAGAAATATGGAAATTAGTCATATTACAATGGTAGAAACAACTTTATCAGATCATAATATGCTTTATGCAGATGCTAAGTTATTAGATCATGATGTAACTTCTAGAGAATACTTAGATTTAGTAATTAAACAAGCAAATGATTTAGATGAAGATCAATATAGTAATGCAACTTATAAAGTATTAGATGAAAAATTAACAGCTGGTGAATTACTTGATGAAAATGCTTCTCAAGAACAAATTAATCAAGCTATTAAAGATATCCAAGATGCACAAGAAAATTTAAAAGTTAAATATGAAAATCTTGCTTTAAATAAAAATGTAAGTGTTTCAGGACTTGAAGTCAATGATGGACGTTTTACGGCAGATAAAGCAGTAGATGGTGTTGTTTCTAAAGAAAGCCGTGTCTCTTTTGCCAAAGATAAAGATGAACAATGGTTAGAAGTAGACTTAGGTAAAGTAGAAAATATTTCTCATTTTGTTATCAACTATGAATCTCAAGCACCTTCATTTAAAATTCAAGTAGCTGGAGAAGATAAAGTATATCAAGATGTTTATGAAGTCAGTGGTTTAGATGGACAAATTAGTAATGTTCAAAATATTACTGTTGATCCGGTAGATGCGCGTTATGTAAAATATGTACAACTTAAACGTTGGAAACATAGTGGAAATGGAAGATATTATAGTGGTAGTATCTATGAATTTGAAGTTTATAAAAAAGATCCAAACGCTAAAAATTATGACAATCTTGCTTTAAAGAAAGATGTAAGTGTTTCAGGACTTGAAGTCAATGATGGACGTTTTACTGCGCCAATGGCAGTAGATGGTGTCGTTTCAAAGAAAAGCCGTGTTTCTTTTGCTAAAGATAAAGATGAACAATGGTTACTTGTTGATTTAGGTGGAAGAAAAACAGTTTCTGAATTTGTTATTAATTATGAATCATGCCCACCAGCATTTAAGATTCAAGTATCAACAGATGGTGTTCATTATAAAGATGTTTACAAAGAAGAAAATCTTGCAGATGGTGGACCAAGTGCTGTTAAAGAAATTCAAATTGATGCAACGAAAGCACGTTATGTTAAATATGTACAACTTAAACGTTGGAAACATAGTCGTAGTGGAAAATATTTTAGTGGTAGTATCTATGAATTTGAAGTTTATAAAGAAAGAAATCATGCAACAGCAAGTGAAGTATTAAAAGCTGCTAGTAAGGAAGCTCCTCAAATTGATGGAAATAAGCTTGTTTTACCAACAGTACCAGAAGGATTTGAAATTAGTTTATATGGTTGTGATAATAAACAAGTTGTAACAATGGATGGAACAGTTATTCAACCATTAGAAGATATGAATGTTAATGTTTTATATCAAGTTAAAAACTTAAAAGATGATAGTGATGTGGCAACAAGTGAAGAAGATATTAAATTTGTTGTTCCAGGAAAATATAGTAAAGAAGAAAGTATTAATGCAAAACCTAATGTCATGCCTGGATTACGTGAATGGAAAGGTAATGAAGGTGAATTCACTCTTACAAAAGATTCTAAAATCGTTGTTAAAGATGAAAGTTTGAAAGCAACAGCTAAACAAATTCAATTCTATTTAAAAGAAATGGTTAAAAAGAATTTAGCGATTGTAAGTAGTGGAGAAACAACAGGAGATATTGTTTTAACAAAAGATAGTAGTTTAGATGTTTTAGGTAAAGAAGGCTATACTTTAGATATTAATGATTTAATTGAAATTAAATCTAATTATGAAACAGGTATTTTATATGGTGGTATTTCTATCACTCAAATCTTATTTCAAGATGAAGGAAAAAATAATATCGCAAAAGGTATTGCTAGAGATTATCCAAAATATGAAGTAAGAGCAGGTATGTTAGATGTTGCACGTACATATATTCCAATGGATTATTTAAAAGAAATGACAATTTATATGGCTTACTATAAATTAAATGAAGTACAAGTCCATGTTAATGATTATTGGGGTGCAACAGGATATTCAGCATTTAGATTGGAATCAACAACATATCCAATGATTACTTCTACTGATGGAAGCTATACGAAAGAAGAATATAAAAATTATCAAAAAGAAATGAAAAATTATGGTATTGATGTTATTACAGAAATTGATACACCATACCATGCAGAATGTTTTAGAAGTATTCCAGGTGCAAAAATGTTAAAAACAGGTGCTTTGGATATTAGAGAACAATCATCTTATGATATTATTGAAAATCTTATTGATGAATATTTAGATGGTGATGATCCAGTTATTGAAAGTGATAAATTCCATATTGGAACTGATGAATATGATAAAAACTATTCAGAACAAATGAGAAAATGGACAGATCATTTCATTAAATATGTCAATAATAAAGGTTATAAAACAAGATTATGGGGTTCTTTAGGTAGTCGTGGATTTAATGGAACAACACCAGTTTCAAATGATGCAACTGTTAACTTATGGGCACCATATTGGGCTGATGTTAAAGAAACATATGCCTCAGGATATGATATTATCAATACATGTGGTGGATGGTTATACATTGTACCAGGTGCAAATGCTGGTTATCCAGATCGTTTAAATATTTCTACATTATATGATAAATTTGATGTTAATAACTTCTCACCAAGTAGAAAGGTAGGACAAGGAACAGCTATTATGCCAGTTGCTCATCCACAAACAAAAGGAGCACAATTCTGTATATGGAATGATATGACTTCTTATGGTGGAGGATTTACATGGTTTGATATTTATGATCGTTTTAAAGACGCTGTTATGATTACAAGTGAAAAAACTTGGTATGGTGAAAAAACAGATGGTCAAACTGCTGCTCAATTTGTTGAAAGAGTAAATAAACTAAATAGTGTTGTCCCAGGTGCTAATCCAGGTAGAGTTGTTGAATCAGCTGATAAGAATGTTACAACAATTGATTTTGAATCAGTTAAAGATAATAAAGCTATTGATTTATCAAAGAATGGTTATGATGCAACACTAAAGAATGTTACAATTGAAAAAGGTAATGGTGGTCATGTTGCTACATTGAATGGTGATGGTTATGTTTCATTACCATATCAAACAATTGGTTATCCATATACAGTAATGATGGATGTTAAATTAGATAGTAATACACCTGAAAATACAGAAATCTTTAGTGGTAGTGATGGTGTGATGTATGCTAATGTTGATGGAACTGGAAAAATTGGTTATAAGAGAAGTGGTTATACATTTACATTTGATTATGAACTTCCTAAAGATAAATGGTTTAATTTAGCACTTACATGTGATCAAAAGAATACAACTTTATATATTAATGGAAAAGCAATCTCAACTGGAATTAATATGAAAACAGCAATTAAAAACAGAAAAGATTCAAGTACATTTGTATTACCAGTTGAAAAAATATTAAATAACGCTAAAGGTAGTGTAGATAATATTAAAATCTATAATATTGCTGATGGATTAGGTTATATTTCATTAGAAAACTTAGCACTTCATAAAAATGCAACAGCATCTTCTGTCTATCCAGGAAGCAATAAAACACCTGATTTAGCAGTAGATGGTGATAATAGTAAATCTACTGATAATCGTTGGTCAAGTAAACGTGCTACAGGAAATGGAAGCAATGAAGATAGTGGACAACATGGTACAAAAGAACAATATCTTACAGTAGATTTAGGAGATGTTTATAAAGTTGATAAAGTCTTTATTTCTTGGGAAGCAGCTTATGCTACAAAGTATACTATTCAAGGATCATTAGATGGTGAAAACTTCTTTGAGATTAAAGTTGTTGATGATGGTAAAGGCGGAGAAGAAACACATGATGATTTAGGAAATAAAGAAACAAGATATATTAGAATTTTATGTCGTCAAGCAAAAACAGCTAAGTATGGATATTCAATTTATGAATTAGAAGTTTACCAAAGTGCTAATGAAGAATTAAGAAAACTTGCTCAAGCTGGAAAAGATCAATTATCTCAATTTGAAGCAGGTAATAAAAATGGAAATATTGCTAAAAAAGATTATGACGAATTAGAAAAAGCTTATAAAGATTATTTAGATTTAGCTAAAGGTGAAAAGATTTCTGATGAAGAAATTGGTAGATTGTTAAAAGAAGTAACTGAACTTAATAGTTCAATTGAAAGTTATGTTATTTATTCTAAAGATGAATTAAATGATCTTTATCAAGCAATGAAAGCTTATAAAGAAAAAGATTATACAAAAGATAGTTTTGTAGGATTTAAAGATCAATTAAACACTCTTAAAGATGTGATTGATCAAGCAGATGATTATCAAAAAGTGAATGATACTTTAAAACAATTAAAAGAATTAGATAGTACTTTAGTTAAATTAGATAGAAGTAAATTAGAAAAGATTATAAAAGAATATCAAGAATTAAATGAAGAAGATTATACTGTAGATTCTTGGCAACAAATGAAAGAAATATTAGATGCTGCACAAGCTGTTTACAATAATCCAAGTTTAAATCAAGAAGATATTGATCAAGCAGTTGCTTCATTTGATGGTGTTCAATTGGTTCAAAGAGGAAATGTTGAAAAACTAGAAGAATTATTATCATCTATTAAAGAAAGTGATTATACAGTTGCTTCATGGTCACAATTTGATTCAATTTACCAAGAAGCTAAACAAATGGTAAATGATTCTTGTAATGTTGATCAAAAAGCTGTTGATGAAATGATTGAAAAAGTAAAAGATTCTATGCAATTACTTGTTAAAGCAGGAAATATTGATGATTATCAAGAAGCTGTAGATAAAGTAAATAATAAAGTAGGTCAATTAGATCAATCTAAATATACAAAGGAATCTTGGGATAAACTTCAAGAAACATTACAAAAAGCCAAAGATTTAGCTACAAAAGAAGATGTTTCTCAAGAAGAATTAGATAACATGTTAGCTTCATTAAATGATGCATATGATGCTTTAAAAGAAGCAAAAACAGATTCAGTAATTACAGATACAGCTAATAAAACAGATAAAACAAATACAACAGATAAAAATACAACAAAAACAGGTGATGATGTTTCATTATTTGGATATGTAGGATTATTATTTATTGCTTTATTAGGATTTGTTTACAGTAAAAGATATGAATAAATAGTAATGAAAAGAGTTTCCTGAGGGAAGCTCTTTTTGTTTGTAAAAAAGAGGTTGGTATTTTATAATAATATTATTATAAATGTGTAAAGGAGAAATATATGAGTAATCAAAATAGAAAAAATATGGAGTTCATTCACTATTGTAATACGAAACTATCAAATATAAATGAATATAATATTATTAAAGTAATTATTGATAATATTGATCATATTTCTTCTTTATCTTTGGAAAAAATAGCAGATGAAGCACATATTTCTACATCTTCTGTTAGTCGTTTGATCTCTAAAATAGGATTTGATTCTTTTCAGAATTTTAAGTATCGCTTAGAAAATGAAAATTTAAATTTAAAGATGAGAAGAATGCTTACAAATACGCAAAGATTTATACGTTCTAGTGATGAAGATATAGTAGAATCTTTGTATGTTGATGCAGTAGCTAATTTACAACAAACTCGTTTAAATTTAGATATTCATAAATTAAGAGAAATTATTAATGTTTTAAAAAAGAGTAATAGTGTTACTTTTATTGGTGATAGTCATGAATTAGCTGATTTTTATACTTTGCAATTAGATTTATTAGCTAATGGTATTCCTGCATTTTTAATTGAAGACAAAGATATTAATTTAGTACATATAAATTCATTAAATGAAAAGGATACAATTGTATATATTAATTTATATAGTGAATGGTTTGGGAAATATCAAAAGGAAATCATAGCTCAAGCTAAGAAAAATCATGTGAATATTATTATTTTTAGTCAAGATGATTTGAATATAGAAGATGTTATTATTTATCATTATGGAATAAAGAATACATTAAATGATGGATATTTTTCATTACCTTATTTAAATAAGGTGTTATGTGAATTTCTTTATAAAGAGTAGCTTGCATTTTTTGCAAGCTGTTTTTATTTATTGAAAATAACTTTTATTTAAGATAATTGTTCATAAAAATGTAACCGCTTAAAATAAAAGTATCAAAGGGAGGACATTATGAAAAAAATATTAACGTCATTAGTAAGTGCAACAATGTTGTTGTCGATGAGTACAACACTTACACATGCACAAAATATTTCACTTGGAGCAAATGTTAACGCTGATACTACTTCACCATCAGGGTATACGGTTACATTCAATTATGATACAAGTGATGATACAAAATGGACAGATCAATCTAAAATAAAAGTTACTGGTTCATTTGATTATTATAGGGAAGGAACAACATCACCTGTTTATACACCTGAACAATATGAAAACGGAATGAATCCAGCTAATACAGGAAATTATTCTAAAGAAATGGCAGATGAAGATGGTGACAGAATTTATAGTACTTCTTTTCCTATTACAAGCGGAGCTTTTCAATATTCCTATGTATTAGACTATGATGGTGATTTTAATACTAAAGATGATCAAATAACGATTGCTGACCCTCATAATCTAGCTAGATTTAATTCAGCACAATCAACTTATGAAACATCTTGTTTAAATACAAGTGTCGTTTATGGAAAGTATGATGCTGTTAAACAAAGTCAATCACATGATTACTCATTTGTTTTACCTGCAACACAAAATCAAGGATCAGTTGATTATGTCAATTATACAGGAAGTCTTACAAATAAAGATTTAACAGATGTAGAAGTTTTTGATAAAACAACAAAGACACATCAAAATTTAGGCATTTATTTACCTAGTGGTTATGATGCTCAAAGACAAGAACCTTATAAAGTTATTTATTTATCACATGGTGGAGGAGGAAACGAAGTAGATTGGTTTTCTTATGGTCATGTAGATAATATTATGGATAATCTAATTAATAATGGACAAACAGAACCTACAATCGTTGTTACTGTTTCTAATATGGATTATAGACTTAATGAAATAGGAACTATTTGGAATTTTGATTTGATTAGAGAAAATGTGACTGACTATGTTATTCCATATGTTGAATCACATTATAATGTTTCTAAAGATGCACTAGATCGAGCATTTGCAGGATTATCAATGGGTTCATTGACAACATCTCAAATGTGGTTAAAAAATTGTGATAGTTTTGGATATTTTGGAGCTTTTTCAGGAGCATACTTATTTACTGATATGTATCGAACTAATACATCTGAAGATTTACAACAACTTACAACTAAAACATTTGATCAATTAAATCAATCTAAATTATTAGTAGCAGGAGGTTATACTGATATTGCTCTAGGTACAATGGGTGAATTTGGAAATGGACGTTCAACAGGTAGCTTAGATTATTTATTGAAAAAATATAATTTTACAAATTATAAATCAGAAGTTGTAGATGGAGCACATGATTGGTTTACATGGTCACAACTTTTTAAAGAATTTGCATCTGAAGTAGTTTGGACAAATGAAAAGAAAGTTGTAGAAGATGATAAAAAAGATAATGTTATTGAATCTCCTAAAACAGAAGAAAAAGTATCTGCAGTTAAAACAGGTGATCAAAGTTTGCTTGAATTAATGGCTATGCTATCTGTTTTATCTACAGGAGCATTTGTAGGAATTAAGAAGTATAAAAATATTTAAAATTTTAGAAGAAGAAAGTCAGTTTAGATTTTCTTCTTTTTAAATAGATAAAATAACATCATCGTGATAAAAAAATATTGATTTGTAAAATTACTTCAAAGACATTGACTTTGTAAAAAAAAAAGTCTAACATTACAAGTAACCATAAAATAAATACTTCGATAGGAACTAGTAAGTACTATTTCAAGGCGTAGAGAGATTCTGGTTGGTGAAAAGAGTTGTTTGAGTAATACTGAACTCATCCTTGAGTGGAGCGCTGAACTTAAGTAGGTGGCTACGGTATGCAACCGTTATTTTGTAAGAGTATGAACTATTATGTAGCGTACTTAGCGAGGTGGATAAAGTGATTTATTCACAAATTGAGGTGGAACCACGAAGTAATATAACTCTCGTCCTCAAAATGGCCGGATTGGCTATTTTGAGACGGGAGTTTTTTTATATTATTAAGGAGGAAATGGAAATGAATTACGAAAAGTACAAGAGATTTGAAACAATTAAATTAAAAGACCGTACTTGGCCTGATAAAACAATTGAAAAAGCACCAATTTGGTGTTCAGTTGATTTAAGAGATGGAAATCAAGCATTAATTACACCAATGAAAATAGAAGAAAAAGTGGAAATGTTCCAACTTTTAGTAGACTTAGGATTTAAAGAAATTGAAGTAGGTTTTCCTTCTTCAAGTCAAATTGAATATGATTTCTTAAGATTATTAATTGAAGAAAATTTAATTCCTGATGATGTGACGGTTCAAGTATTAACTCAAGCAAGAGAACATTTAATTAGAAAAACATTTGAAGCTTTAAAAGGATTAGATAAAGCCATCGTCCATGTTTACAATTCAACTTCTATTTTACAAAGAGACGTTGTCTTTAACAAAGATAAAGATGAAGTTAAACAAATTGCAATTGATGGTGTTCAATTAGTAAAAGATTTATCAAAAGAATTTGAAGGAAAAGTTATTCTTGAATATTCACCAGAAAGTTTTACAGGAACTGAAGTTGATTATGCAATGGAAGTATGTGAAGCTGTTATGGATACATGGGGAGCAAGTAAAGATAATAAAGTGATTATCAATTTACCTTCAACTGTAGAAATGGATACACCAAATGTTTATGCTGATCAAATCGAATGGATGTGTCGTAACTTCAAAGATCGTGAAAGAGTCATTGTTTCTGTTCATCCTCATAATGATAGAGGTTGTGGAATTGCTTCAACTGAACTTGCTTTATTAGCGGGTGCTGATCGTGTTGAAGGAACGTTATTTGGTAATGGTGAAAGAACAGGAAATGTTGATGTTGTGACTGTTGCTTTAAATATGTTCACTCATGGAGTTGATCCACAATTAGAATTAGGAAGTATAAATGATATTAAACATGTTTATGAAAAATGTACAAAAATGGATATTCCACCAAGACATCCATATGTTGGACAATTAGTCTTTACAGCATTCTCTGGAAGTCACCAAGATGCAATCAATAAAGGAATGCATGCTTTAAGAGAAAGAAATTCAAAGATGTGGGAAGTCCCTTATTTACCAATTGATCCAAGTGATTTAGGTAGACAATATGAACCAATTGTTCGTATTAATTCACAATCTGGTAAAGGTGGCGTTGCTTATGTTATGGAAAGCATGTATGGCTATCATTTACCAAAAGGATTACAAGTGAACTTTGCAAAAGTGATTCAAGATATTTCTGAAGAAGAAGGAGAAGTTTCACCAGAAAGAGTTTATGATACATTTATTGAACAATATGTAGATATTAAAGAACCATATGAATTTATTAAACAAAAATTAATTGATATTTCTGAAGATGATTCTGAATTTGAAAGAAAAGCAGAAATTACATTAAAAGATCATGGTGAAGTAAGAACAATTGTTGGTTATGGTAATGGACCAATTGATGCTGTTAAAGATGCATTTAATGAAAATGGCTTTGTTTATACACATTTCTTAGATTATAGTGAACATTCATTATCATCAGGATCTAGCTCAAAAGCAGCTGCTTATGTTTATTTAAGAGTTAAAGGAAGTGCTGTTCAAGAATATGGAGTAGGGGTACATCCAAATATTACAACAGCAACAATTAAAGCAATCATTTCAGCTATGAATAGAATTCATAAACAATTGAAAAAATAGGGAGGATTAAAACATGGATAGACTTGTTTTGTCATTACTTGTTGAAAATAATCCAGGGGTATTAAACCGTGTTGCTGGTTTATTTAGTAGACGAGGATATAACATTGAAAGTATTTCAGTAGGACAAACAAATATTAAAGGAATGTCACGTATGACAGTCGTTTCTACTGGTGATGAACAAATTTTAACGCAAATTGAAAAACAATTAGGGAAACTTGTAGAAGTCGTTGAAATTGAAAAACTTGAACCAGATGATTCAGTTTATCGAGAACTTGTCTTAATTAAAGTAGATGCAAATGCTGATCAAAGAACAAATATCAACTCAATTGTTGATATCTTTAGAGCACATATTATCGACGTTTCACCAACTTCATTAATTATAGAAGTTACTGGAAATACAAGAAAAGTCAATCAGTTATTAACGATGCTTTACGGATTCAACGTGACAGAAATTGCCCGTACAGGACTCGTTGGAATGCATAGAGGAAGCCAAGAAGATTAAGGGGGATATTAAAAATGGCAAAAATTTTTTATGAATCAGATTGTGACTTATCATTATTAGATGGGAAAACAGTAGCCATCATCGGATATGGTTCACAAGGACATGCACATGCATTAAACTTAAAAGAATCAGGAGTAAAAGTCATCGTAGGATTATATGAAGGATCAAAATCATGGAAAAGAGCTGAAGAACAAGGATTAGAAGTTTATACTTCAGCAGAAGCTGCTAAAAAAGCAGATATTATCATGATCTTAATCAACGATGAATTACAAGCAAAACTTTATAAAGAATCAATTGAACCAAACTTAGAAGAAGGAAACATGCTCATGTTTGCTCATGGATTCAATATTCATTTCAACCAAATCGTACCACCAAAAAATGTTGATGTAACAATGATTGCACCAAAAGCACCAGGACATACAGTAAGAAGTGAATATCAAGCAGGAAAAGGAACACCATGTCTAGTAGCCGTAGAACAAGACTACACAGGAAAAGCACAAGACATCGCCTTAGCATACTCACTAGCAATTGGAGGAGCAAGAGCAGGTGTACTAGAAACAACATTCAGAACAGAAACAGAAACAGACTTATTTGGAGAACAAGCAGTCTTATGTGGTGGAGTATGTGCTTTAATGCAAGCAGGATTTGAAACATTAGTAGAAGCAGGATATGATCCAAGAAATGCATACTTTGAATGTATCCATGAAATGAAATTGATCGTAGACTTAATCTATCAATCAGGATTTGAAGGAATGAGATATTCAATTTCAAATACAGCAGAATATGGAGATTATATTACAGGACCAAAGATCATCACAGAAGATACAAAGAAAGCAATGAAACAAATCTTAAAAGATATCCAAGATGGAACATTCGCAAAAGACTTCTTATTAGACATGTCAGCGGCTGGAGGACAAGCACATTTCAAAGCAATGAGAAAATTAGCTGCAGAACATGAATCAGAAAAAGTCGGAAAAGAAATCAGAAAACTTTATTCTTGGTCTGATGAAGATAAATTAATCAATAACTAATCAATTATGAGGATAGAAATATCCTCTTTTTTTATACAAAAAAGCTATTGAATATAAAATAAATAAGTAAAGATTAAATTAATCTCTACTTATTTAAAACATTCAATAAATTGATTTATAAGAATAGGTGTTTCTTCATTCTTTCTCGTAATAAAAGCAATCCCTGTATATAAATCTTTATCTTCTAAATAAGCATATTCTAAAGAAGAATCATAATTTAAAGATAAGCTACTTAAAGGAACGATAGCAACACCAATACCACTATTTGCCCAAATAAGAGAAGTTCGGCTATCGTCACAAGTCACTTTTATTTGAATTTGAATGTGTTTATTTAGGCTATAATCATTGATTAAAGGAAGATATCTTTGATGGATAATCAAAGGTATCTTTTTTAAGTCTTTCATTTTAGAAATAGGTCTTTTAAAATATTCTTTTTTACCTATAACAATCATAGGTTCTTTTTCTAAATAAAACGTATTAACTTTAGAAGTATCAAAAGGAGTTCTAACAATCCCTAAATCAATATTATGAGACAATAATAAATCAAGTATTTCATAAGTAGAACCTTCATAAATACGATATTGAACATGATCATAGTGTTCAATAAAATGCTTAATATTATCTTGTTGAATTAAACCACCATTAGAAGAAGTAATTCCAATTCTTAATACATCTTGAAAAGATTCTTTTAATTCATTTTTAGTAATTTCAGTTAAATCTAATATTTGAAGACATCTTTTATAAAAACGCATTCCTGCATCTGTTAATTCAATTTGTTTATTTCCTCTTTTTAACAAAGTAATACCAAGTTCTTCTTCTAATTGTTTAAGTTGAATAGATAAAGGGGGCTGTGCCATATGTAAAACCTGTGCAGCTTTAGAAATAGTTCCTTCTTCTACAATTGTTTTAAAATACTTCATTTGTCGAATATCCATTATAAATCCTCCTTTATATGTTAATAATATAATTATTATATAATATATATATTTTACATATAGATAAATCTTATCATATAATAACGCAGAGGTGAAGAATGTGAAACTATTAAAATACGTTAAAGAATATAAATTTTCAGCAACACTAGGTTTTTTATTTAAAATCTTTGAAGCTGCTTTAGAATTATGTGTTCCCGTTGTTATGGCCTCTGTCATTGATAAAGGAATTGCTTATAAAGATACCAATTATATTTTAAAATGTGGGCTCGTCCTTATTGGTTTAGCTGTTTTTGGTTATTTATTTGCACTTGTTTGTCAATGGTATGCTTCCCTTACATCACAAAGTGTGGGGACACAACTTAGAAAAGACATGTATCATCAAATCAATCAATATGATGATGCCAATTTAGATACCCTTACAGCACCATCGTTAGTGACAAGACTTATTAATGATGTAGTACAAATTCAATTAGCTGTAGCGATGACGATTCGTCTTACATCAAGAGCTCCATTTTTAATGATTGGTTCATTATTTATGGCGTTTATGATCAGTGGTTCTTTATCAATGATCTTTGTTGTAGGGGCGATTATTTTAGCGGTATCGATGTTATCAATTACAATTATTTCGATGCCTTATTTCTCTCGTATTCAAAAGTTATTAGATAAGATTGCTTTAATAGCAAGAGAAAACTTAAAAGGTGTACGTGTTATTCGTGCTTTTTCAAATCAAAATCATGAAGTAAAAAGATTTAATTTAGAAACAAAAAATCAAAAAGATGAACAAGTAAAAGTAGGTAAAATACAAGCTTTATTAAATCCCTTTACTTATTTAATTGTAAACTTTGCAATCATTATTATTATTTATGCTAGTGGTTTCCAAGTCAATGTAGGAAGTCTTTCTCAAGGGGAAGTTATTGCCTTAATTAACTATATGAATAGTATTTTACAAGCACTCATTGTCTTTGCGAATGTTTTATCAATCTACAATAAAGCTACAGCAAGTTATCAAAGAGTTTTTGAAGTACTTGAAACAACACCGCAAGTAGAAGATCAAGGAAGTTATTCAACCCTTATTCCTAATGAAAAAATGATTGAATTTAAAGATGTCAACTTTGGATATCTTCAAAAAGATGTGTTACACAACTTATCATTTACGATCAATAAAGGTGAAACAGTAGGAATTATTGGAGGAACGGGTGCTGGTAAATCAACACTAGTATCCCTTATTGGAAGAAATTATGATGTTAGAAGTGGACAAATTAAAATAGCTGGTAAAAATATTCAAAATTATAAACTAGAAACATTAAGACAACATATCAGTTATGTTTTACAAAATACATCATTGATTTCAGGAACAATTAAAGAAAATATTTGTATGTCAAAACCTTACCAAGAAGAAACAATGAATAAAGCTTTAGAAGTTTCACAAGCTAAAGAATTTGTAAGTCGTCTTCCTCAAGGAATAGAAAGTGCTGTTGTTCAAGGTGGGAAAAACTTCTCTGGTGGACAAAGACAACGTTTAACAATAGCTAGAGCACTTTATAAACAAGCGGATATTTTAGTTTTAGATGATTGTTCAAGTGCGTTAGACTATGCAACAGATGCTGCTTTACAAAAACAATTACAAGAATTAAAAGAAATGACAAAAATTGTTATTTCTCAAAGAACAGCGTCTTTAAAAAGATGTGATCGTATTATGGTTTTATATCATGGTGAACTTGTTGGTTTTGATTGTCATGAAAAATTATTAAAAAATTGTACGGTTTATAAAGAAATTTATGAATCTCAAAATAGTAAGGATGGTGATCTCAATGGATAAAAAAACAATTAAAAGATTGCTTACATATTGTAAACCTTATCGTTTTTTAATTATGTTATTAACACTTTTATCAATTGTCTCTGTTGTCTTTACTTTACTTACACCAGTTTTAATAGGTCAAGCAATAGATTTATTGGTTGGAAAGAATCAAGTTCATTTTCAAGCGTTATTGAACAAACTTATTTTTATTGGAATTGTTATTTTAATTATTTCTTTGATTCAATGGATCATGGGACAAATTACAAATACAATTACTTATAATATTACGAATGATTTAAGAAATAGAGTATTTGATCAAATTCAAGTTCTTCCTTTAAAATATATTGATGCTACAAGTCATGGAGATATTTTAGGAAGATTGATCAATGATATTGATTTAATTGGACAAGGCTTATTACAAAGTTTTACATCCTTGCTTACAGGAATTGCAACAATTGTAGGAACGATTTTGATTATGGCTTATATTCATTTTTCGGTAGCTGTAATTGTGGTTGTTTTAACACCACTTTCTTTACTTGTCGCTTCTTTGATTGTTAAAAGAACACATTCTTATTTCCAAGAACAACTTGCTTTAAGAGGGGAAATGAATGGTTATTGTGAAGAAATGATAGGTAATCAAAAAATTGTTAATATTTTTGATTATCAAGAACAAAATGAAGAAAAGTTTAATGAAATCAATGAACGTATGCATAAAAGTGGGGTTATTTCACAATTCTATGGGGCTTTAATTAATCCCACAACACGTTTAGTTAATAGTATTGTTTATGCTGCTGTTGGTATTTTTGGAGCATTTCAAGTATTAAATGGTTCATTTACAGTAGGTATTCTTTCAAGCTTTTTAACATATGCTAACCAATATACAAAACCATTTAACGAAATATCATCCGTTATGTCAGAAATGCAAACAGCCATTGCGGCTAGTCAAAGAGTCTTTGCATTATTAGATGAAGAAACAATCCAAGAATTAACAACATCTAAAATCATTGAAAATAAACAAGGACATATTATCATTGATCATTTAAATTTCAGTTATGATCCAAGTAAACCATTAATTCAAGATTTTAACTATGAAGCTAAACCAGGAACAATGACAGCTATTGTAGGTAAAACAGGTTGTGGAAAAACAACATTAATTAACTTATTAATGCGTTTCTATGATCCTCAAGGTGGAAAAATTACAATTGATGATGTTAATATTGAAGATATGAACCGAGAAGATTTAAGAAAAATGTACGGTATGGTTTTACAAGATAGTTGGTTATTTAAAGGGACTATTAAAGAAAATATTGCTTATGGAAAAACAAAAGCTAGTGATGAAGAAATCATTGAAGCGGCTAAAAAAGCACGTGTGCATAAATATATTATGTCTCTTCCTCAAGGATACGATACAATGGTTGAAGAAGATGGTGGAAATATGTCTCAAGGACAAATGCAACTTGTGTGTATTGCACGTATTATGTTAACACATCCACCAATGTTGATTTTAGATGAAGCAACAAGTTCAATCGATACGCGTACAGAATTACAAATTCAAAAAGCTTTTGATGAAATGATGAAAGGAAGAACAACCTTTATTGTTGCTCACCGTTTATCAACGATTAAAAATGCCGATCAAATCATCGTTATGGATCAAGGACATATTGTAGAAATTGGTAATCATGAAGAATTGCTTCAAAAACAAGGTTATTATCATCAACTTTATTACAGTCAATTCGAAACTGAATAATCAAGAAAGTTACGATTTTAAGTCGTAACTTTTTTATTAGTTACTTTGAAGTCACTATACCACAATATTGTGCGTGCTTTTTTTTATTAGAAATAAAATTATAATGAAAAACGAAAAAGGAGGCACAACAATGAATGTTTCAACTTGTTTAAATATTTTAAGAGAAATCAAAGATGTTGCTTTTGCAACCGTTGATGAAAATAATCAACCACAAGTAAGAATTATAGATGTGATGTTGGTTGAAGATAATAAATTATATTTTTGTACAGCAAGAGGAAAAGATTTTTATAAACAATTAAAAAATCATCCATACGTTGCAATTATAGGAATGAATAAAGAGTATCAAATGGTTCGTTTAAATGGACTTGTTAAACGATTAGAAAAGCAAAAATATTGGATAGATCGTATTTTTAAACATAATTCATTAATGAATTATGTTTATCCAAATGAGAGTCGTTATATTTTAGAAGCCTTTTGTCTTGAAGAAGGTGAACTAGAATTCTTTGATTTAGGCAAAGAACCTATTTATAGAGAAAGTTTTTCAGTGAATAAAGAGATAAAACCTAAGGGATTTATCATTAGTAATCAATGTATTCACTGTGGCTTATGTCAAAAGAATTGTCCACAACAATGTATTTCAAATTATCAAATTCAACAAGAACGTTGTTTATATTGTGGATTATGTTATGAAAAATGTCCTGTACAAGCAATAGAAAGTAAAGTATTGTAATATTCATACATTAGCTAAAGTGATTGATAATATAAGAGAAAGAATGCAAAGTGATGATAGTTTTTCTTATTCCTATTTTCCAGTAATTCAATTTTATGATTATGGAAATGAAATTAAACAAAAACTCTCTATTGGTTATGGCAAAGAACTTCCTATAGGGAGTTCCTTAGAAATTATGTATGAGGAAAATAATCCTAAACGTATATTGATTTTAGAAAATAATCCACAAAAAAAGCTATATATCATTTTTATAATTGTGGGTATTTCTTCGTTAATAGCAGGTTTAATAATACGTATTCTTTAAAGACTTACGAGATGATTTCGTAGGTTTTTTTATTAGAAACTTTTTTGGACTATCCGCCCATTGAAGAAGGTAGGAGAGATTGCTAAAATAATAATAGAAATGAGACAAATGTGAGACGAATTATCTTTAAACATATGATACAATGATAGAAAATGTAGATGATCCAACAGAAATCAAAAGATATCGAGATGTCGTAGAAATCAGTCAAAGTATGTTTGCAGGAAATTATGATGACTTAAGAAACAATCGTAAAATCGAAACAGAAAGCTTCATGATGGCGGCAACATTTACGTGTACAAATATTAGAAGAGAAGACTTACCAGAAGAAGATGAAATCAATATGTGTAAGGCAATGGATCAATTATTTCAAAGAACGAGAGATGAAAGAAAACTCAATACTTTAAAAGAATTGCTTAAAGTGAAATTAGGAACTTTATCAAGTCCTTTAGAAAAACAACTCACAAA
>ENA-OWRC01000565-OWRC01000565.1-human-gut-metagenome-genome-assembly--contig:-NODE-565-length-45453-cov-6.629918_pt1 | contig 45453 bp, 64 predicted proteins | sample MGYA00248268_ERZ651895 | MGnify/ENA primary metagenome ERZ651895 (study PRJEB26924, sample SAMEA4378242) | human gut metagenome | biome: human gut; feature: human-associated habitat; material: faeces...
TCAGTAAGCCTGCATCCGTATGCCGAGTTACGCAAGGCGGGGACAAAACCCCGTCGAGCGCTGTCCTTTTATTTTTGCCGCAAAGGCCGGGAAAGGGGAGGCATCGCCGTGTATCGTGCACTTTACCGCAAATGGAGACCCCAGCGGTTTGAGGATGTGGTGGGTCAGCGCGCCATCGTGACTGCCCTGAAAAACCAGATCACCGCAGGGCGCGTAGGCCATGCGTATCTGTTTACCGGCGTGCGCGGCACCGGCAAGACCACCTGCGCCAAAATTTTTGCCAAGGCGGTCAACTGCCTGCATCCAGTAAATGGCGACCCCTGCGGGGAGTGCGAGATCTGCAAAGGCATCGACAACGGCAGCCTGCTGGACGTGGTGGAGATGGACGCGGCCTCCAACAACGGCGTGGACGATATCCGCGACCTGCGGGACGAGACCGCCTATACCCCCAGCGCCTGCCAGTATAAGGTGTATATCATCGACGAGGTGCATATGCTGTCCACAGCGGCCTTCAATGCGCTGCTGAAAACGCTGGAAGAGCCCCCCGCACACGTTATCTTCATTCTGGCGACCACCGAGATCCAGAAAGTGCCCGCCACCATCCTCTCCCGCTGCCAGCGGTACGATTTTACCCGCATCGGGCCGGAGGATATCGCACGGCGGGTGGAGTATATCGCCGGGGAGGAAAAGCTGGAGCTGACCTCCGACGGCGCGGAGCTGATCGCCCGTCTGGCAGATGGTGCGCTGCGCGATGCGCTGTCCATTCTGGACACCTGCGCCGGTGTCACGGCAAAGATCGATGCGGACGTGGTGCGCCGCATGGCGGGCGTGACCGACCGCAGCTACCTGTTCCACATCTCGGACGCCTTGGAAGCACAGGACGCCGCCGCCGCGCTGGCACAGCTGGCGCAGTTGCGGCAGCAGTCGGTGGATGTGAAGCGCCTGACCGAGGAACTGATCGCCCACTACCGCGCCCTGATGCTGGCGGCGCTGCCCGGCGGGCAGGCGCTGCTGTCCGGTGTTTCGCCGGAGGAAGAAGCGCTGTACCTGCAAAAAGGCCCGGAGATGGGGCAGCGGGAAGCCATCCGCGCCATCCGCGCCCTTGGCACGGCGCTGGAGCACATGACCCGCGGCAGCGACCAGCGCATTGAGCTGGAACTGGCACTGTTCAGCCTGTCCGAGCCGCCCCAGCAGATGCAGGCGGTAACGGTACAGGCAGCCCCCGCCCGCGCGGCGCAGCAGGAAGCGCCCCGCCCCTTTGCGGCAGCGGTGCAGCCCTTTGCCAGCGCCCCGGTGCAGCCTGCCCCCGCAGCTGCTGCACCCCAGACCCCGGCAGCAGGAGCAGAACCTGCCCCTGCCGTGCAGCAGACCTCTCCGCAGCCTGCCGCGCCGGAAGCCCCGTCCGCCCCTGCGGAGGAGCTGCCGCCGATGCCGGACGAACCGCCGGTACAGCAGAGCGATGCCGCCCTGCCGTGGGACGAGCCTGCCCCGCAGGCACCGCCGCCGGAGGAACCGGTCAGCCAGCCGGAACAGCCCGCCCCTGCAGAGCCCACGCAGCCGGTTTCTGCGGCAGAGGAACCGCCTGCCCCGGTGCAGGAGCACCCCGCCGACCCGGTACTGACCAAGCCCCGCAGCGTGGCGCAGCAGGGCACGAACCCCTTCCCGTACTGGGGACAGATCGTGCAGAAGCTGGAAGGCATCGACCCCATGCTGTATATGTATCTGCGCAAGTCCAAGGCTTACTTTGACGGCACCCGCGTGCTGATCGACGGCGGCAAGACCTTCCGGGATTTTATCCGGGTGAACAAGGACAGCCAGAAGCTGATCAAAAAGTTGATCGCCGAGGTATCCGGCGTGCCGGTGCCCATCGGCCCTTACGAGCCCAAAACCGCCGGAAAGACCGCTTCCAATGCGGAGCAGTCCCTTCTGGCGCTGGAAAAGCTGGGGTTAGAGGTCAGCATTGAGGATACCGCCCGCAAAAAGCGCTAAAAATTGTTTATAATAAAGGAGAATACCATTATGAAAGCAAGAATGCCCGCAGGCTACGGCCGCCCCGATATGAACGCCCTGATGCGTCAGGCTCAGAAGATGCAGGAGGACATGAAGAGCAAGCAGGCCGAGCTGGAAGCCGCCGAGTACACCGGCAGCGCCGCCGGTGAGATGGTGACCGTAAAGATGAACGGCAAGCACGAGGTGCTGTCCATCACCATCAAGCCCGAGGCCGTGGACCCGGACGACATCGAGATGCTGGAAGACATGGTGGCTGCTGCCATCAACGCCACCGTGAAGCAGGTGGACGAGACCGCAGAAGCCGAGATGGGCAAGCTGACCGGCGGCATGAACATTCCGGGTCTCTGAGCCGGGAAGGGGAGATACCATGGACTACACTGCCGCACCGCTGGAAAAGCTGATCGAAGAGTTCGGCAAGTTTCAGGGCGTGGGCCGCAAGGGTGCTACCCGCATGGCCTATCAGGTGCTGAGTATGTCGGATAAGGACGCTGCGGCGCTGGCCGATGCCATCCGCGGCGCGCACACCCGGCTGCACCGGTGCCGCATCTGCCAGAACTTTACGGACGCCGAACTGTGCCCGGTGTGCGCCAGCGCCAAGCGGGACACCTCGGTGATCTGCGTGGTGGAAAAGCCCCGGGATGTGCAGGCTTTTGAGCGCACCCGGGAGTATAACGGTCTGTACCATGTGCTGCACGGTCTGCTGGACCCGCTGGCCGGTGTGGGCGCAGAGCAGCTCACCGTCAAGGAGCTGCTGGCGCGGCTGAAGGACGATACGGTGAAGGAGGTCATCATGGCCATGAACCCCACCGTGGAGGGCGAAGCCACCGCCATGTATCTGGCAAAGCTCATCAAGCCGCTGGGCATCCGGGTCACCCGGCTTGCCTCCGGTCTGCCGGTGGGCGCAAGCCTGGAATACGCCGACGAGACCACCCTGTACCGGGCGCTTTCCGGCCGGGGAGAGCTGTGAGTTTGTAAAAATTTACAATTCTGTCAGAAACAGCCCTTGCATTACCCTGAAAAAATGGTATACTGAAACAACGAACCGAACGGAGAAAGGAGGCGCGCAGCATGGCACCCACAAAGGAGCGCCCGGCGACCAAGACCATCGCCACCAACCGCGAAGCGCGCCACGAGTATTTTGTTCTGGAAGCGCTGGAGACCGGTGTGGAACTCAAAGGCACCGAGGTGAAAAGCCTGCGGGCCGGCGGGGTCAACCTGAAGGACAGCTGGGTGGATATTGAAAACGGCGAGCTGCTGGTAAAGGGGATGCACATCAGCCCCTACGACCACGGCAATCTATTCAATCAGGATCCCATGCGTGTCCGGCGGCTTCTGGCGCACAAAAGTGAGATCCGGCGTCTGCACCAGCAGTGCAAGCTGCAGGGCTATACGCTGGTACCGCTCTCGCTTTATTTCAAGCATGGCCGCGTAAAAATGGAAGTGGGCTTGTGCAAGGGCAAAAAGCTGTACGACAAGCGTGCCGATGCCGCCCAGCGCGATGCAAAGCGCTCCATTGACCGGGCTGTGAAGTCCAACGGCAAGTATTATTAAGCATTCCAATTGCAGACTGCGGCTCACCGCAGAAAACCAAGCTTTCCGCACATCGCAAGATGTGCTTTATAAGGGGGCGTAAAGGTTTCGACGGGGGGAGCGAGGTCTGGGCAGCGGGTAGCAGTGGGGGAACTGCTCTATAACTCCTCCAAAAAAATTAACTGACAATAACAATTCTCAGTTGCTCGCAGCCTGAGTGCTGCGCGTTCCGCCCACTCTTGTGTCGTGTGGGGCCGGGGCGTCCTTTAGACACAGCACCTGAACGGACTTAAGCTTTGCGGACCGGCAGGAACTCATGAAGCTACCAATGCGCTAGCCTGACGATCGGCGTGGCGCGGCGGGAATGTTGTAGATCGCCTGCACCCGGAGACACCTACACTGAGCTCTTTTCGGACATGGGTTCGACTCCCATCGCCTCCACCACTTAAAAACCACCTAGGAACGAAAGTTTTTAGGTGGTTTTCTTCCATTAAAAACCCACCGAATAACCCACTCGCTCAAAAGCTGATGCAGGAGGATGCCATGCTTGACAACGAACAGCAAAGAGAGCGCATTCACGAAAGACTTAAAGCTATTGTCGAGAAAGTCCAAAGTATCCAGAGAAACGGTCAGAGCGGATGCGTCAAACAATTTGATTCTGTTTTGCAAGAGCTGCAAACTCTTCTGCCTGAGTTGGAACAATATTTAAAAGATATAGACGAGCAATAAAAAAGAGCCGCAGCTCCTTGTAACGGGAACTGCGGCTCTTGTCATGTACAGATCACTTACCCTGCGCCTTCAGGCGGTCATAGGTCTTGTCTGCTTCCAGCGCAGCGGGCGTGAAAGAGTTATTCTTCCACCACGCCACAAGGGCGGTGACAGTGGTAATGCACGCCGTGACCAGCTGCTCCACGGTGGCACTCTCGATGGGCAGCACGGGCTTGCCCAGAGCGCTCAACACCTGATTGGTCAGAGCCAGCAGCAGGCAGGCGGTACGGGCGATGGTGCCCGCAGAGATGGTCGGTTCGTTGTAAGTATGTGCTTTCATGTCTGATTCCTTTCTCTTTCGTGTTCGTAATCTTCCAGATCTGCGATGCGGTGGTTTGCCACCTTCATCTGCTCTTCCAAAATGGGAACGCGGCGGGCAAAGTTGTTGTGCTCCCGCACCTCGCGGGTCAGCTCTTCCAGCTTGGTGTCAGTCACCGCCTGACTCTTGCCGTTTGCAATCAGCACGCCGATCAGGGTCACCGCACCGGCAAGAATGGCTGAGATGATACTCTCCATCGGTATCACCCCCTCACAGCGTCCATCTGCTCTTATTCTGCCGGGTATCCACGTGCACCCAGCCGGTGGCTCTGCCCGCCTTGACGGGGTAGCGTCCCACACCGCCCCAGTCCGGCATCAGGCTTTCGGCGTAGGCAGCTACGTCCTCCACGCTGGTGCCCGCCACCTGAATGTCCGCAGCGCGGCCCAGCAGGTGCTGGCTGCTCTTTGCCCCGCCCACAGCTGCATTGTGCGCTGCCGTACGGTAGCCGCTGGTAATCGTCACCGCCTTGCCGAAATGCTCCCGGATGCACTGCAGCACCACGGTCAGCGCTTCGTCCACGAGGATGGTATCGGTGCCGTCCCGGCAGCGGAACTCCCGCGTATTGAAGCTCGGTGCAAGCTTGCGGTTGCCGTCCTTTGCAAGGCTATACTGTCTGATCATCTCTCTGTCTCCTTTCTGCATCACAGCCCCCGCATCCAGTTCTCAATGATGGTACTGCGGTATTCATGTGCACGCAGGCCCGGATGGTCGTTGTAGAGGGCAAGCCTAAAGGCATCGTTGCGCAGCTGCCTTGCCGTAGCGCTGGTGTCCGCACGCCCAGCGCCGTGCATGGTAAGCAGCAGCGGGTACTGCTCGTCGTTCAGATCCAGCACCGGCACGCCCCAGTAGGCGCAGATCTCCTTTACCGTTGTCCGGTAAGCTGCGTTCATCCATGCGTCCGCAAGGATCACGCCCAGCTTCGCGTAGGGGATGTTCTTCATGAAATACTCAAAAACGATATTGTATGCGCCCCACACCGTTGCGTTAGTAGTGTCCGTCTTTGTGCCGACAATGGTGGTCGGGTCAAAGCCCTGTGCAGTGTCCGGCTCGCACTCGTTCAGACCGAACATCAGGGTGATGTAGTCTGCATCCTTCGGCACGGCCTTGTACCGCTCCACCGAGAACGGCGAAGTCCGCCCGGTGATGTTGGTGAACACAGAACCGCTCACCGCCTCATTCACCAGCGTCATGTCGTTGCGCTTTGCGATCCACCACGGGTATGTTTTCCATGCTTTCAGCTTCTGGTCGTAAAAGTCGGAGTTCGTGCCGGTGTTGCCGTTTGTGTCCGTGTAGCCGGTCACGTCTCCTGCAGTAAAGCTGTCTCCGCAGGCCACATACTTTTTCCCGTACAGCACATTGCCGCCTGCCGCGTTCAGGGGGTTCCCCTGTAAATCGTAGATCATACTGTGCCCTCCTGAATGAATTTGTTGATCTTGGTATCGCTCAGCAGTCCCTTGTACACCTTACACTGGTACAGTGTGCCGACCCAGCAGCGTTCAAATCCACCACTTGCAGTCGGAGCACCGCCAATCAGCAAGCTATCCGGCACGTCCGTAATGGGATTGCCGGTTACTTTCCAATCGCTCAGCGTACAGTGGGTACTGCCGCCGCGATACTTCGTACCGTCCAGCTGAATTGCATACCGGGTGCGTGTCTTGAGGTGGACAACACTGTCCGATATGTTTACCTCACTATAGTTATAGTAAGCAACCCCAGTATTTCCTTTGTTTGGATTCAGGCTGACGTTGATGCCGCGTCCGTCAGAGTTCTCTGTCATGCAGTGCAGGAATACGATCCAGCCCTTATCGTCAAAGCTGTCACCTGCCTTTGCGTCCAGCAAAATGGTGTACTGCGGGGTCTCGGTACTTGCATGCTCCAGCAGCTTCAGGCCGGTATCAAAGCCGTTGGTCAGCTCCGTTTCAGCGGGCAGGGTGTAGATCAGCTGTGCCGTCTCCACCACTTCCACCGTCACCGTACAGCTTGCACTCTTGCCTCCTGCGGTGGCAGTCACCGTGCAAGCGCCTGCTTTGATGGCTGTCACCACGCCGTTTGATACAGTGGCAAAACCGGTTGGAGTCACTGTCCACACCACTAGCCGAGTGGTAGCGTTCGCGGGAAGCACTGTAGCGGTCAGGGTCTTGCTTTCGCCCTCATCCAGGTTCAGGGTATTGGCGCTCAGGTTTACGCTCTGCACCGGAACATCCTGCGCACTTCTGCCCCACTCCACGCGCAAGGCATTCAAGGTATCCTGCATCGTACTGGTTTTATAGGCTGCGTTTTCAAACAGGGATAACAGCAACTCTTTTGAAGTCTCGCTAATCCCATCGCCGGTGTCGCCCTTGTCACCTTTTTCACCGGCATCGCCCTTGGGACCCGCATCACCTTTTGCGCCAGTGTCACCCTTGGGCAAAACCAGATTCAGCTTGCCGTTCTCGATGGTTGCACTGGCAGTGGTACCGCTGGTCACAGAGCCAATGGTCAGATCTGTGGTACCACCGCCGGTGCTGCTTCCACTGCTGCCGGGGTCTCCTTTGTCGCCTTTTTCACCCTTGGGTAATGTCAGGTTCAGCACAGGTGCTTCCGCGGTGCCGGTAATGGTTGCCGCCGCATCCGTACCGGTCGTCACAGTACCGATAGTCAGGTTCGGCGTTGCACCGGTCTGTCCCTGTGCACCATCTGCACCTTTAGGACCTGTGTCACCTTTGTCGCCCTGCGGGCCGGTGTCACCTTTGGGACCGGTCTCGCCCCGGGGCAGAATAAGGTTCAGCTTGGGGTTCTCTGCTGTGCCGCTGATGCTGGCCGATGCGTTACTGCCGGTCATTACCGTGCCAATGGTCAGCGCCGGCGTGACGCCGGGTTTGCCCGGATCACCCTGCGGACCGGCATCGCCTTTGTCGCCCTTGGGACCCTGCGGACCTGTTTCTCCGGGGTCACCTTTGTCACCCTTGGCACCGGGAGCGCCATCTGTACCGGCAGGGCCTGCCGGACCAGTCTCACCGACAGCGCCCTGAGGACCAGCCGGACCGGCTTCGCCGGTATCGCCTTTGTCTCCCTTCGGCCCCTGTGCACCTGCTGCACCGGGGTCACCCTTGGGCAGCACGAGGTTCAGTCGGCCGTTTTCAATGGTGGCGCTGGCGGTCGTGCCGCCGGTCACCGTGCCGATGCGCAGGCTATCACCGGATTCCTCGGCAAGATCCCGGATCCCTTCTTCCATATGGTTCAGCTGCTCGGCGGTCAGCACCTCACCATCCCGGAAATTCTGTACTTGGTATGTCATACGGTTCTCCCTTCCAAGCGTGCTCTGCCAAGCAAAGCTTTGCCCAATATAGCGGTCTCGTCCGGCTCCGCTGCGGTCCACAGCTCTTCCAGCGCTTCATAGGCGGCGGCAGCGTCGGCATTGCCTTCCGACAGCGGAGCCAGCAGTGCAAGCAGTACCTGTTTTTCCGTGCCGGAAAGGCCGCTGCTGTGCGCGTTCAGGAAAGCCTGCCATGCCGGGGTGCCCGGTTCCGGCATGGTACCATCTTCGGTGCCGCTGTTTGCACTGACGCAGTAAGCCAGATCGCCGCTGGTCAATGTGCGGTTTCCGTCCGTGCCCTCAAATGTGATGCAGCCGCTGCCGGGCAGCGCAGTCACGAGAGCCGGCACTTCCACCATTCCATCTTCCACCAGTGATGCGGGCGGGTCTGTGCCGCCCGGCACGTGCCAGAATGCCCGGATGGTCAGCCCTGCCCACTCACCGGATGCGGTGACCGTGAGACGGTATACGCCCCGGTTCTTGGCATAGCCCAGCCGCAGCGGCTGCTCATATCCTGCTGTCTTTACAGCTCCGGCAGGGGAGAGGAATATCTGTTTTTCGACCATGGATCCTCCTTCCTTATGTAACATTGATCGTACAGGTATAAACAGCGCCGCCGATGTGCGTCACGGTGATTGTTGCACTGCCCGGGCTCTTTGCGCGCACGATCAATGCCGTGCCGCTTGTAGACGCCCTGATGCTGTCCCCTGTGGATTCCATTTTGAAGTCTTTCCTCGTGTTGGCATCCGCCGGTGTCAGGACAATCTCGCCTTTCAACTCACTGCCTGCTGCGATCGTAAGCGGACCCGCCCAGTTCACCCCGATCCCTGTCGCGGGGATGCATTCGAAATCTTCCGTAAGATTGACACAGCGGAATCCGACAAGTTTTGCCTCAAGGCCTGGGCAAAGCCCCGTGTTTGCAATGGTCACGGTGATAGGTTCGTGGGGCTTCAGGTTGCCTCCCTTGTAGATCCACTTCGTTACATGACCGTCTGTTCCTGTACCGACCCAGATTACGTCGTTAAAGCCGTATATACCGGTCACTTTTATACCAACTGCTTGCGGATATTTTCCCGCATATTCCGGCCATGCGTGCTTTCCCAGATCAATAGTCACTTCCAGGTATGTGCATCGTACAAGCCGCACCAGGTACTGGCGGTTATTCACATAGCAGGTAATACTTCCTTTGGTGCGGTTTTCATTGGAATAAATGTTCGGGAACATCTCCTCCAGCAGCTTTGTCGGGAGCGCTTTATTATACACCTTGCACTGGTATACCTTCCCGCGCATCTTGTAGCACTCGCTCTCTATGGGCTTTGCCATATTTTCGCCAATGTGCAGAGTGCCGTTAAAAATTGCTGTGGCGTCATTTCCCGTTACCTCGCCATACTTCTGCATATAGAAGTCATAGAACTTGAGTACGCCGTTTTTTCGTATGATCAGCAAATTATAAACGTTATCTGGATAAGCGCTGTAGCTGTCCATATCGATTGATGGGCACTGAGTGTATTCCCAGTAATTTCGCACTGTAATAAAACCACCAACCGGCTTTGTGTCTGCGCTCATACCTTCTGCAAGTATAAGTCCAACATCAAATCCCGGGCAGTTACCTTTATCATCCGAGTAATTCATAGAGCTGAACACCGGAATAAAACTGTAATTCAACAAGCCAAGTTCGCCAAAGTTCTCCAGCTGAAAACTTGCAATGACAGTAAAGTCCTTATTTGTTGCAAACAGTTGTACCCCGGTGTCGATGCCGAAAGTACCGTCAAATATCACTGCTTTCTCCATGGCATCATAGTGCGGGTCTGTCGAAATATCATAGATCGGCTCATTTGGAGTCGTGTCTTCTTCTCCGGCATTGATATCATGTGCCTTCAGTAAAAGATGTCCTCCGTCCAGAACAACCTGATCGTTGTCAATGCTTACCTGTGCAGGGTCATATCGCGTGAACCTCGCTTCTGGAAACCGTTCCCGGCTTCGGTTCGTGATTAGATTCGCCTTTGAAAAATCGCACGCCCACACACTCAGTATTTCGTCGATAATAAAATCTCCGCTCACAGAGCAGCAGTTGAAATAGGGGTAGATGCCATCGTTGTTTTCAAACCGAAGCCCCGCGTTAAAGTTGCAAAACAGGAAATGTGTATGGAGATCTCGCGGTTGGCCTGTCCGCATGGTATTTCCGGTAAAGATCACCGGCACATTAAATTCGCCTTGCAAATGAATAAAGCCTTGGCGGGGCACATAGGTGATTCCCATCGTGTTATTTTGAAATATGATGGGGTCGTTGTCATCATTAGGGTAAGTACCATCGGGTCCTTTGTAATAGTTTCTGTAAATACAATTCGCAGAGTTGATCGCTCGCGCTTTGAGTTTATAATCCAGATGGTACTTTTCCTCCATCTTACGACAATTTTCTTCAGTCTGACCGGCTCCCTGTCCGGTAATGCTGTTACCGATACACGGGTTCCATGCTGCACCTTCAATGCTGGATTCCACACAGTCCACAAAAACATTGTTTTCGCATACAAACGACCACTTTCGAGGAGTAGCCTCGGGTACTGCGCCGCCCAAAAGTGCAGCACAGCCTTGTCCAAGCATATCATCCGGCAGCGGGATATTGTCAAACCATTCTTGCGGCAGATACCCAAGTCCGCAGCCAATGAATTGGTTGTTGCATACACGTCCCTTGACTTTAGGAAACTCCTGTTGCACGGCATACATACAGACACCGCCAAAGGCATTCAGATAAAACGTATTGTCCGTGATCTCGGCATAGCCATTCTTATCGTAGCTATTCCAGTGGATACAGGCGGCTCCCTTGACTTGCGTGAAAAAGTTATGCCTGATGTACAAATTGTGCACACTGTTCGGTAAGATTGCAGCTCCCGAAACATCGCTCGGCCTGCCGTTATTCACACACGGGTTATACCAGATATCCCGGAATATGCAATCTTCAATCCAGATGTTTTCGCTCCATATCTTATTTCCGGCAGCATCCACACGCTCCCGCAACCGGATACCAAACGTCCATATTGTCTGGTCACCGTTGTTGTTGATACCGTCCCAGATGCAGTTTTCAAACCGGATATTCTTGCATCCCTTCACATCGAACGCTTGCCCTTTCCAGAAGATCACGTTCTTTACCGTCACGTTCTCCACGTTTTCCATTGTGAGACACATATACTTGTATCTTTTATTCCCGCCATCAATCACGCAGTTGCTCTGATTCAGGACTTGGTTCAGCGCATCCGTGTCATCCGTGCTGCCGTCTCCAGCTGCACCATACTGCTGCGGCGTGACAGACCCGGTGGACGGTGTGGTCTCTTCCAGACCGGCAAGCCAGTCCTCGATGTGGTTCAGGTGTGCAGCAGTCAGCACCTGACCGTCCCGGAAGCGCTGCACCTGATAATCTGACGGGCTGGACAGGCTCTGCACGGCAGCGGCCTGCTGTATGGCGGTTTCTGCCGAAAAGGCGACTGCCGGTGCAGCAGCGGCGTTTGTGGATTCCGGGATCAGGTTGCCCAGCATGGCAGAGCCGAGAACTGCCTGCCCCAGAAGGGCGGTATTGGATGCGTCCAGCACGCCTTTGCGGAAGGGGTCACAGGTGGCGGTCATGCTGACGGTGGCCTTTCCGTTTTCATCTGGGGTGAGGGATACCTCGAACTGCCCGGCCCATGTCTCTTTGTCGCGGGTGAAGTAAAAGCGCACCCACTGTCCCTGCAGCAGCGTTTCCAGTTTGTCGCGGATGCCGGGCCATTGCGCTTTGGGGCGGCCGCAGACGAACTCCATGGTGATCTTCCGCTTTTTGTAGTGCACGCTACCATCCACGGCCCGTGTCAGATCCAGCAGAAAATCTGCCCCGGGGACCTCCAAAAGATGCGTGTCAGGCTCTGCAGGGCCGATCTTGGGCGAATCCTTTTTTAGCCACAGGCCATACGTGGAACGCAGGGAAATGGTAGTGGATGCATCCAGAAAGATGCGCACATCGTTCAGATTCGGATTCTGGGCGGCAATGGCTTCCATTGCGGCATAGTCCCTCACGTGTAAGTCACCTCCGTGCCGTCATCGTGCGATTCGACAGCGTGTACTTCTGCCTGCGCGGCCGGTTCCGGCTCCGGCTCCGGCGGGCTGTAGACCAACTTTTCTCCGTCCCACAGGTAGTCCGTGTAGGACCCCTTGGAAATACCGGAAAGGTCATCCAGCAGGAGCTCGTCCGGCGGCAGCGGATTCGGGAGGATGCTTTCGTGGCACCAGCCTCCGGCATACAGCCGCCCGTCCGAACAGACCTTGCATTTGAATTTAAAGTGTTCCATGGTGTCTCCTATCACATAAAGCCGTACAGTTCCAGCGGGCGGCAGACCGCGTTGTTTACGCTGGAGCCATCGTTGAATGGGGTCTCCAGATCAAAGAACCAGGCACCAAAAATGGTCGTGCCCTTATAGCCGGATGTGCGCTCTATACCATCTCCGAACATGATCCCGTTGGAAAGCGCTGTCACAGATCTCCAATGCGGTGTGTTCCACGGGTACATGATGGTGTACGTTGTCCCATTGACGGGGATGACCGCAGTCATTTTTCCGGCAGTACCGCCACCGGCAAGCCATGTGCCGCCCTTGTAGCTGTCGTAAACCAGAAGCACGGCAGAGTACGAGGAAAGGTCAATGTTGGTGATCTGGGACGAAAAGCCACCCACCGGATTGCCGCTGGAATTGGTGCTATACTGCCAGCGGTAGATCAGGTTGTTCCTGATACCGTGGAAGTAAATGCCGCCGCTGCTGATGGAGCAGCTGCCCTTTCCGTCCGTGATAGAGATGGCGTTGGACTGGATGTTGACCATGCTGCTGCCATCCATGACCCGGATACCATCGTTCAGGATCTGTACCCGTTTGCCGGGCAGAGAATCATGCCGGACGATGAGACCGTTCTGCGGGGTGAACTCCAGAAAGTTCGTGGCAGTTTTGGCAGCTTCGGCTGCATCTTGCTTTGCCTGATTTGCGGCGGTGTCATCGGTATACTTAGACGCTTTCACCCAGTCAGCAGCCTGATAGCTGCCGGACTGGCGGGCGGTCTGGCAGCGCAGGATATCACCGCCGTCGCCCTGCATCCAAATATCGCCTACATCATAGGGCGGGGCGGGTGTTACGCCAAAGCAGCGCACCTTGCCGTCCGCAGTGGCTTGCGCGGCGGCCGCATCTGCCAAAGCCTTGGCAACGCCGGTATCCCGGATGACGGTCCAGCTGTAGGTGCTTCCACCCAGCACCCAGCGGTAGCCCAGACCGGTGAGCTTGTCGTAATACAGATCGCCGATGTGCTGCTTTTTGGCGGTGCCGGTCGTCCAGTTTTTTGCAGGCTCGTTTGCAGCGGTGGGCGTGCCGGCATAGAACCAGCTGGTGATGTTATCATCGATCTGGTTCTGCAGATCTCCCATCTTCACGACAGCATTCGAAAGCCCCTTGGAGATATCCGATAGCTTACTGTCTGTGCTGCTTTTGTAGGCAAACAAGCGCTTCAGCATATCCTGATGGTATTTCTCGGAAGCATAGGCGCTTTCCTGCAGCAGATTGGTCGTGCCCATGTTGGCCACCTGCCGGTCGGTCAGGGTGCGGCGGGTCATACCAAAGGTAAACTCTTTCTGCGCAGGTTTTGCCAGCAACTCTACCAGCTTTGTGCACAGCATTACGGCATCCACACTGTGCGGGGTGCTGACGATGTGGGAGTACATGGAAAAATCAAGCCGGTCGGTGTCGTAGCCTGCATCCACAAGATCCACTGCCCGGATGATGTAGCTGGTCTTCATGGCGTAGTTCTGCTGCAATGCCTGAACACCGGCGGCAAAGGTATCGTTGGCACTGTCTGTGTCCAGCTCTACAATGCGGGTGATGACGCCGAACTTCTGCACGGCTGCATCGTTCTGGATCCAGCCCTCTTCCAAGTTGTAGGAGTAGCCCGATGCAGGCAGATACTGCGCAATGGTGGCGGCATCTGTTTCCATGATGCCCCAGCGCTCCTCGTGCTTATCCTTGGAGGTGTCCCGCCACCACATAAGCTTGTAGTACCACTTGGAGGTGTCCACCGTGTGCTTGTTGCCGATAGGGTAGATGCGGGTATAAAGGTCGGTGGCGTCGGTGGTTTCGCTCAGGTTGAGCAGATTGCGTCCGTACTCGATTTTCTGGGCGGTCTGCCGCTTGGCTTCCACTGCCTGATCGCAATAGTTCAGCACGTTCAGGCCGGTGGAGGAATCAAAGCTGCAATAAAAATACCCTCCGAACACCTTGAGCACCAGCTTGTCCAGAATGTCCCACACTTTGCCGTAGTCCTCGCCAACGCCGTACTGGTCGGCATCGCCGAATTGCACCTGCAGGTTGCCCAGCGCCGCCGTCACAGTGCCCAGCTGGAAGCATTTCATCTTGCTTTTGACCTGATCGTTGTGTGCGTCAACAATGTGCTGCAAAAACTGGCGCAGCGTGCCCTTGTAGTTGAAGGGTGTAATGGAGGAATCGTTGAAGTAGCTCAGCGCGCCCTCGCAATACACCACCCGCCGGTTGTAAAAATCGGCCTCGTGCTTCAGCACCCGTCCGCGCCAGATCTCTTTGCCATCCCGCCGCACCTGTACTACCGTGCTCAGTTTTTGCAGCATATCGTACTGTGCATGATCCCGCGTCATGGTAAAAACAAGGCTGCCGCCCTTGCTGACCTCACGGGTCAGCTTGGGGGACAGCACCAGTGCCTGCGGGTCGTTGGGACGATAGAGCAGCAGCTTTGCGTCCGGGTTGCCGTAGGGGTATGCATAGATCTCGTACATATCAGTTTCCTCGTTCGCTCAGCACTGCCAGATCGCCGAGATTGTTGTTCACGCTGGGGGTGATGATGCGTCCCACCTGCTCGCCGTCAAGCGTAATCACGCTGTTTCCGGCTTCCGGCAGATATTTCTCCACTACACCGTAGAGCCGCTCCATCTGCGCCTGCATTTTGGCCTGATAGGCCAGCATGGCGTTGTTGTCCGGGTTCATGACGTAGGGGTCGGTGCGGTAATCGTAGCCCGCAAAGGCACGCTCGTTACCGTACCAGTATGCGTCCTGAATGTCCTTGTAGGAGTGCGCCTTCTGCGTGCTGGTGGTCTCTTTGCTCTTGCCGAACTTTGCAAACAGTGCAGCGCCCAGCGCCACAACACCCGCCACAATGGCCACGATGGCGGCAACTTCCGGGTTCGAGATGATCAGGCTGCCCACCTTGGCAATCAGCCCGCCTACGCCCTCTGCGATCGTGCCTAGACTGCCCATGCTCCCGGCAAGGCCTGCGATATCTGCGCCCGCGTTGGAGACAAAGGTGCCGATGCTCGTGCCCATGGTGCCCAGCACGCCCATGATTTTGCTGCCGACGTCGGAAACGTCTACACTCAGGCCATTCAGGATATCCTGCACCCCGCCGTCCTTGCCCAGCGCATTGCCCAGACCCTTGGCAATACCGTCCGCGATGCTGCTGCCGATATCCCACGCCTTCTGCGAAATGTCGCTGATCTTATCGCCCAGTACCTTGTTCAGCCGCTGGATGAGGTTCTGCCCGAAGTCGTCAATGAGCTTCTGACTTTCCGGTGCAAGGCCGTTGTACAGGGTGGACAGCACCCACTGCCCGATGGACTTCCAATCCTTGCTTTTTACGGCAGAGACCAGCGTGCTGAAGGTGCCCAGCACGCCCTTGTCGGCCTCCTTCTTCCAGCCTTGCACAAGGCCGGAGAAATTTTTGGAGGAGGCTTCCTCCATTGTTTTTGCCACCTGCTCGGTGCCGTCGGCGGCGATGGTCTTTACCTCCTTCACCGTGCGCAGCGCACCGTCAATAATGGCGGTGTAGGTCTTGGTGATGGTCTGTTTCTGGCTTTCGGTGCCGTCGGTCAGGGTCTCGGTCACGGTCTGGATGGTGGCGCGGATGCCGTCCACCAGCGTTTCGCTCGTGGAGGTAACGGAGGAGGCAAGCTCCCGCACCGTTTCCATGATCTGCTGCACGGTCTTTTTGCCGTTTGCGCCGATGGTGGTAATGGTCTTGATATCCTTCAGCACGCCGTTCACCAGCTGGCGGCTGGTCTCGGTGATGGTCTGCTTCTGCTGTTTCTGCCCGTTGGAGAGCACCTCGTCGGTGGTCTGGGTGGTGCGGGTGACCTTGCCCAGCACCTCGGTGACAGTGTCAGCGTAGGAGCTGACCACAGAGGCTGCCGTGGCGGTCTTGGATGCTGCCGCAGCGGCTGCGCTCCCGGACTTGGTATAGGCCGGGATGACGATATCCGCCATGGTCTGAGCGCTGCTGCCAAGGCTTGTGTTGGAACTTGCCCAGCTGACAGCCCAGTTGTCCTGTTTGCCGCTGGCGGTCTCGGCCAAAGAAATACCGGCAGTGACAGCGGTGGCGGCATTGCTCACCACATTGCCCTTGCCGGTCAGGCCCTTGATAAAGCTCTGTATCAGGTTTTTGCCCCATTTCACAGCCTGCGAGGGAAGGCTCTTGATCCAGCTCAGTGCGCTGGAAAAGCCGCCCTTGAAGGCGGTCAGCATACTGGAACCCATGCTCTTTACGCCGTTCGCCACGCTGGTGAGGATGTTCTTGCCGATGTTCAGCCAGTTGATGGCAGAGATCACCGACAGCACCGCCTGCAGGATCTTCTTCCAGTTGGCCAGCAGGGCGGGCACGGCTTGAAAAATTCCCTTTACCAGTGCAACGATGAGATTTACACCGGTAGCAAGGATCTTGGGCATATTGTCGTTGATGATGCCCACAATATTGATGATGATATCCGGCACATAGGCGATCAGCTGCGGCAGACCGGCGATCAGGCCGTTGAGCAGCTGGGTAATGCAGTTAAGACCTGCATCCACAAACTGTCCCGCGTTGGCGCGCAGCTCCTCGGTAAAGGAGAGCAGCTGCGGCAGGGCAGTGGAAAGAAACGCCGGGATGCCCTGCGCAAATCCCGCTGCCAGACTGCTGACCAGCTCTGTGCCGGTCTGGAGCACCTCCGGTACAAGGCCGTACACCAGCTGCGGGATGCCCGCCAGCACGTTGCCGATCATGGGCAGCAGGTTGCCCTGCAAAAAGGTGCGGGCGGTATCTGCCAGCGCCTGCATGGGCGCGGTCAGGTCTGCGCCGGTGCTCCAGTCGCCCAGTAAGTTCTGCGCTGCTGCCTTCATGGCTGCAAAGCTGCCGGTCAGGGTGGTGGCGGCTTCCTTCGCCGTGGTGCCGGTGATGTCCATCTCGGTCTGGATGACATGGATGGCGCTGTACATATCGGCCAGATTGCCCAGCTCGTAATGCACACCGGAGAGCTTTTCTGCATCGGTCAGCAGCCGCTGCATCTCTGCCTGCGTGCCGCCGTAGCCGAGCTTGAGGTTGTCCAGCATGGTATAGTTCTGCTTGGCAAAGCCCTGATAGGCGTTCTGGATGGACGCCATGTCAGTGCCCATCTTGTTGGCGTTGTCCGCCATGTCCACCATGGCCATATTGGCCAGCTGCGCAGCGGCGTTGGTGTCCTTGCTCACGCTGGACAGCAGACTGGCGGCAAAGCTGGTGGTCTGCTCCATGTAGTCGTTGGCAGACAGACCCACCGTCCGGTACGCCTGTGCAGCGTAGGTCTTGACCGTATCAGCGCTCTCTTTGAACAGGGTCTCCACGCCGCCGATAGACTGCTGCAATGCGCCGCCAAGGTTCAAAGAATCCGAGATCATCTTGCCGATGCCCGCAGCAGCGATCACCTTTTTCAGGGTGCCCACCAGCTTTGTGCCCAGCAGCGTGCCGGCGCTTTCACCGGCAGAGGATGCTTCGCCGCCCATGACATGGCTGATGCTGCCCTGAATGCCCTCGGCAGAGGGCACGATCTGGACATAAGCCTTTGCTAGTTCAATGCCGTTTGCCATCTGGTTCACCTCCTTCTGCGGCGCGCATCGCCGCCTCAAATTCCTCCGGGGTGTCAAAACTCTGTACGTCCGAAGCGCTGTCGGGGTCAGCATCCTGCCCAAGCAGCTGCATCACAAAGGACATAGGTGCCCTGCCCGGGCATCCGCAGATCCGCCATTCCAGACGGTTCAGGCTGTCGGCAATGGATGCCTGCATCAGCTCGTCAGCAGAGGCGCGCTGCCCGGAGACTTTACGCGCGCTGCGGCTGTCCGGCGGCAGACCGGCAGCCAGAGTGGCTGCCAGCCGCACCGGCAGAGCACGCCAGTTCAGCACGTTATAATACTGGACAAAATCGCAGATCAGTGCGTCCTCGTCCGTTGCGATCAGTTCGGCGAGGATACAGAGTTTTTTCCGGCGTTGATGGACTGGAACAGCTCCATGATGGCGCTCTCAACGGCGGACGCAGGCACGCGGCCGTCTTCGGTGCGCAGATGGTCGTACAGGCGCTTTTTGCCGTCCTTGCCCAGCAGCTTCACGACCAGCCGGGACATGGCCAGCGGGTTGCCCTCATCAAGATCGGACAGTGCATCCAACACCTCCATGTTGTCCAGCGCGCTCTCTTCCAGTTCAATGGAAAAGCCGGATTCAGTCTTTGCAGTGATCATGCGGTTGCCTCCTTGCTGTGCTCATCGGCGATATGGGCGGCAGCAGTGCCGCCAATGTACTCGTAGTGGGTGTTGCCGTCCGTATCCGGCGCGGCAGAAAGGGTGGTCTCGTAGCCGACAGGGGACTTGTCGGCGTAGGTGATATCGCCCACAGAGATCACGCCTGCGCAGGGGAGAACCACGCGCTTCTTGACCTTGTTCTTCATTACCATATCGATGACCCATGCGCAGGGCGGACGCTCGGTAGAATTGGCCTTGACGGTGATGCCTGTCTCCAGCGTGCCTGTGACGTTGTCGTCGCCATACACCGTCTTGAGCACCTCAGGGTCCAAGGCCTCAATCAGGGTGAACTTCCATTTGTCCGGCTTTTCGCCCATGGCGTCCAGTACGGTGTCGCCGCCCCACGCAGAGGTGCTTTCGCTGGAAGGGGAGTTGGAGTTTACCGCGCCGCTGTTGGAAATATAGCCCAGACCCTTGAACGCCGGGTCCAGATCGCTCTTTGCGTCCTTGGGCAGGACAGTGCCCAGAGGTGCGCGCCAGACGGCACCGCCGACCTTGGGCTTTGCTGCGGTCACATTTTTTGCATTCATAAAAATGCTCCTTTCGTCAGTAATGCACCACCTCAAAAACTGCCTGATACCGGGGCAGCTTGCGGGTGGTGTCCGGGAAATTGTAGTCGGTGTTCAGCGTGCAGGAGACGATCTCCGGCAGGGTATCCGCATCCAGCATGGTCTGCACCACACGGTGGCTCAGCTGCGCAGCGGCATAGTCGCTGCTGCCGTAGGACTGCACCGCCAGCGTAGCGGTAAAGATGCCGTCCTCGTAGCTGGAGCCGGTCTTTTCCAGCACACAAAAATTGCCGGAGGGTTTCTCCGGCACGGACAGATAACAGGGAAAAGCGTTTTCACGCAGATAGTTCTGGATGATTTCTTCGATCATATCACTTCAGCGCCTTCAGAATAGAGTTGGTGTCGGCGTTTTCCTTGCGGGCGGCAGGGCTTTCGGCGCTCACCTTAGCCACCACGCGGGTGTCGGCTTTATAGTAGCTTGCCTTGTAGCCCTCGCCAAGGCGGTTTTGCGCCGCAAAGGCAATGCCGGTCAGGGCGTTCTCCATCTCCGGGCTTTGCAGCAGCAGCCGCACGCCCTTGCGGTTCAGCTTGATGGTCACCTTACTCATAGCGTTCCACCTGCACTTTCTTATTCCAGCGCAGCGGGATCATGGCTTCGATACCCTGCACAGCCCCGCCACAGGTGCGGAAGGTCTGCCCGAAAAACGCCACCCGGACGTTGTCCCAGTTGTGGGTATCGCCCTTGGGGATTGCCAGCGTATAGGCGATGCGCCGCCCGGTCAGCTGCAATTCGGTGGTGATCTCCTCGGCAGTGGGCTGCCCCACCAGCACGTTGTGCACGGTGACGGGGCTTTCCTCGTAGATGGGATCGTGGAAGCCGTCCTCGCCGGTCTTGGTCTTTTCGTACAGAACGATATCGATACCCTTCAGCATAAGTCCTCCAGCGGGCTGTGTGCGCCCAGCCTGCTGCCCACGCCCAGCAGCTTTTTTTCCAGCTTGGAAAGGTACAGCTCACCGGTAGAGCCGCCGCTCATGGTCCAGCTCTGGCTGTAGCCCAGCGCCGTGGCGGTGCCCTGCGTTGCGCCCATGGGGAAGGTGACGGCATCTGCACTGTCCGTGTCCCCCAGCTGGCGGCGCACCATCCGGCAGGATACCAGCCGCTTGCGGTCAGCGTCGGCATCGGCGTTGTAGGCGTCGATGATAAGCGCCGCCTCGCTCAGCAGGGCGGTACAGCGGCCGCGCTCCTCATCCGACAGGACGCGGAAGCCTGCCTCCACGTCCTGCAGTTCTGCGTAGCTCATGGCGGCACCTCATCAGGTGGCGGTCTCGGTGCGCTTGATGTACAGGGTCTGGGGCTTGGAGACCTTCAGACCATACACCTTGCGGCCCTGCACAGCGGATGCACCGATGTACTTGCCGGAGCCGGACAGATCCTGCAGGTGCACAGCGGTCTGCCACTCCATGACGCGGTGGCACCAGTTGGGATGACCGGCGATGAACTCGGTGGTGGTCTTTTTGCTGCTGACGCGGGTGGTGGACTCGTAGTCCATGTTGTTGCTCTCGAACACATTGAAGCCTGCAATGCGGCCAACAACGCCCTGCTGCACCATCTCCTGAGAAAGGTCGCCCTGCTTGATGAAGTGCTCGTCCAGCATCAGCACCTCCAGATACTCCGGGGATGCAATGAGGAAGCGGCCCTCGTTGGGCACGCCCTTGCGGCCCAGCACCCGCTTGGCCTCCAGTGCCAGCTTGTAGGCGTTGGCCTCGGTGGCGGCGGTCTTGGTGGCGCTGATGGTAGCACCGGCTGCGCTTTCCAGCGCGTCGATAGACTTCTTGTCGATGGACAGCGCCAGAGAGTAACCGGCACTGTCCAGACGCTCTGCCACGATGTCATCGGGCACGCTGTCGGCATCGTAGCCGTCGATCAGCTCGTTGACTGCCTCGTCGTGGTCGATGTTCAGATCCAGATAGGTGGTGGTGCCCACATCGGCAGCAACGCCGTTGGCCTTGTCGTACTCCTTGACGGCCACCTCGGTGTCGCGTACCGGAATCTTGACCTTGCCGGAAGTGGGGTCGCCCTCGTAGCGGCTGTTGAAGATGAGATTGTCGCGGGTCACCAGCGTGTTACGCAGCTTTACGTCCACATAGGATGCCCAACGCTCCTGATTTGCATGTGCCATAAAAATATCTCGCTTTCTCCGTGCTGCTGCACGGGTCAGATTTTCAGATTCGGGTTCAGTTTGCTGAAGGCAGCCAGAACACCGTCCGGCTGGCTGGGGATATGGTTCGGAGTACCGCCATCTTTAACATTGGGATACCCGGCAGGCTGGGTGTCGCCGAACGCCCACGGGTTCGCCTTGACCGCGTCCTCCAGCGCCTTGTTGATGTCGGTGGTGCGGTCTTTAGAGCCCTTCAGGGCATCCAGATCCAGCAAAGCGCGCACTGCATCCACGCTACGGCCCTTCTTGCCGAGGATGGCGGTGTTCAGGGCACTGTCAAAGGCAAAGCCATCGGCCTGCGCCTGCATATCCGCCTGCAGCTTGGTCACCTGCGCCTGCAGCCCGGCAACGTCCACACCGTCAAAGGCCTTCAAGCCGTCCTGTGCGGTCTTGAGCTGTGCCTGTGCACTGGTCAGCTGGGTCTGCAGGGCTGCGGCTGCGTTTTTCTCCCGGGTGATGTCCGAACCGTTCTCCTGCATGAGCCAGTTCAGCTGCTCCTCGGTAATGCCGGGGATCTTGTTCTTTACGTCTTCGCGTTTCATGGTGGAAACTCCTTTCTGTGGGTAAAACCTCGGTTTGGTGACGCAGTTCTCCGTCTGCTGTCGGTTGTGGGCAGGGTACGCACTGCCCGCTGCGATGGTGCCCGTTCCGTCCTCATGCGGGCAAAATGGGCATAATAAAAGCACGGTGCAAACTGCATCGTGCTAAAAAATAGGTAAACAAAAACCACGGTGCGCGTGCATCGTGGCTCAAATGAAATAGATACTAGCAAACAGTTCCCTGCGGAAGCTCGATTTCTTTCCCGGATTTCAATTGCAAGAATTTCAGGATGCGGTAAATGATGCGGAGATCTTCCATATTATCACTTCCTTACGTTGATATCATAGTGCATATCAGGATTATAAAAGCCATTTCTGGAAATGATTTGCGCTTCAAACTCTTTCTCTCTAAGCTGCTGGAATACAGCTCCGAGTTCCTCCGTTCGCAGTTCTGGGTATGCAACAAGTGCTTTCCACATTTCAGAGGCTGTTTTCAGCTTCAGAAATTCATCCCTTGTCATCCTTGAGATCTCCTATAAAATCATAAAGTTCGGGGTCTTTCGCTTTCAAGATATCGGGTGTCTGATAATACGCTCGATATCCCTCGCTGAAGTAATCCATCAGGGAATCTAGGTTGATTTTCCCGGTGCTAAAATCAATGATACCAACATGTTCATACATTCGTCCTTGATATCTGGAAATAAACTTCGGATTGTTTAAAATCCATACTTGTTGCATGAAAGTCGTATTGTCATCATCAACATTAGAAGAGTCATTGACATCTATCCCAGATGCCCGGACGTTAAGATATTTCTTATTATGAATTAGATCAAGCGAAATTTCAAGGGCATGGCCATATTCGTGGATTATGTCACCTGCAACACGTTCAGGATGCACATACAGCGTTTTCGTTCTGTACTCATACCCACTGCCAGGGGCAGTTTTGTCTAGCAACACAACCTTGCTGATAATGCTTTCGGCTTTATCTCGTTGCCACGGTGGTAAGACAGACAACTCTTTTTCAATGCTTTCACGCTCAGTCTGTGGAACATTGTCTGCAAAGTTGAGCTTTTGAAGTACGGCGTGTTCTTTCTTTGCCGCATACGCCGCCCGCTTCTGGGCGTTGATGGCATCCTTCCGGGCGGCATAGTCGATGCGGCGCATTGCGTTCACATCGCTGCCCGCTGCCCGGTACTGCCGGAGATATTTCTCCGGGTCGTAGCCTGCCACGCTTGTGCCGGAATGGAACCGCACCGCAAACTCACAGTCGCAGTTGGAATGGATGTGCTCCGCGTGCCCATTCTTCAGCAGCTTTTGGCTGGCGGTCTGCCAGCCCCGGGAGGCCAGCGTGATGCAGAAGGGGCAGGTGTCCCCATGGGGTACCCACGCCCACTGTGCGCCGTCCCGCACCGCGTTGTGCAGGGTGGTGTCTGCGCCCGCCCGCTTGACAAGGCGGCTCACGCCGCTGGGCAGATTCTCGGGGTTCTGGTCTTTTGTGGCGTGCACCATGCGGGCTACCTCGCCATAGCTGGCAGTGGCGGCAGGCTCTGCTGCTGGCAGCAGAACGCCCTCGGCCTCGGCCAGTGCATCGTACATCTGGCAGGCCAGCTCCGCGCTGCCCTCGCCGTACCGGGTGATGACCGCGTAGGCGTAGGAGATCAGCGCTTCGGTATCGTCCGTGCCGTGCAGCCGGATGTACTCCCGCATCTTTTGCCCGGCAGCCTCGTTCAGCCGGGAGAGCCGGGCAATGTAATTATTCCACGTCCGTGTCGTTATCTGCATCGTCCATCTCCATCAGCAGCGCCTGCCCGCGCGCCCGCTGCTCCTGTGCCCGGATGCGCCGGATATCCGCCTGATCAAAGCCGATCATCTCCAGAAAGGTGTCGGTGCTGGCGAACTCCTTCCGGGCAGTTGCGATCTTGATGGCAGCGTCCGCAGTCACCGCCACGCTGGGCATGGCAGGGTTTTTGAAGTGCGCCATTACGCCGCGCTCGTCCTCGGTCAGCTCGGTCAGAGATACGTTCCGGGCGATCGCCTGCGCCATACAGGCGATGGTGTGCAGGGCATCGCCGTTGCCGGTGTTCAGATGCTGCGCCATCAGCACCAGCGTCTGGCTCTGGGCAAGGATGGCATCGCTGCTGGTGGGGTTGGAATCGTTCACCACGCCTACATCGGTCACGGTCAGACCGGTGGCTGCCGCAAACTGGGTGGCGGTCATCCGCATCTTTTCCACATGGGGCTGCAAGCTGCCCTGCGCCAGCTGCCCAAAGACCGGGTTTTCGCCGGTCTCCGGGTTGGAGGTGGCAGCGATGAGCGCGCCGACATACTGCTTGAATTTATCGGATGTAATGGCATCGTACTGCTCATCGGTCACGCCGAGGATGTACTTCTGGGGTGTGGTGTCAAACTCCAGCGCGATGGTAGCGTTAGCCACGGTGCGCACATAGTCGTCGATGAGGGAACGGATGGCGCGTTTCAGGCGGCTGCGGCCAAAGGGCTTGTTGCTGGTGGCGTTCCAGATCAGCGGCTCCATCAGCGGACGACCCATCCGGTGGGATGTCCGCTCCGCCGTCCAGCTGCTGCCGTTGGAGCTCAGCACGATGACGTTGGTGTCGGTGTAGAAGTTGACCAGCGCAGGCCGCCAGCTGTCTTTCTGGTGTTCGTCCTGTACCGTGTCGATGATGGCAAGCCCGCAGTCGATACGCCCCTTCTCGCCGTTCCAGAGCGCGGAGGCGGTGGCAGGGGAGTGGAAGCGGATGCGGCAGCCAATATCCGTATCTGCGGACAGGGTGGCGAACACACAGCCGTATTTCAGCTGATCCCGGCAGGCCTTGGCATAGGCCGCAATCAGACGGTTATCTGCCACCAGCTTTTGCAGGCCGTCCAGTGCGCCGCCGTTGCTCACAAAACCATCGAACATACTGCGGGATGCCAGCGCGTCCACCGCTTTCTGCCCCCAATTGCAGCCCACCTCCAGCTTGTTCAGCCCCTTGGGCAGCGCAATGCCAAGGTTCACGTCCTGCAAGGTGACGTGCCCCTCGTAATACTTGTCCTTGGTGGCGTTGCGGCTCTGGTGGTAATTGTAGGCTTCGGTCAGCTCAGTCAGCTGCCGCTGCTCATCCCCGGTCAAGCCCGGCACAGTGCCAAAAGAAAAGGTGGTGGTCATGGTGCTCCTTTCACCCGATGCGCATTTTGCGGGTCGGGTCGCGTTTACAGGTCTTTACGCCCCACAGCGCCAGCGCACAGGCTTCTACCGGCAGACTGTTGTCTCCACCAAAGCCGTATCCGCCGCCGATGGGGCGCTTGATGGCGGTGCGGGCGCTCTCGTCCAGCACGGTCTGCGGCTGATACCATGTCAGTCCGTGCTCGCTGATGCTGTTGGTAAAGCCGCCCACAGCGGCGATCACGTCCTTGGTGCCGGGGCGGATCACGGCGTTCTTTGCCCGCCACACCTCTTTGATGCGGTCTGCCAGCACGTCCACGCCGTTGCGTCCGTCAATGACCACGCAGCTGGCTTTGTCGTACCGCTGGTTCAGCCAGTCCGCCAGCCATGCAAGCCCCTGCCCGGTGGGGCGCAGGTCGATCAGGGAAACGCGGGCAGCACCGTCCTTTGGCAGAACCGCGCCGCACAGGCAGACCGCGCTGCCGTCCGGTGCAAACTTAACGCCGTAGGCGGTCTTGCCCTCTGGCTTTTGCTCCTCGCTGGCGCAGGCTGCCCATGCGGCGGGGTCGATGGCAAGATCCAGCTGCTGGGTGGCCTCCGGGCTCCACCAGCCCAGACGTTCCCGGGCAAAGGTGTCCGGGTCCAGCTGCTCGGTCTCGCCCTCAATGGTGGAAAGCTGGATGCGCCGCCCCAGCGCAGGGTTGGTGGCTGCCCAGCGTGCCGGGTCCTTCACGTCCCCGATCTTGTCCACAGAGAACTCGAACCAAGCAGCCTTTTTGGCATCGCCGTCCAGCGCGCGGCGGCGCAGCGCCCGGAACACGGTGCCCACGGCATCCGGCCCCGGTGGCGTGCCCACATAGATGGTCTGCGGGTTCAGGCTGGCAGAGATGGCGGGCAGGAAAGAGCCCTGCGCGGTCTCGTCCAGCTCCTGCGCCTCGTCAAAGATCAAAAGGTCGCCGTGCTGACCGCGTCCGCCGTTGCGGGTGCGTGCCAGAAACTTGATGCGGGCACCGCTTTTCAGAATGATCTGCTCCCGCCCGAGGGCGGTGCGGATCTCCTCCACATACCGCCGCATCCGTGCACCCTCAAAGAAGGCGCGCATCTCCTCAAAGGTCTCGGTGGCAGTCTTTTGCAGGTGGGCGGTGTAGATGACCGTTTCGTTGAACAGCAGCATCCCGGCCTCGGCACGTCCCTGCACCAGCAGGCTCTTGCCGTTCTGCCGGGGCACACTGCCGCCCGCTGTGGGCGCTGCCCACTTGCCGGAAGGGGTGCGCCCCATCCAGTCCTCTAGCACGTCACTCTGCCACGGATCCGGGATGGTACCGCCCGCCCGCAGAATGCGCACGGCATCGCCGCCGTCAGTGCTCCGGTACGCCGGAGCGATGCGTGCGGACGGCTCCTGGCTTCCCATCCTGCTGCCGCTGCGCGAGGATCGCGCTGACTTCGTCGTCATCGCTGGGTGCTCCCTCCATTTCCTCGATCTCCCGGATGGTGTCCCGGTACTGCTTGGCCAGCTGGGGCAAAAGCCGGGCGTCCTCGCAGCTGTCAATATTCTTGGCCAGCACCAGCGCAAGCCGCTTGAGCTGCCCCAGACGGCTGCCGCTGGCGGTGATGCTTTTCATGGTCGCCATGTCTGGATGCCCCTTTCAAAAAACTTCCTGTGTGTAAATCGGCGCTGGACAGCGCGGAGTCGCCGAGGGCGGCGGGAGGGGGACCCTCCCCACCCTACCACTCGCCGTCACTGACCTGCGGAATGCGGTACGATTTTGCCCCTTTTTTGCCGGTTTTCGGGCTGTTTTGCCCGGTTTTGTTGCCTTTTTGCGCATTGCAGAAATAATGCGCCGCTTGCAGGTTCGTCCAGTCCTCAGCCGCTGCCCGCGCCGACGGATACCCGAACTGCCGCCATTTAGAAACCGGTCGGATCTCGTCCACCACAAAAGAGAGCGGATGCTGCGCGTCTGAAGGCTCATCGTAATGAATAGGACCGAAACGCCCGTGACAGATGCCGCATTCGCAGCCCATTGCCCGCAGCCGCTCCCGATGCTTACGCCGCAGATTGCCATTGGCATAGCGCGGGTTCGTCATGGCGCAGGCCTCCTTTGGCAGCGTTGTGGTTATAGCGTGCAGACCCCTCACAGTCCGCTGTATCGCAGACAGCCCCGGGATATTTGCAGGGGGCGGTATTGCGGGAGAGGGAAGGGTATAAAAAGACCCCGGGGTGTTTTGCAAGCCCCGGGGGTATAAAATAAGCCGTCAGCTGGATTCGAACCAGCACCACAAGAGTTTCAATCCGTCCGGGGACAGGCCGGACAGGGCCGCTCTTGCGTATCGTCAATGTGACCCGCCTTAAATGGGCGGCGCTCTGCTTGAGCTACAACGGCATAGGATGGAGTGCGCAGCTGCCAGCAGTGGCAGCTTACTGGGTAGGATGGTGACAAAGGAACCCGCTTGGCGATACGCTGCCACGCACTCCGGGATGATGCTGCTATGACTCCCATGTATACCCAGTGACCCCGCCGGGGTGTTATCCTCAACAGTGCCACGGATACCAAAACATAAATTGCCCAGCTGGTACATTCAGGCTGTTGGTCGGTAAGGTGTTCCCCTGTCGCAGCCGGGCAATACAAAAGCCGCAGGGTGTTGGATGTTGTCCAGCTCCTTGCGGCTTTCGCAGTTTAATATTATCAGTTGGTTAAGGTGCATTCAAGTTCTGATTAGTCCAATTTTGTCCAGATTGGTCTATTTTAGTCCTGACTTTCTAATTTCAGACTTTTGATTGCCTGCCGGTGATGTGCTAACACAGCACTCTTTGACAGGTTTGTGCCCTGCATGATTTCACTCCAACTCTGAAATCTAATATATTTGCGAAACAGGATATCACGATCACACAGATTGTTCAGCGTATCCAATGCCACCATGATTTCCTCATAAATCTCATCGCAGATAACAGCCTGAGAAGTTACGCGTTCTTCTGTCTCTTGAATGCGTTCAACCGCTCTTGGCAAAGCCTGCCCGTCAGCAGAGCCGCCGGGTATAGGTGAAATGTTCTGAGTTGTGCGCCCGGCATCCGTCTTGGCCGTTTCCAGTTGCTGCCGCCGAAAGGCCAGCAGCTGCCGGGCTGCCCCGTAACGTTTTAACCATTCCTTTTTTTCTTCATAGGTCATTGGACTGCATCCTCCCTTTATCAGCGGTGAAAATGTTCCTCTTTCAGATCCGGTTTTTTGGGCAGCGGCATCCAGACCGGAAGGCAATCCGGGAAAGCTGCCACCACGTTCCACGGCCAAACTGTCGTGTTCATGTCGCCGCGGTTCATGTTGATGCTCAGGACGCAGCCGTCCTCGTTTGCGTCCTCTGCGGTTGGCTTCCTCTCTTCCGTTCTGATCCATTCCGGCCATTGCCTGTCCTTCTGCGTTCGTGGCCTTAGTTCTTGGACAAAGTAATCAAGCGGAACGCAGCAAGCTTCTGCAATTTTTCGCAGGGTGTTAAGTTTTGGAGTAACCTTGCCCAATTCGTACTTTTGTACGATTTTCTCGCAAACGCCTGCTCTTTTTGCGAGCTCCACCTGTGTCAGGTTAGCATTTTTGCGTGCCTGACGGATCAGTTTTCCCATTTCCATTTTTGTTTGCCTCCTGTTTACCACCCCGCCGGGATATCCTCATGATCTGCCGGGGCAAAATCCTCGCTGTAGTTTTCGGACGGATCAGGCGCAGGCTGCCACTCATGATACTGCGGCTGCCACCACATGGACACTCTGCCGGTTGCGCCCTCGCGGTTTTTCGGGATGCGAAGGCTAACGTCAAAGTAATCATTCGGGCCCTGCAGCTGACGCTCACCGTCCACTTGGCTCTCGATGAAAACAACGGCGTCCGCGTCCTGCTCGATGGTGCCGGATCCGCGAAGGTCTCCCAGTGATGCCTTTTTGGTGCCGCCGTTGCGATCCGTTACGCGGTTCAGCTGTACCAGCTCCACAATGGTGGTGCCGGTCTCCATGGCAAGCTCTTTCAGGCTGCGGGTAACGTCCGCAAGACGCTCCTGCTCCTTGCGCCCCTGCTGGGTGTCGGAGATCAGACCGATGTGATCCACAAAGACCACACGCGGGCGGTATTTCATGACCCGGGCGCGGATATCGTCCACGGTTATCCGGGTGCCATCATCGTAGATCATGCCGGTGTGTCCCTTGATGAGGGCAAAAGCGTTGTTCAGGCTCTCCCGCTCCTCCTCGGTCAGCTTGCGGTCACGCAACCGGGTGGAGTTGATGCGGGTCAGCTTGGACATGGTGCGCAGCATCAGCTTGCGCCTGTCCTCCTCCATGGTCAGGTAATACACCTGACAGCTGTTACTCAGGCGCAGAGCCAGAGCGAGAGCCAGATCTGTCTTGCCGTGTCCGGGACGGCCAGCAATGACGGTGACCATCTTCTCGCCGAACAGACCCAACTCATCCAGCTCACGCCATGCCATCCTGACGCTGGTGTCCGGCTGCTGCAGCCATTGGAGCGTCTCGTCCCAGACATCAGCAAACTCCTTGACATTCGCGTCCACCGATTCCCGCCGCAGGTGATCCTGTTCTTTCAGCGCCTCGCTCAGATCCCGGCAGATGGTGTCAGAGTCCGCAGGGTTCATGGAGATCTTGGCGGCAAGCTCCAGCAGCAGACGCTTGCGGTAGTCCTCCATCACCAGCGCCTCATAATCCTGCACATGGCTGATGGTGGGCACGGTCTCTGCTGCCAGCACGATCAGAGGCCGGAAGTCTGTGCCCAGCATCCGCTCCAGTATCACGGCATCCACGTTGTGCCCAGTATCCAGCTGCAGCTTGATGGCTGCGAACAACTGCCGGTATGGCCCTTCCTCGAACATGGCCGGGGTCAGACGCTGCACGGTATCCTTGCACGCCGCCGGGTCTAAGATTGCAGCGCCGATCACAGCAAGCTGATGCTGCTGCACAGTGGAGATCTTGTTGTTTGTCACGCTCCTACACCCCCAAGCAGATCCGCAAGGGTCGTGTCTTTGGTGATCTTGCGGGGCTTATCCGGTGCAGGCTGCGCGATATGTACCGCCGCCGGGGTCTTGTCCACAAAATCCTTGACCGCAAACACGCTCGTCCATCCGTTTTCAATGCTCTGGTTCAGCATGGCGATGGCGTACCCGGCACGATCCTTCACGCCCGCCTCATCCACAAGCCGCTTGATGGACTTGCAGATCTTCTTTGCAACCAGAGGGCTCCATAGCTTTTTCTTATCCTTCTTGGCAAGCGCCTGCCGGTGCTGGTCAAAGTCCATCAGAGCGTCATACAGCCCGCCGGGTGCACCACGGGAAAACTCGTCAAATACCTCGGCAACGGTCAGGCTGCTCGGCTCCTCCCGCGCCTCTGCGCGGGGTTTATTATTATTAGCTTTCTCTTTTTCTTTCTTGGGTGCACTTTCTGCACCGGTAGAGGTGCACTTTTTGCACCCACCCGGGTGCACATTGTTCACCGGTGCATTTTCTGCACCAGTGCATTTTTTGCACCCATCAGACGCAGACGAACACTCTGCCGGGCGAAGCGCTGCATACCGGTTTGTGGGTCTGCCGTTTACTGTCTCAGACCACTTGCGGATCAGACCGTCCTTTTCCAGCTCGCCCAGAAGGTTCAGCACGGCACGCTTGCTCAGCTTGAAGTATTCCACGATATAGCTGACAGAGCCATAGAAACAAGACTGATCGTCTTGGGAGAAGCCCCAGATCAGGGCATAGATCAGGAGCTTGTTGCCGTTGAGGTTGTAGTCCGTCACCATCCACGGCTGCACAACAACATATCCGTCTTTTCTCATCCCGTTAGCCCTCCATTAAAACGGCAGGTCATCGCTGTCATCGATCACGGAAAAGTCATCCACGCCGCCGTAGTTTGCAGGCGGGTCTGCTTTCGGCCATGCCTCAGAGCGCGGGGCAGCCTCGCCGCCCTCGTCCACCGGCTTGCTGGTGCCCTTGGAGCCCGCAAAGTTGATGTTGTCCGCCACCACGGCAACGGATGTGCGATTGTTACCGTTCTTGTCCTGATAGTTGTTGGTCTGGAGCCGTCCCTGAATAGCTATCAGACTGCCCTTCTGAAAGTAGCGGCACACAAAATCCGCCGACTGCCGCCATGTTATGACGTCAATGAAATCAGCCTGACGCTGCTCGCCGGGCTTTGCAAAGTTTCGGTCACAGGCAATGCGAAACTTGCAGACATTCACCCCCGCCGGGGTGGTGCGGAGTTCAGGATCCGCCACAAGGCGGCCCATAATTGCGATAACATTAAGCATTGATATAGTCCTTTCCAACGGCGGCCATCCATGCAGCGTGTGCGCCGGGGCCGTTTTTGTCTTCATATTTTTCCTGCGCCGCAGCTTTCAGGGCCAGCGCAACGGTGGAATTGTAGTGGGCCGAAAATCCCGGCTCATTGTGGTGCTGATGGCACAGCCAGACCTTGAGCCCGTGCCGCTCGGAAAAGCTGCGCAGCGGGCCGGGCAGGATATGGTGCTCCTCCAGCCCGCGGGTGGTCTTGACCGTATACCAGCGGCGGCAGATGTAACACTCCTTTTCTGTCTGAATGATGCTCTTAGACAAGGGGCACCCCGTCCTTTTCAAAGGTTTCGTATGCCGTGCGGTAAGAGTGCACATCCTCCATGTGGTACTCGTGCCCGTCATAACATTTGAGGATCAGATCCCCGCCTTCCCCAATGCGCCGGATCGCAATGAGCACACCGCTCAGGGCTTGCGCCATGTTACGGCCAAAGCCGTGGGCCATCAGCAGCTTGCAAAAGCGCTTGCGGGTCATTTTCTTGGTCATCTGTCAAGACTCCTTTCCAATAGCGCCCTGACCTCTCTGGATCCGGGCATACATTTCGCCGTAAGGGTACAGCGTGGCCTCCGTGAAGCACTCGGCTTTTTCGTTGTAGACCATCAGGATGCCCTTGTGCCCCTCAGAGTAGTGGCGCAGTTCGATGATGGTACGGACAGCCTGCCGGATATCGCGAGCCTGTGATTTGTGCTGCGAGATCATCAGCTTTTCAAAGCGTTTGCGTTTCATGGTTCAATCCATTCTTGCCAATAAGCAGTTACAACGGGGTCACTGACCCCCATCTCAGCAAGGCGGTCAAAGATCCCGTCTATCAGATTTTTCATTTCTTGGGTGGTAAAGGTGGAGCTGCCTTGCGTGCACTTGACCGTGCAGCGGTTGTTATCCAGTATCTCCACCAGATGGACAAGCCGGTAACAGCCGCGCAGGATATCCAGAGCGCCCGCCGGGACTTCCAGATAATCCACCTTGGCACCGTACTTCTCCAGCATCTCCAGATAGCAGTCCTCCGGGGTCACGCCGCCGGTGCGCCCGCCGTTGTAATGGTCTGCCATGATGGTGAGCAACGCCCACATAAGGCTGTTCTGTGCCGTGCTGCGGGCTTTGTTCACCGGCTCCACCGTCAGGGTGATGTGCAGGGGCTGACCGTGTGCCAGTTCATCCAGACGCTGGTAGATCTGTCTCTCCACAAATTCCGCAGAGTTTTCCACGACCACCCGCCGGGCAACCGGATCATACACCACCGGTAGGCGGCCGATCACTCTGCTTGCCATACCACTTTACGCTCTCCCTGCAGCAGCTGCACACCGATGATGTGCCCATCTTCAGCCCGCAACAGCTTGTCCACGGTCAGAGCGCTGTGCAGGCGGTAGCCCGCCACCGTGGGCGGGTCGTTGGGGTTCTTTGCCCGCTTGTGCACCGGGTCAATGCTGACCTGATCGGCGGCGAAGGTCAGGGAGGGAAGTGCCATCACGTCAGCACCGGCACCCCAGAGTGCGCAAGCAGCCAGAAAGCTGCCGTTTTCCTTCCACTTGTCGGGGTTAGAGATCTGCAGCTTGCCCGCCGGGGCAGCTGCGTCCTTGATGGCGAAGTTGTTCATCAGCGGGTGATACACGCCCACGCCGCACCAGAGGCGGCCATCTGCGAAGTAGTAGCGCCGCGTCCAGCCCAGCGTGCCAAACGTTTCATCCATCATGCACCAGACGGCAGCGGGGTCAGGCAGCAGCCGGACGCGCACGGCATCTGTGCTGCACTCGCAAATAACCACCTGCACCTCCTGCGGGGCTGTCTGGCGGGGTTTGGGGGCGAACAGGGGAAACTGTACCACCTGCGCCGCCGGGCGCTCCTGTGCGCTCTGGGCGGGCTTTCTGCGGGTGGTGCTTTTCGCGTTACTTTTTGCGGTTGTAGACATTCTGCAAACGCTCTCCTTTCTCGTTGTAGAATCTCGGATCAGCCAGCGGGTGCAGCCAGCCATACTGCAGGGCACCCTGCGCGGCAGCACGCTGCGCTGGCGTTGCTTTCCACAAATCGTTGAGGTCATCTGCTGTATCATCCTTTTCAACGAAGTGGCAGCGGTGGGTGCCGGTAACCATGCAGACCACAGTGCCGTCCGCTGCGGTGGCATATACCACACGCGGCATCAACTTGCAAACTTCCGTCAGGGTTGCGGCTTTCTTGGTCGGGGTGGTGGCTTTCGGCCACAGCCAATCCTCGTCTAGTAACCATGTAAGCTTGCCGTCAACAAGGACGTTCTGCGCCTTTTTCCATACGCCTTTACGGATCGTGCGCCGCACCGCGGCAGGCGTTTTCCCGTGGATCTCTGCCCACTCTTCAACGGTGACCATTCTTCCCATGGAATCATCTCCTTTCTGTGCTTTAGTACACTGGCAGCGGCTTTTGTTTTACTTCCTGCCGCCATCGGAAGGCTGTCTATGTTCCAGCAGTCACCGACACTACTTTTCAACTGTTTATTACCGGGTGCGAGTCTTACGGATACAAAGTCACCCACCTTTTGACGCAATAGGTTGTTGCGGATTTTTTTCTGTTGTGCTGCTTCTGCACGCACCGGCCTATCAAGGCCCGCCGGAGTCCCGTGTGGCCCCAATACCACACATCTTGTCACAATGAGAGAGGCTCAACATGCGGCCCGATCAGATACGACTGATCCAGTCGGTTTTTGCATCTCAAAGGGGGTGGCAGTGGCTCTTGTTTTACCTCCTGCCACCAGTGGAGGGCGCTGGTTATACCGGGCTGATGCTCAAAATTTTGTCATCGCCCTGAATATACCGGTAGTGCATTAAGCAATACCACAAAAGCATCTCGCAGACGCAGTGGAAAGCTGTGCCGATGTGACGGCCTGCTATCGACTGCGAGAGGTCGGCCAGAAGCAGCTCTGCGGCAATGGCATCCTCTACTTGGAGGACAAGGCTGCCCGTTGTCGGCTCCTCGTCCATGTCAAGGCTATTCAGGTGGTATGTGTAAGTAATGCGGATATCTTTCATTTGGTTCACCTCTCAGTGGTTGCTGTTGCGGTACATCAGAGCAACATAGAGCAGATCCAGACCGAGGATCACATAGATCAGTGCTTTCATGGGTGCGCATCCTCAATGGAAATAGCCTTGATCGGGCACGGGTACACAAACCACCGGCCTGCCAGCCTCTCAAGCCATCTGATGGCATAACATAACCGGTTTGCCTCCAGTCCGCTCTCGCTGTTGGTCGGCAGCGGTATGTCTTTCAGTTGATCGGCTGCTGCATCTTCCAGAATGAGGCTCAGGCTATGCTCTGCCGGTTCAATATCGGCGACACAGGCAAAAGAATCATAAACAACAGTTACTTTTTTCATGGGTACGCCTCCAGACGTGTGATCTGATAGATGGAGTTATATAGGTAGTGTCTGCCGCCGCGCAGATACTCCAGATTGTTCAGCAGCATCTCCAGATGGTACAGGGCAGGCGGCGGGTTGCTGCCCTTGAGGTGGTAGTGCAGCCAATGAATCAGCTCACCCAGCTGCGGGTCATTCAGCCGCAGCACCGTGGATGCCTGAAACTTGCGCCCGCGGTCATCCACCGCGTAATAGAGCACGCCTGCATATTGCAGGCAGTCGCAGTCTATGGTATACTCTGAGGGGAGAAAACCGTCCGTGTTCTCTTTGGGCTTGTCCGTGTTGGCGCACGGGCAGGCCCTTTCTTTTTGCCCGGTCATAAGCCGTAGACCTCGCGCATAAAAGAGGCTTCTTTGTCGTGGAAGGTCACGCCTTTTGTGTTGCTGCTTGCGATTTTGACAAAATCGTCTTTGACAGCGGCTGCCACTCTTTTGCCGGTGACCTCGATCAGTTCTTTTTTTAACTCCGGGGGCAGGTTTTTCTGCTGGATGTGAGCTGCTATCGAGGATGCAAGCGCCAGCGACAAGGTTGCCCAGATCCGGCCTTCAGAGATAGGCTTTTCATTCTCGGAGCAAATGGCAAGCTGTCCGTTTTCGTCTTTGATGATAATTTTCATAAAATACCTTCCTTTTCCAGCCACTCCCGCCGTACCTTCTGCACATGATAAAAGTACCGTGGGAGTGGCCCTTTTCTTGTTTTTGAGTGAGTAACTGCGGAGTAAAGACTGTTTTTGTTGACATATCCCATCTGCCGGACGATCATGTCAGCAGTACCGCAGGCCACGATCTCGTCCGTTTTGGCGTTGTAGACCGTGTACCACGACATCAGGTCGTTGTCTCTCATGCGCCCTGCCGTGGCTCTTCACCGTTCAGCACCCAGCGCAGGCGGCAGATCACATCATCGGTTTTCACCTCGGTATTTCCGTTTTCAGCTGTGCCGGTGTACCATCCGATGGACTGCAGCAGCCGATTCCGCAAAGCGCGCAGCTCTTTCAGGTCATCCATGTTACCCTGCCTTTCTCTCGTTGGAGGTCTTGACGGTGGTCTGCTGCTTCTGGGCGGTGTGCTCGTAGTGCTTGCTGTCGGCAAGCATCACGGCAACGCTCAGGATCAGACCGCTGCCCAGCGCGAACAGGATCCACGGCGCAGCCTTGACCGCCGCAGCTGCTTCCCAGCCGCCCCGCATGACCAGCAGGTGCACAATGCCCATGTTCAGCCAGATCAGCACCCGGGCTGCACCCACGCCAGCCAGAAACGCCACGCCGAAAATTTTAAGATACCGTTTCATTGTCCTTGTCCTCCTCAGGTTCCACGCGATCCAGCAGATCGGCGGCATTGGTTACAATCGAAATGAGAGCGCCCGCCGGGTCGTCCGATGCAGCAGCCAGTGCGGCCAGCAGGGCAACGCACAGTTTCGATGCCTCAAGTCCCACACAGTTGGTTTCAATCTGCGGGTTTCCATCCTCACCATACGATACGCGAATATAGCTCTCGTTCGGTTTGCTCATGCGGTTTTATCCCCTTTCGCAACAGAGGGGAAGAAGTACTCCCCGATCTTCTCCTGCGGAATATTGAGCGCCTTGCAGATAAGTACGATCTCGCTCCAGCACCAGCTTGCGTCTGTTTCCGGTGCGCCGATGCGGTTGTACATGGTGCTGCGGGTGATGCCCGTCATCTCATAAACGTCCTTCAGGTCGTAGCCTTCGTCCTCAATCAGGCGGCGAAGCTTTAAAAATGGTCTGCGTGCCATAGTGTTACCTCCTTAGTCCGGGTTGAATGTCTGATATCGGTTGTCCTCGCGGCGCAGCTCTCGGATCTCCTCCGGGGTGAGACCGGTGTCCTCGTACTGGCCGAGGCGCTGCACCAGCTCGTCCTTTTTGGCAGTGCTCCAATAGCCGCTCTTGATGCCGCTGCACTGCGGGGCTGTCAGTCTTTCCATGCGTCATCCTCCATGTCAATGCCAAACTCCTCACAGATGGTCTTTGCCACCGGCTTGGTAAAGCCAATCAGCTCGCCGTCCACCTCTGCACAGAGAAAAGCGTCACCCACGATCTTGTCACAGTCCTGATAGAGATACAGCCAAGTGGCTTTATCGTTACGCTTGGCATCGAACAGCGCGGCGTCCTCGCCAACGATAAGCCGGATGCCGTCCACCGACTCCCGCGTCAACTCCGGTTCGATGCAGCTGTCTAACACCCCGATATGGCCATCAACCAGCGTCTCCATCTCATCCAGCGTCAGACTGCCGTCAAGATGGCAGGGGATCAGCCGCCCCTGCGTGCCAACAGGCATATAGATCATGTAGCGATTCATGCTTTTACATCCTCCTCTTTTCAATCCACGCGCCGATGCGCTCATAGAGGGCGATCATGCGCTTGCAGTGGGCAATGCGTGCCCGGCAATATGCAACCTTGACCTTGCAGGCAAGGATCTCAATGTCATCACGCACAAGGCGTGCAGCTGCTGCAATACGCTGCACTGATATCCACCTCCTCCTGACTGGCAATGATCTCAATGGTCTTTTCCAGATCATCCAGATCGGCGCACAGCCTGCCGCACACATCATCATAATTGACCTGCTCGCCCTTGATGGCGGCGGTGCCGGTTGTGCTGTTGATCTCCTGTGCGTGCTGGATGATGCCAACAGCCGCCATCAGGAGATTTTTAGTTGATGCTTTCACGGTACACTCCTTTTGCGTCTAGCATACTAGACAGTCACGCTAAAAAAATATCGCTCACTTTTTTGTCCAAAGCGCCTGCAATCTTGGTCAGGGTCTCCGTGGTGGTCACCGTAATAGAACCGTTTTCCAGTCCAATGATGGTTGCACGAGACACATTTGCACGCTTTGCAAGCTCTCCTTGCGTAAAACCTTTTTCCTTGCGTGCTTCTTTGATTTTAAAGGGCATCTGTTGTCACCTCCTCCGTACACAAAACAGTCTAGCAGACTAGACAAAGAATGTCAAGCGAATTTGACAAAAGACTTGATTTTTTGTCTAGCAAAATGTATGATGTACTTGACACCATTACAAGAAAGGAAGGTGGTTCAACGTGATTCTGGGCGATCTGATAAAAGAGTACCGCCGAGAACATGGCTACAGTATGGATCAGTTTGCCAAAATGTCCGGGCTGAGCAAGGCATATATATCCATTCTGGAACGAAACGTAAACCCGGTAAATAACAAGCCCGTCATACCATCGCTTGAGACGATCAAGGCGGTGGCGCAGGCAATCAACATGGATTTTAATGATGTGATAGCGATGCTGGACGGGAATCAGCCTGTTTCGCTCAAAGATGAGCCGGAGATCCCGCCGGGATTCCAGCCAATGCCCGCCATGGTGGAGGTGCCGCTGGTTGGCAGGATCGCCTGCGGCACGCCCATCACAGCAGAGGAAAACATTGAGCGCATGGTCTGTGTGCCTGCCAAGTGGCGGGCAACGTTTACCCTGACCTGTGAGGGCAGCAGCATGGAGCCGAAGATCCATGACGGCGATCTGGTGGCGATCCGCAGCCAGCCAACGGTTGAAAACGGCGAGGTTGCCGCCGTGCGGATCGATGGCGAGGCTACCTTGAAGCGGGTGTACTTGCATGAGAACTTTATCGAACTACGGGCAGAAAACCCGGCTTATACCAGCATCATCCTCACCAAAGAGGAGATGAACACAGTGACGATTGAAGGCAAGGCCGTGGGGCTTTGCAGGGATATCTAAAACATGGAGGTGAGATTTTATGAAAGGAGTAGCCAAAATCGGCGTAGTGGCAGGCGTGATGGTTCTTTGTCTGACGGCTTGCGGTGAAAGCAGAGTTTCAGTATCATCGGAAATTACGTCCGCTATTTCACAACCCGCAGAAGTGTCAACGGAGTATTTCAAGTCTGATAAGGGATTGAATCATTTCTTTCAGAAGTATAATGAAATCGCTGAATATCCTTTTGAAGAGGAACAAATACAGCAGGGAAACGTAAGAACAAAGGCCTTAATCTCAACTGGCGATTTTTATATTGAGATGGTCAATAGTCAGAACGGCCTCGAAATTCTTATAGATGATGGCCCGGAAGAATCAGCGGCACTTTACCCTGTATTCCGAGATTTTTTGAAAGTCATGGATGACTCGCTTTCTGATGAACAAATTGAACAGGCATGGAGCGATATCAAAGAAATTGGAACAAAATATATGTATGATGGAAACTATGCTTTAAACAGTCTGAAAATGAATTACAGCAATGTGGAATTTCAAGGTTCTCGTCAAGTGAAAGTCCATATCTACGGCCTGCAATATTCGGCATAACCGGAAGAGGAGTGCAATATTATGGGGTTGCGATTCAGAAAAAGCATAAAACTGGGAGGCCTCCGTATCAATTTTAGCAAATCTGGCATCGGGTACAGTTACGGCGTTAAAGGGCTTAGATACACGAAAACAGCTAATGGAAAGGATCGCATCACAGCCTCTATCCCAGGCACCGGTATATCCTTTGTGGAGGAGAGTGCCAGAAAAAAGCGAAAAGGTTCATCAACGCAGCCAGCTGTACCGGAGCCAAAGAAAAATTATCGTATTCCGCTGGCGATAAAAATTCTTGCCGTTTTGTGCGGCATCGGATTTGTTGCCTATTATATAGCGCAGGGGTGGGAAATGGTCACGGCGTTGTGTTCCGGCGCGCTCATGGGCGGTCTGAGCTATCTCGCTTTTTCCTTTCTGTATGGAGCAGCGGCGGAAGCAGTTGGCTCCTTGCTACACAAGGGCATCTCGCCTGCGCAGAATGATGATCCCGACGATCCCGAGGAAAAATAAAAAACAAAAAACCTCCCCCAGTGCGCCAACACCGGGAGAGGTAAGATAAGCGGCTCGCCCTTTTGAGGTACGATCCAACGTGAACACTTGAATTGTACCACCTCCGGGCGGGCTTGTCAAAGCATATGAAGGAGGTGTAACCATGGGTCTACGGACTAACACCGCTGCATGGCTGCCAAACCAGCAGCGCTGGCAGATCAAAGTGCAGAAGGACGGAGTGCGCAAAACGTTTACCAGCTCCAAGCCCGGTCGCACCGGTCAGCGGGAAGCCAACGCCAAAGCGGATGCCTGGCTGGACGAGGGTATCACCAACACGCGGATCTTTGTGGAGAAGGCGTATATCGAGTGGATTGCGGGGATAAAGGAGACCACCAGCAGCTCCAACTGGCTACCCATCGAGAGCCGCTGGAAGAAGTGGGTGCTGCCGCTGATCGGCAAAAAGAGGGTAGAAGCCCTGACAGAGCAGCAGCTGCAGGTCATCGTAAACCGGGCGTATGCCGGTGGCCTGAGCAAAAAGACTCTTACCAGCCTGTGCTGCGATCTGCGGAACTTCTGCAAATGGCTGCGGCTGAGCAGGCTGTCCACCTTGTTCCCGGAATCGCTCCATGTGCCCAAAGCCGCCCGCAGCAAGGAAAAGAAGATCCTGCAGCCGGAATCCCTGAGGGCATTGTTCACCATCGACACCACCCTCTGGCGCGGGAAGCGCGTGCAGGATCCGTACATCAATGCCTATCGGTTCAGCGCGGTCACCGGCCTGCGCCCTGGCGAGCTGATCGGCTTGCGCTGGGCAGATGTGCACGGCGATCAGGTGTGCATCCGCCGGGCAATCAATGTTCACGGCGAGGAGACCCGGGGCAAAAACGAGAATGCACTGCGGGCATTTACCCTGACCGGAACGGCAGCAGCCATCCTTGCCGACCAGCGGCTGCTGACAGGGGCGGAGGACAGTGTGTTTGATATACAGTCGGAAAGCACCTACCGGCATTGCTGGAAGCGCTACTGCGAGGCGAACGATATCGACTACATCCCGCCGTATAATCTGCGGCACACCTTTGTGTCACTGGCAAAAACGCTCCCGGAAGGAGCTGTGAAGCCGCTGGTGGGGCACTCTCGCCAGATGGACACCTACGGCGTATATGCGCACCTGCTGCAGGGCGAGGAAGAACAGACAGCGCTGGAGCTTGAGAATAAGCTGCAAAAAGTCCTGTGCAACAAACCCATTTTGTAACCCACTTTTAAACCCAGTGCACAGAAATGATGTCATCCGCATGGAATGCCGTCTCTGAAAATCCGCATGAATCCTAGAAAAATTGAACGGCTGCTTTTCAAATGGTATAAAATGGCATTGTTCGACTCCCATCGCCTCCACCAAACAACAGCCAGAAATTAACGTAGTTTTGTTAATTTCTGGCTGCTTTTCTTTGTAAAAAAGTAACCGGTTACATTTCAGGTTACATTTCGTTTTTGAAATTGCGAGCGTATTTGATCCTGCTTCTGGACAGTATCGGATGCGCTTGCTCTTATTTTTGCGGCAGATATACACGGCGCTACAAATCGACAGAAAGTCATAGTGTTCTCCCTTTGTGGTTTAAAATGCCATTATCGTCCTATAAAGGAACGAATATGTAAAGCGATACGCTCTTGACAATAGAGGATATATCCGCTATACTGGATATGAGATAAATCCGCTATTTGAAGGAAGTACGGCCGTGCAGGAATATGAAATTGAATTCTACGATAAAGCCGATGGCTCCGAGCCTGCAAAAGAGTTTATCTTAAGTCTGGATAAGAAAATGCAGGCTAAGGTTTTGCGTACAGTCGCCCTGCTCCGTGAAGAAGGGCCATTTTTAAGAGAACCCTATTCCAAAGCACTGGACGATGGAATTTTTGAGATCCGCACTAAATTTGGCTCAGACATCACCCGTGTGCTGTACTTCTTCGTGGTTGGTAAAAAGGTGATCCTTACAAATGGCTTTATCAAAAAGACTCAGAAAACACCTGCTTCAGAGATCACACTGGCAAAACAATATCGCGCAGATTATCTTGCCCGAAAGGAGAATTCCAAATGACAAACTTCAACGATTTTTTGAATGAGCAGATGAAAGACCCTGAATTCAAGGCCGAATGGGACGCACTTGACCCGGAATTTTCCGTGATTGAAGCCATGCTCAAGGCCCGCAAAGAAAGCGGTTTGACCCAGAAGCAACTTTCGGAGCGCACGGGTATTGCACAGACCGACATCAGCAAACTGGAACGCGGCAATGCAAACCCATCTCTTCGTACCCTACAGCGGCTTGCAGCCGGAATGGGAATGAAAGTTAAAATTGAATTTGTTCCTGCATCTGCAAAATGATTTAGCGATGGATGCGTTTCGGTAAAATAGAAAGCACAATAGTGACGCTATGCAGCGATATTTTCAAGCACGCGTTCGTCCGGCGTTGCAGTCCGTCCACCAGAAAAAGCCACCTGAAAACGTAAGTTTTCGGGTGGCTTTTGTTATACAATAAAAGCACGGTGCAAACTGCATCGTGCTAAAAATGGGTAAACAAAAACCACGGTGCGCGTGCATCGTGGTTTAACTTTCAATCCAAGAATATTTTTCTTTGAGTGAATTATAAACTTTGCGAATTTCAGGTGGTGTATCTTCACGGAGAACGTAATTTCCGTTCTTGTCGAAGGTAAACCATTCGTCCATGGATTCACTGCGCTTGATATCTTCGTCAGACAACCTAATCATCATGGAGCATATCACCTACCAGCTTCAACAGTTCTGGATCCTTTCCGGTTTGCTTGTCGGCTTGAAGCAATACGTCTGCAATTAATTCGTTCAGAGAATTATACCGTTGGAGGTTCACAGCGGCATTTCCGCTGACCGTATTACGGACATACTTCGGGTCAGATGTAATCTGATTTTGCACATATTCCCTCAAATCCGCTTCAATTTCCTGCTTAACAATATCATTGCTTTTGCCGGTTGTCAAGGCTTTTGCGCTGATATAATCCCAGTGGTCTTTGTGGTGCATTTCATGCTTCAGAATATCCTTGGCATTTTCAGCAACAAAGTAACCGTCGGAAAGCTGTTCTTTGATGAAATCGGCGTTTGAAATCCGCTCATTGACATACAGCCGATTATCAACATGGTCATAGGCTGCAATGCCGGGAATGTCCTTGGCAACGACGATTTCAGGAACAGTCTGAAGCTGCTTGATTTCAGCAGATGTGTCCGAAATCAATTGAATTGTTCTTTGGGCATCCTGCGTGTTTGTTTGAGTAAAAATGGTGTTATGTCCTTTGACTTGATAGGCTTTGATAGAAACAATTCCGTTACTGTCAGAAAAATCTTTCGGTGCGCCTATGAAGTCAAGTTTTCTCGCCGCATACGCCGCCCGCTTCTGGGCGTTGATGGCATCCTTCCGGGCTTTTCTGTCACGCCAGATCTGGCAGGATATCCGACCACAGAGCCTGCTCCTGCCGCAAGGCATCAAAGCAGCAGTCCAGATACATTTTGTTGACCGCCGCAAAAATGGTGCTGCGCAGCAGCAGACGCTCGTCGTTGAGCACAGTCTCCGGCTGGGCTGCCTTGCCGCCGAACACCACGGAAAGACTGGCCTCCAGTTCCTCGCAGAAGATATCGTAGGCTGTCCCGGCGGAGCAGTGCTCCCGCTGCATTTTGAACAGGGTGTCGATATTTTCGATCGAGAGCACCGTTTTGGAGACTGCAATGTACATCAGGGATGCGATCTGATCCCGGGTGTATTTTTTGCGGATGGGGTGATCCACCACCCCTTTTTTGACGTAGTTGCTTACCATAGACGGGGTCAGTTCCACGCCGCAGAAGCTGCGGAAGTAGCCGTTGACGAACTGCACCGTCTGGTCCAGATACAGCCCTACCGAGGGGAGATCGTTGTACCGGGGCAGGGCAAAGCCCGCAGCACACGCCGCAACGCGGAGTTTGGTTTCAGCTTTCATAGTATCTTGTTCCGTTCATGCTCCTGCACTTTTTGCAAGCAGGAACGTTGTTTTTGTGCAAAGGCAGGGCAATTGCTTTCCGCAAAAGCACTTCTGCCTGTAAAATAGTATACCGCATTTTGGAAAATTGGTCAACGGGCAATAAAAACTTTGTAAAAGAATTTGAGAAAGCAGTTGACAGGGTTTTAAAAAACTGATATGATGGTCACGGACAAAGGAATGACTGCGGCGTGCGCCGCTTGAAAATGGAGAAAAATATGAAAAGCAAGATCATTGTAGATTCCTCTGCAAATGTGTACCAGCTCCCCGATGTGGATTTTGCCTGCGTGCCGCTGAAGATCCTGACCGACGAGCAGGAGTATGTGGACACCGAAGAGGTGGATGCCCCCGCGCTGGCCGAGATGATGCGCACCTATAAGGGCCGCACCAGCACCTCCTGCCCCAACATCTCGGACTGGATGGCTGCCTACGAGGGCGCAGACGAGGTGTACGTTGTGACCATTACCGGCACACTGTCCGGCGCTTACAACGCCGCGCTGCTGGCGGGCGAGGAATACGAGCAGAGCCACGAGGGCGCGCGGGTCTTTGTGCTGGACAGCCTGTCTACTGGTGCGGAGTCCCGGCTGCTGGTGGAGCGTTTGGCGGCGCTGATCAAGGCCGGCAAGCCCTTTGATACCGTATGTGAGGAGATCCGGGCGTACCATGAGCACACTCATCTGCTGTTTGCGCTGGAATCTCTGGCAAACCTTGCGCGCAATGGCCGCGTGAAGCCCGCTGTGGCTGCTGTGGCGCGGATGCTGGGCATCCGGGTCATCGGGCAGGCCAGCGATGCCGGTGATCTGGAGGTTATTTGCAAGACCCGCGGCGAGCACGGCGCACTGGAGCGCATGGTGCTGGAAATGAAGGCGCACGGCCTGACCAACGGCCGGGTGCACATCGACCACTGCTGCAACGCTGCCGCTGCGGAGCGGCTGAAGCACATGGTCCATGCCGTGTTCCCGGAGACCAAGGTGGAGGTAGGCACCTGCGGCGCGCTGTGCAGCTACTATGCGGAGTACGGCGGCCTGATGGTGGGCTACGAGGATAACGAAGCACCCACCGTCTGAGCAGAAAATATAGAATAGGATCTTGATTCACCGGGACATCTGCGGACGCTCCGGTGAATTTTTTATGAGGGATAATTCCGGTGTACCCGACACCAAAAACTTGCAAAGGGTGAAAAAACGCGCTATACTTACCTATATATAAAGTGGGATAACATGGAAAGGGGGAGATGGTATGCTGTTCCGGCTTCCCATCGTCAAGTTTTTCAACCGCATCCTCAACCGCATCACGGTCACGGTGGTGCTGGTGGCGCTGCAGCTTGCATGGCTGGCGTGGGTGTTTTTTGCCCTCACCACCGGCACGGCGCGGGTGTGGGTCACCGGGGTGCTCAACGGGTTAAGCCTGCTGATCATTCTGTATCTGGTGCGCAAGGACGAAAACAGCGCCTATAAGGTGGGCTGGATCGCCCTCATCGGGCTGCTGCCGCTGCTGGGCGGGGCGCTGTATCTGGCCTTTGGCAACAAGCGCCCTTCCCGCCGCCTGCGCAGCAAAATGCAGGCGGTGGAGCAGGCACACCGCACAGACCGCGCCCAGCAGCCCGGGCAGACTGCCGGGCTGTGCGATGAAAACCGGGGCGTGAGCCGCTACCTGACCCAGTACGGCTGCTATCCTGCATGGCAGAACACCACCGCCCGGTATTTCTCCTGCGGCGAAGCTATGTATCCGGCATTGCTGGCGGATCTTGAAAAAGCGGAAAAGAGCATCTTTCTGGAGTTTTTCATCGTCAGTCAGGGCAAGATGTGGCAGGGCGTGGAGGACATTCTGCGGCGCAAGGCGGCGCAGGGGGTGGACGTGCGGCTGATCTACGATGACTTCGGCAGCCTGCTGGGTCTGCCCAAGGACTTTGTGGTGCGCATGGAGCGGGCGCATATCCGCTGCATCCCCTTTAACCCGGTGGTGCCGCTGCTCTCGCTGGTGATGAACCACCGCGACCACCGCAAGA
>ENA-OWRC01000575-OWRC01000575.1-human-gut-metagenome-genome-assembly--contig:-NODE-575-length-45048-cov-15.140822_pt1 | contig 45048 bp, 39 predicted proteins | sample MGYA00248268_ERZ651895 | MGnify/ENA primary metagenome ERZ651895 (study PRJEB26924, sample SAMEA4378242) | human gut metagenome | biome: human gut; feature: human-associated habitat; material: faeces...
GTTTTACAAAGTCCATACGACGTTCAGGTTGGAAACGATGCATGATATAGAAATAGCCTTCACGTGCTAATTTTTCAGCCAACTCTTCGTCAATGATAGTTTGCATGTTTGCAGGTACCACTGGTAAGCGGAATGTGCGTTTACCTAATTTTACATGTGTATCACATTCGCTACGGCTAGAGACGATACATTTATTAGGAATCAATTGCACGTCTTCATAATCAAAGATGTTCGTTGTGTTAATCATAGTTTCTATATCTCCTTCGGGTATTACATATTGAACCTGTACCATTATACAAGAGACTCGTAAAATTTTCAATACGTTCCGAATATTTTGTTTGGTATCACAAAAAAACTGTAGTACAATACAAGTAGACTGTATAAATAAAAAAATATCAGTTAAAATATATATAAAAAATATAATTGTGAGGGGGTCGATTGAAATGGAGCAATCTAAAACTCGAATGCTAGCGGAAGCTGGCGTAGCAATCGCTATTGCACAAGTCTTGTCATTTATTACGATTTTCCATATGCCACAAGGGGGATCTATTAAGGCTGCAGCTTTAGTGCCACTTATGCTTTATGCGTACCGTTGGGGCGGTACACGCGGTATTTTTGTCGGTGTTGTATACGGTATTTTACACTTTATTTTAGGTTTTAAATCATCTGTTCATTACTTGAGTATTATTTTAGACTACTTGGTAGCCTATGGTGCTATAGGCGTTTGCGGTTACTTCAAAGATTCTATTTCTGGACTTATTACAGGCTCTATTGTAGGTATCGCATTGCGTTGGGCCGTATCTGTTACTAGTGGCGCCGTAGTCTTTGCTAGCTATGCACCACAAGGGCAAAATCCTTGGATTTACTCTATGGTTTATAATGCTTCCTATATGGTGCCAGATGGCATTTTAAATATTGTAGTTTTATTATTCATCTATCAAGGTGTTAAACGAGGTTTACGACGTCGTGGATAAATTAGGTTTAATTATTTTAGCTGGTGGTCTTAGTACCAGAATGGGCCAACCAAAGGCTTTATTGTCTTGGGTTGGTGGTGAAAGCCTCATATCTCATGCGCTTCGCAAGGGGCTTGATGCAGATGTACATGATATTTTAATCTCTATCGGAGACGATGAGCAATTAGGTCATGCCATTCAGACTCATATTATTGATACTTTATCGAACGATGAACAAGAAAAAGTTTCTATTGTTCGGGATTCTGTTGAACGATGTGGACCGTTAGGGGGGCTGTATAGCACCTTGGCGGTAGGACCTAGCCCTGCTTATGCAGTTATGGCCGTAGATATGCCGTTTATGGAGATGGATCTCTATTTTGACTGGCTATACCAAGTGGATCATAATGATTGGAACGCCATTGTCCCATATGGTGAAAGTGGCAAAAAAGAGCCTATGGCTGGCATTTATAGAACACATATTGCATCTTTAATTCAGTCTGCTCTCGTCGGTGAGGATATGTCTTTGCATCATGCCCTTGAAGTCATCGGTCATGTTGAGCCTGTGGATGGTAGTGATTATACTTGGGAACTAAGTAATATTAATCGATTTGAAGACTATCAATGGGCACGTGCTTTAGCAGAAAATGAGTTCCGTCGTGTGCCGCTCATTAGTGTAGTGGCATCTAAACGGAAAACTGGAAAGACAACGGTAGTAACACGTCTAGTTTCAGAATTACAACGAGTTGGTTTATCCGTCGGTGTTGTAAAGAGCGATAAGCATGGCTTTCAAATGGATCATGATGGAACCGATACAGACCTTATGTATAAGGCCGGCGCTGATGCGGTTGCTATTGCAGGCCCTACTGAAACAGCGATTCGTATACGCACAAAAGAACAGTCTAGTTTGTATGATTTGACACAGCATATGCCTGTAGATATTGTTATACTTGAAACAAGGTCCCAAGGCATTGCCCCTATTATAGAGGTTACCCAAGAGGGACATACGGAAGAGCTTATCTCGGACGCAATGGACCGAGTGGCTACAATTGAAATTGGTAAGTTGGATCAAGACGTACCTGAATTGGTACGCCATATACAGGAAATGATGAGGTGTTTACATGGCCGTCGTTACTGTTGAGAAGGCACTCCAATTATGGGATGAGGCCTTACAAACACAAGTTCATAAAACTGAAACTATTGCTGTTAAGGCTGCGAAGGGGTACGTATTGGCAGAGGATATTATGGCATCAACTGATGTACCTGCCTTCCCTAAATCTGCCATGGATGGCTATGCTATCGCCTACGAAGAAGGTCGTAATGAATATATCGTTGACGGTATTATTGGTGCCGGCGTTGTATGGGAGCAGGCTGTTGAACCTGGTCATGCAGTGCGAATTATGACTGGTGCACCTGTACCAGATACATGTGATACCGTAATTATGCAGGAACAAGTAGTTGGCTCTGGAGAGCCGGGTACAACAATTACCATGCAAGGTAAATACAAATGTGGGGATCATATCATTCCTCAAGGTGAGGAATGTCGTGCTGGTACTATTGTGATTCCTCGTGGAACAGAGGTAACATCTTCAGTACAAACCATTTTGACTGGTCTTGGTCGGACTGAGATAACTGTCAATGCGATGCCACGTGTGTTAGTTCTTACCTCCGGACATGAGGTGATTGAGCCTGGTGAAAGCTTAACACCTGGTAAAATCTATAATTCTAATCGAGCTATGATTTGTGGTCTCTTGGAGGATTTAGGCTTTCATAAGATTACACACTATCATGTAAGCGATGCGCCAGAGGAACTAGAGTCTGAAATTAACCACGTGTTGAAACTTAGTGAAGAGGCAGATATTATCATCAGTTCTGGTGGTGTATCAGTAGGTCTCTTTGATACGATGCCTCTTATTTATGAGAAACTAGGTGCTCAATCTATTTATGCACGTATTCAAATGCGTCCTGGTGCGGCATCCTATGGTGCTGTGACGCCGAAAGGTCAGATCATCTTTGGTCTATCTGGCAATCCAGGGGCTGCCTTTAACGGCTGGCATTTAATCGTAGCGCCAACGTTGAAGCGCTATAAAGGTTTGGCAAACTGGACTACACCAGTAGTGGCCTGTGTTATGGATTCGGAAATCTTTAAACGCAATGCTTTTGATCGCTATGTACAAGGTAAAGTAATCTTTGGTGGTGGCGCTCCACGCTTTGTGGCTAACCGTCATTTTAACAGTAGTAGTATGTTAGGCTTATATACGGTTAATGCATTGGCATGTATTCCAAAAGGTGTACATGAAGTGCACCCTGGTGACACTTTCGATGTGTATCTATTAGGGCTGCTACCTGCGATTTAAACTATATAATTCAAATCTGTTGCTGTAGGTACTGAAATTAAATCTCAATTAACTTATAATAAGGTCAACAAAAGGCTAATCCTTTTAGTTACATCAATTGAGTTTTGACAAAACTGATTTCAATCTACTTTTAATTACTTTTACCATTATATAGTTATATAAGGAGTGATTTCTATGAGTAAGACTTTCACAAAAAATATCCCAGTCAACGAAATTTTACATCTAGGCGAACGCTTGGAGTATAAAGAAGGGCAAGTGATTAGTATTACGATTGCTCAAAATGAACGCCTCAGCATAACCTTGTTTGCGTTGCCTAAGGGCGAAGAAATCTCTACTCATGTAACTGTAGGTGATGCGATTGTGCAAATCCTTGATGGTGAGGCTCACATCGTCGTCGGTGATGTGGAACACAACGTGAAAGCTGGTGAAACCTTGATCATGCCATCTGAAGTGCCTCATAGCCTTGATGCCCGAGAAAACTTTAAGATGCTGTTGACCGTCGTTAAATAAATATATCATAATAAATGCATCCCTTAGATTATTAGGGATGCATTTTTATATGCTTTGAGAGCGAAATTACCTTAGGGAGTAAAAGTGTAATGGATTACTTCGACTATTCATATAAACATAATTACATAGAGTTTAGCAGCAACATATATCGAGTTGGTACATACCATTACAACTGGCATGGGGGAACAGAGATTCTCATCTTGTTAAAAGGTCGCGTTGAGATGGGTTGTAATGACGAGGTGTTTACGTTAGAGCCTCTTGATGCAGTTATTATTTCACCTCAAGTGGAGTATTCGATGTTAGCTCTTGAAGAGGATGTAATAGCTTATACAATTCATGTGGGCAACGAGTTTTATCAACAGTACGATCCCGATTTCGGATCCTATCAATTTGTTGTTCGTTCTAATGAAAGTACTCGGCATAATCAATTCTTTACTACCTTGCGCCACCATGCGGCTATGACGATGTTACTGATGGCTAAAGGTGAAAGTCCTGTACATCGAATGTGGATAGAGCATCATTATTTGGCATTAGCAGGGGATGTATTTAGAGAGTTTGAGCCTGTTAAACTTGTCCATGAAAATGCACGACCTGGCGATATTAAACCGGCTACCTTTGATAAGATGATTGCTTATATTGATGAACACTATCGGCAAAAGCTTGAATTAGAAGATATTGCTAAGATTGGTGGTTATAATGTAGCTTATACATCTCAATTCTTTAAACGCCAAATAGGGATTTCCTTTGTAGATTATGTACTGAGATTGAGATTGAGAGATGCCACTGTTCGGTTGACGAGTTCAGATGAGGCGATTGCTAGAATTGCTAGCAGTTGTGGATTTTCAGATATTAAAGCCTTTAATGTAGCTTTCAAAAAACATTTCCGTATGACTCCCACGGAATATCGGAAGCAGGTAAAAGCCATTGGCCGTAAAACTACACTACAAGACGGTGTAGAAATCGTATCTGTTGAAAATCAAGATGTCCTCGATTTACTACACTCGTTTTTATCTTATGAAGATGATTCGAGGGCGAAGAGTGAGCTAGAGTTTATGAGTCAAAAACTTGAAACTTTAAAAGCGAAGTTGGCTGACGTGGTACAGGCATTATAATTAATCTTCTAAATAATCCTCTAATTAATAATTTAACTCCAATGTGTTGTAAATCGAATTTGAACTCATGTAAATTAAATTTTTGTCATATAGAAAGATTAGAATTGGGTGATTTTCTATATATTAAAATTAGAATACATGACTAAAAGAGCACTATTCTTTATGAATGGTGCTTTTTCGTATGTGTTTTCTGGGTGAAATTATATATATGTGTAGCCTCAGAATAAGAAAAAGATAAGGAAAAGTATACTTTTGGCTTAATGTAATTCAAAAATTTGTCTTTTAATTTGGATAGTTAGATTCTCTAAACTGAGTAGAATATACTTCATCAGGTATTACAAACAATCGTAAATTAATCATTTTGGAGGATATAATGAATCAAGTAAAATTTATGGAAAACTTAGGGAAAGTTGCAACTGTTACTGCTGTAGCAATGTATGTTTCTTACTTCCCACAAATTATGAACAACTTAGCACATCCAGGTACTGGTGATTGGATCCAACCGTTAGTAGCAGCCATCAACTGTACATTATGGGTATTATACGGTTTGTTTAAAGAACATAGAGATATTCCAGTAGCATTAGCCAATGCACCAGGCATCTTCTTCGGTTTAGCAGCAGCTATTACAGCTCTTATGTAGTTTTAAATTAAGTGTAATAGTAACAGTAACGTCTATATCAACATTTTAAGTAGTCTTGATAGATGAAAATTAAGTTGCTGTTGACCGTTGTTAAATAAATATATCATAATGAATGCATCCCTTGTATTTGCGAGGGGTGCATTTTTATATAAATAAGAGAGGTTTTTGTGGTTAATAGTACTGATTCTATTAGTGTATATAGACAAATTTTTAATGCTGTTGTGAGTCCTAACTTATGGTTACCATACTTTCAAGTTAGAGGAACTTTTAGAGGCTCTATAAAGGCTGTTGTATTTTATATAGTGTTAATGCTACTTATTATGACTATTGGTAGTATAAGTGTTAATTTATTAAAGCCTGAATCTACAACAACATTAGCTGAACTTTTAATTAATCCTACACTTGCGATGAATATAGCTGGTTCATTTGTAACTTTTATCGTTATGTCTGTAGTGTTCGTGCCTATCTTTTTGTTGATAGCAAGAGGGGCCGACGCAACATTGACATTTAAACGAGTTTTTATGGTTTATTTTTATGCCTATGCCGAAATATTTTTAGTTAAGGGTGTAGAGCTATTTGTTTTCTCCCTTATGTCTGTTTTTGTACTGACAAATATTGTTAATATGGTTTTTGCAGGCGCAGTGATTCTAGGAACAACATTAACCTGTGGACTTTTACAGATATTCTTATTTTTAAAAACCTTTAAGATTGTTCTTGATATTCCATATTTGACAATTTTGGTAGCTGGTGGGATTGGTGGCGGTCTTTCTATATTTGTATTATCTCTATTAGAGAATATTGGCTTTTAAAATATGGTACTCAATACTTATTATTTGATTTTCTAGGGAGCATGTAATTGTTATGGATTACTTTCACTATACATACAAACATAATCACATAGATTTTAATAGTGATATATATAAGGTTAGTACGTATCATTACAACTGGCACAGTGGCGTAGAAATTCTAATCTTGTTAAAAGGCAGAATTGATATGAGTTGTAATAGCGAAGTTTTCACGATGGAGCCGCTCGATACAATTATTATTTCTCCTCAAGTTGGACATGCCACATTAGCTTTAGAAGAAGATACAACGGCCCTTGTTATTCATGTAAGCAAGGAGTTTTTCCAATACTTTGATCCTAACTTTGGTATGTATCAATTTGTATTGCGCTCAGATAAAAGTAATCGGTATAATCAATTCTTTACGTCCTTACGTCATCATGCAGCACAAATGATGTTACTAATGGTGAATGGTGAAAGTCCTGATCGTCAATTATGTTTGGAGAGTCACTATTTATCGTTGATTAGTGATATATATCGTGAAATTGATGCGGTTAAGACTATCCCCGTACATACAAAACCTGCGGATATGACAGTAGCCACCTTTGATAAAATGATTGCTTACATTGATGAAAACTATCAGCAAAAGATTGAGTTAGAAGATATTGCCAAAATTGGCGGTTATAATGTGAACTATACATCTCAGTTTTTTAAACGCCAATTAGGTGTTTCTTTCCTTGAATATGTTTTGCGTTTGCGGTTGCGAGAGGCAACAGTACGTTTGGTCAATTCTAATGATGGAGTCGCACATATTGCAAGTAGCTGCGGGTTTGCAGATATTAAAGCCTTTAATGTGGCTTTTAAGAAACATTTCCATACAACGCCATCGGAATATCGTAAACAAGCAAAAGAGATGGGGCGTAAAACAAAACTACATGATTGGAAGGAAATTATCTCCACTCAAGAAAATGATATTATGGAAATCTTACAATCTTGCGTAGCCTATAAAGATGATTCTATATATAGTCTTGAATTAAAGCAGGCTAATCAAAAACTACAGGACGTTAAGGAGCAACTTGAGCTTGTTGTTAGAAAACTACAAGCTTAATATAGACAGTTTTAATACTATGGTAAGCTAGTATAAAATTTATAGCATTATTCCCTCAATTTCCAAAATATACAATCATTAGGTATAGGTAATTTTGTATATTCTAAAGCAATAGGAAATTTTACAGTGAAAGAGCATTACTTTTCGATAAGTAGTGCTCTTTTTGTGCTTGTATATGGGTAAAATTGTATATTTTGCATGCGTTGACATATAACCATATAGGTGATTTCTTATACTTTTTTTGTACTTTTAACAGCAAAAATCAACTTGTAAATTGGATAGTTATATCCTGAAAAAAGAGTAGAATGAAATCATCGAAAGGAGCTAAGGTTCCGAAACAGAAATGATTATAAAGTTTTAAATAATAAAGTCCATTTGGAGGTTTACGATGAGTACGAAAGAACAACAAGTACAAGAAATGACAAATGTCATTGCAAAGTTCATTGCTTATATGGCTAAAAAGTTGCCTGATGATGTGGAAGCTAAAATTAAAGAATTGGCAGCGGATGAAAACAATCCATTAGCAAAAACAATTTATGAAACAATGCATAAAAACATGGACCTTGCATATGAATTAAATCGTCCTTCCTGCCAAGATACAGGTGTTATGCAGTTCTGGGTAAAGGTTGGTTCCAATTATCCTTTGATCGGCGAGCTAGAAGAAATTTTGCGTAATGCTACATACCAAGCTACACAAGATGCACCACTTCGTCATAATTGTGTTGAAACCTTTGATGAATTTAATACGGGTAAAAATATTGGTCGCACAGCACCTTATATTACATGGGATATCGTACCTGGTCGTGATGATGTAGAAATTTTCCCATATATGGCTGGTGGCGGTTGCTCCTTGCCAGGATCTGGTAAAACATTGATGCCAGGCGAAGGTTATGAAGGAGTAGCTAAATTCGTATTGGACTTGATGACAAGTTATGGTTTGAATGCATGTCCTCCATTATTGGTTGGTGTAGGTATTGCTACATCTATCGATACAGCAGCAACTATGTCTAAAAAAGCGTTGATGCGCCCTGTATCCTCCAAAGCAGATAATGAAAAAGCAGCGTACATGGAACAATTACTTGAAGACAGTATTAATGCATTACATCTTGGACCTCAAGGTATGGGCGGTGATAAATCCGTAATGGGTGTAAACATCGAGCATGGTTCTCGTCATCCATCTGTAATTTCCGTAGCTGTAAACGTTGGCTGCTGGAACCATCGTCGAGGTCATGTAGTATTTGATAAAGACGGTAAGTACGAAATTTTATCTCATAAGGGAGTGACATTCTAATGGCTAAACATATTTTGACTACACCAATTCAAGCATCTGATCTTAAAGGCATTAAAGCAGGGGATATTATTTACTTAAATGGTCATATCACAACATGTCGTGATGTTGCTCATCGTCGCCTCGTTGAATATGGACGCGAGTTACCTGTAGACGTTCGAGATGGTGCCATATTGCATGCAGGTCCAATCGTACGCGATCATGGTGATGATAAATTTGAAATGATTTCCGTAGGTCCTACTACATCTATGCGTATGGAAAAATTCGAGTACGAATTTGTAAAACAAACTGGTGTACGCCTTATCGTTGGTAAAGGTGGCATGGGTCCTGAAACAACTCGTGCATGTAAAGATTTTGGAGCTCTTCACTGTGTATTCCCAGCAGGTAATGCCGTGCTTGCTGCTACAGAAGTAGAAGAAATCGAATCTGCGAACTGGCGTGAACTCGGTATGCCTGAAACCTTGTGGACTTGCCGTGTAAAAGAATTTGGTCCGCTCATCGTATCCATCGATGCGGAAGGGAATAACTACTTTGAAAATAAAAAAGTAGAATACAATGCGAAGAAAGATGAAGTGTTAGAAGAGATTTATAAACACGTAAGCTTCATTAAATAATCTCATTGTAAGGAGTGCCATCTTGGAAAAAATGGACTGCTGCAATTGTATTAATTTTGACAGTTGGTACTAGCCCATCTCCAATTGTTGTTCTAGTAGTAATCTTTGTGCTTGGTGTGTTCATGACGAACTTCATGTCTAATACTGCTACCTGTGCATTATTGGTACCAATCGGTCTTAGCTTAGCATCTCAATTGGGATTCGATCCAAAAGCGGTGCTTGCAGCTATTGTAATCGCTAGCTCCTTAGCATATGCTACACCAATTGGTATGCCAGCAAATACTATGGTATACAACATAGCTGGTTATAGCTTTATGGATTATGTGAAAGCGGGCTTGCCACTCATTGTTGTGTCTAGCATCGTAGCCCTCGTATTATTACCGTTGCTATTTCCATTTTAATCTGTAGGGTGAAATTGTATAATTTGTATAAAGACGCATTGATACACTCTGTATCAGTGCGTCTTTTGTATTTTAAAGAGAGGGCTAATGAATTTTATCTAATGCACTTATTAGACAGTTTACTAATTTTGTTAGTGATTAGTATTAGACATAATCTATACTTTCACATATAATAGAAAGGTAACGAGTGTACAAATATACATTCACAGTAGACAAAATAGGTGGATATGAGGAGGAATTATGCTTACCGATATTGAAATAGCTCAACAAAATAAGATGGAAAAAATTCAGGTTATTGCTGATAAATGTGGTCTTACACCTGATGATATAGAGCAATATGGTCATTATAAGGCAAAAATTTCCTTTGATGCCATTAAGCGTTTAGAAAATAAAAAAGACGGGAAATTAGTTCTCGTTACGGCTATTACACCAACGCCAGCAGGGGAAGGTAAATCTACGACCTCCATTGGTTTGGTGCAAGCATTAAATAAAATTGGTAAGAAGGCTATCGCCGCACTTCGCGAGCCATCATTGGGACCTGTGTTCGGTATCAAGGGCGGCGCTGCTGGTGGTGGCTATGCACAAGTTGTACCAATGGATGATATTAATCTTCATTTTACCGGTGATATGCACGCCATTACAGCGGCAAATAATTTGTTGTCCGCTATGATTGATAATCACATCCACCAAGGTAATGAGCTCCAAATCGATTTGCGTCAAATTTCTTGGACACGTGTTCTCGATATGAATGACCGTGCATTGCGCAATGTAACTGTCGCAATGGGGGGCAAGGTATGTGGGTTCCCTCGGGAAGATCATTTTATGATTACCGTTGCCTCAGAAATCATGGCTATTTTATGTTTAGCTAAGGATTTAGAAGATTTAAAAGCGCGTTTTGGTCGCATCGTCATCGGCCCAAATCTTAAAGGTGAACCGGTGTATGTACATCAACTCGGATGTGAAGGTGCGATGGCACTTCTTATGAAAGATGCTATTAAACCAAATCTTGTACAAACATTGGAACATACGCCTGCCATCGTTCATGGTGGTCCATTTGCCAATATTGCACATGGTTGTAACTCCGTGGTGGCTACAAAACTCGGCATGAAACTTGGTGATATCGTGGTGACAGAAGCTGGATTCGGCGCTGATCTAGGGGCGGAAAAGTTCCTCGATATTAAATGCCGTTATGGCGATATCTTCCCAAATACTGTTGTCATCGTCGCTACATTGCGCGCTCTTAAAATGCATGGTGGCGTGTCAAAACAAGAATTAAATACAGAAAACGTAGAGGCTGTAACAAAGGGCTTCAGCAATTTGCGTAAAGCTATTGAAAATATGCGCTTCTTCGGTGTACCTGTTATGGTTGCCATCAATAAATTCGTTACCGATACGGATGCAGAAATTGCGGAGTTAACTCGTTTGTGCAAGGACTATGGCGTGCCTGTAGAGCTCAATGAATGTTGGGAAAAAGGTGGCGAAGGCGGTATCGATATGGCTAAACGCGTTGTGGAACTCGTGGAAGGCAGCGAACCAACACCTAAATTCGTATATGAATTAACAGATAGTATTGAAGATAAAATTGGTAAAATCGTTCGCATTATTTACGGTGGTGATGGCGTTACATTTGGGGCAAAGGCGAAAAAACAAATCTCTCAATTAAAAGAGTGGGGCCTTGATAATCTACCTGTTTGTATGGCAAAAACGCAATATTCCTTGTCCGATAACCCAGCTTTATTAGGGGCACCAACAGGCTTTACAATCAATGTAACGGATATTCGCGTTGCTAATGGTGCAGGATTCCTCGTATGCCGCACAGGTGATGTTATGGTTATGCCAGGTTTACCTATACGTCCTGCTGCACTTAACATGGATATTGATGCGGACGGCACTATTAAAGGATTATTCTAATAATATGGTATTGTAATCGACATAGTATTTGTATTGACATAGTATACAGAGGGGGCGATGGCCCCCTTTGTTATTGAGGAGTATATATGGATTTATTGACGAGTTCTGTAAAAGATTTTGTAGCGGCAACCGCTTCAAAGGAGCCAACTCCAGGTGGCGGTGCTATTGCAGCATTGACGGCCGCCACAGGTGCAGCATTAGCTGAAATGGTAGCGAATTTAACCTTTGATAAAAAAGGGTACGAAGATGTGCAAGAGGAGATGCATCTTTTACAACAAAAAGCAGAGTTTATTCGAGAGAAAGCGCTTTCACTAGCACAAGCAGATGCTAATGTATTTAATTTGTTTATGGATGCCTTGGCATTGCCAAAAAATACGGATGAAGAAAAATTAGCGCGTACTGCTGCGATTCAACAGGCTTATAAGGATGCGGCTAATGTACCTTTAGAAATAGGCATGATTAGTTATGAAATATTTAATCTTGCCTATGTTGCGGCTACGAAGGGCAACCAAAATCTCATTACCGATGGTATTATTGCAGCTATTAATGCAAGAGCTGCGGTAAAGGCAGCCTTTTTAAATGTGCGTATCAATATATCTGGCATTAAGGATGAAAGCTATGTAGCTGATTTGAAAGCGCAAATGAATCAAATAGAATCTGAACTAGACGAAAAGGAAGCATCCGTTTTAGCCTTGTACAAATAAATGGACGATAACATACTTTTACACTAAGAATGTTCGGGAAAAAATAAAATAGAAAGCCTTAGAAAATAAAATTTCTAAGGTTTTTCTTTTTCTATTGTTAAAATCCGAATAATAACGTAAAATATAAGTGTAATGTTTGTAGTTTAGAAAACAGGAGACCATTATGTCAGAACAAAACAATACTGTTGACTCTATGTTGCCAATACCTAAGCTGTTTGCCTACGGTTTACAACACGTATTAGCAATGTATGCCGGTGCTGTAGCGGTACCAATCATTATTGCGCAAGCTATGCATTTGCCTGTAGAGGATTTAATTCGTCTTATTACAGCGGACTTGTTTACTTGCGGTATTGCCACACTTATCCAAACAATAGGGTTTGGTAATATTGGTGGTCGTATACCGATGATTCAAGGTGTAACCTTTGCATCTGTTGGTCCGATGGCCATGATCGGTGCTCAACATGGCATGACCGCTATTTACGGTGCCATCATCATAGCCGGTATTTTTACATTCTTAGTGGCACCATTTTTTAGTCGTTTGATTCGTTTGTTCCCACCGGTTGTAACAGGTACCATTATTACAATCATTGGTATTAACCTCATGCCAGTTGCCGTCAACTGGATGGGGGGCGGTGTAGGTAATCCGCAGTTTGGTAGTCTTACCAACATAGGACTCGGGTTCCTTACATTCTTAATCGTTATTTTTACTTATAAATTTGCCAAAGGTTTTCTTGGTAATCTTTCCGTTTTAATTGGTCTTATTGGTGGTACGGCTATTGCCTTTGCCATGGGGGTAGCTAATTTTGCTGAGGTAGGCAAAGCTCATTGGGTGGCTATGATTGAACCTTTCTACTTTGGTATGCCTACATTTGATTGGGCATCCGTACTTTCCATGGTAGTCGTTATGCTCGTTGTTATGGTTGAAACAACTGGCGATAGTATTGCTATTGGTGAGATTGTAGATAAAAAAATCGGTCGCAAGGAATTGGCATCCATTATCCGTGCCGATGGTCTTTCCACTGTTATTGGCGGTATTCTTAACAGCTTCCCATATACAGCATTTGCTCAAAACGTTGGTCTTATCGCTGTAACACGCGTTAAAAGTCGCTTTGTAGTAGCTGCATCTGGTGTAATCTTAATTCTATTAGGCTTATTCCCTAAATTGGCGGCTGTTGTAGCCAGCATTCCAAATTCAGTGCTCGGCGGTGCTGGTATTGCTATGTTTGGTATGATTATTGCTAGCGGTATCCGTTCGCTTGGTAAAGTTAATTTTGATGGTAATCAAAACTTGATGCTCGTTGCTATTAGTATTGGCGTATCCATGATTCCTATTGCGGCACCAACATTCTATGCACATTTCCCTGCATGGGCTCAAATTATTTTGAAATCTGGTATTACCTTTGGTAGTATCATGGCTATCCTCCTTAATCTATTGCTCAATGGCGTGAATAAGGGCGATGAATTTAAAGAAATGGGCCGTCGTTAATCGGCTTTCACCATTATTAATATTAAGAACTCTACTCGTCATGGGTAGGGTTCTTTTTTTGAAAGTAATAATCTTGAAATAGTGACTAAACTCACAGGGAGTATACCTATATACTATGTTATAATAAATTGATAAATTTAGATGATTGATTCCCATAAGAAGGGAAGGAGTTTATGGCTGAAGGTAAGATTATTGCCATCTCGATTAGCGAGAAAAAAGGGCAAAAGAAACATAATATTGAATCTGCTAATCTCATCGTAGATCACGGCATGGAAGGCGATGCACACGCAGGTAATTGGCATCGCCAAATTAGTTTGCTCGGCATTAAAAGTATTGAGCATATGCGTGAAAAAGGGGCCGATGTAAAGCCTGGAGATTTTGCTGAGAATATTACCGTTGAAGGCATTGTATTGTACGAGTTGCCGGTAGGAACTAAACTGCAATTAGGCCATGAGGTATTGCTTGAGGTAACACAAATCGGTAAAGAGTGCCATCACGGCTGTGAAATTATGAAACAAGTTGGATCATGTATAATGCCTACGCAAGGAATTTTTGGTAAAGTTCTAAAAAATGGTACAATTAATATAGGTGATGAAGTATCGATTATTAAATAATGTTGTAAATGAGGTGTACTATGAAGGATGCATGGGGCCGAACAATTGAATATGTACGTCTGTCGTTGACGGACGCGTGCAATTTTTGCTGCCCTTATTGCCGACCAGCAGAGATTACACCACAAAGCCAACATCAACTACTATCTGTGGATGAATGGATGACTATTTTAGGAGCATTTCATCAAGTAGGGGTGAAAGCTGTACGCCTTACTGGTGGTGAGCCGTTATTATATCCTCATATTGAAGAGTTATTAGCACGTATCAAGCAGACCGGATGGTTTGAAGATATATCCATGACTACTAATGGTAGTTTCTTGGCACCTAGAGCTGCTAAATTAAAAGAACTTGGCTTAAATCGCGTAAATATTAGCCTTGATTCCCTCGATAGCGATGCCTTTACTCTATGTGTGGGCAAAGCTAACCAACTCGACTCCGTTCTAAGTGGTATTCAAAGTGCTATTGATGCAGGCTTTACTTCTGTTAAAATTAATACTGTGTTATCCCGACATTGGACTGATGATGAAGTTCACGATTTGTTACATTACGTAGAAACTTGGCCGGTGATTTGGCGTTTTATCGAGTATATGCCATTTCAAGGCGATGCGTTTCATGGGCCGACTTTTGATGAATGGAAGGCTCAATTAGAACGCGTCAGCGGTGGTGTCCTCACTGAAAATCACGGTGTGTACGGTTTTGGACCTGCCACGTATTATAATTTACCGAGTGGTAAGGAGATTGGTTTTATCTTCTCCATGTCTCATAGTTATTGTGATACATGCAATCGCGTTCGTCTTACTTCAGATGGTCAAATGCGACTCTGCCTTCTACGTGATGATGAGGCTGATTTAGTGTCTCTTGTACGTCGAGGTTTAAGTGAAACTGAACTTGCTAGTCATATTGAATGGGCTTTACAACGTAAACAAGAACGTCATGATGGTGTTACCATGGATCAACCAGAACGCCCTATGTGGCGCATCGGAGGGTAGTATGGGATTCTTTGATTTTATGAAACCGAGAAATAAAGAGTTTGTCGAGTCCTGTTGGCCTGGTGGTAAAATGCTGCAAGTCCACATGGAATACGATACACAAAAACTTATATTTACCTATATAGGCCGTTATGGATTACAATTTAGCGTGCCTAAGACTGATGTAACAGACATTATTGTGAAAGAAGTGAGTCGTACCCATAGCGTCATTCAAATTTATCATGGCGATGTATGTGTGGGAACTACGGATATCATTCCTACAGAGGCTTGTGAAACGATAAAGAATTGGATGTTAGAATTCTAATATTCTATACATATAGATATGGTATAAATCAAATTGATATATTTTATGGGAATGTAATAAATATTCTTTACATTCCTATAAAATAAGCATATAATAATTCATGTCATGGACCACTAGCTCAGTTGGCAGAGCACCTGACTCTTAATCAGGGTGTCCAGGGTTCGAACCCCTGGTGGTCCACCAAAATAAACCCGCACGGTTGTGCGGGTTTTTCTTTTGAAATAAAGTCTTTATAAATTTATTCTGATAAATATTGCATAGACAATAAATTAGTAATCACTTATGATTGGTATATAATACTATTTCTCATTAGGAGGTTCCAAATGGCAGTAGATGTAGCTAGAACACAAGATGTATATAAAGATGCTGGTCAAAGTGTCAATTTCACAACATTATTATTAAATCGTAAAGATCGCGATGCAGAATTAGAAGTTATTCAAGATATGGCTGATCGTATTCAAGCCATTAAACGTTCTGTTAGTATTCGTGCTAATGGCGAAGGCTTGGGTATCGCTTTTGGCTTTAGCCGTAAAGCATGGGATTATTTATTCCCTAATGCACCTGTACCAAAAGAGTTAGAAGACTTCCAAGGTATTAAAGGTGATAAACAAGACGTGCCAGCTGTAGCGGCTGATTTGTTCTTACATGTACGTTCCAATAATGAATCTGTTACATATACTGTAGTGGATCAAATCATGGAATTCTTACGTCCTATTACATCTGTAGTTGATGAAACTCATGGTTTCCATTATGAACAAGGTCGTGCTATTATCGATTTCGTTGATGGTACGGAAAATCCTGTAGGCCAAGAAGCAGTAGAGTGGGGCGTTATCGGTGATGAAGACCCTGAATTCACTAATGGTTCTTATGCATTTGCACAAAAATATGAACACGACCTTGATGCTTGGCGTGCACTTCCTACAGAAATGCAAGAAAAATTCATTGGCCGTCGTAAATTCAGTGATATTGAATTAGAAGATGATGAAAAAGATCCAGCAGCTCACAATGTAGTAGCTCAAGATAATCGCGATGACGAAGAACATAAAATCGTTCGTATGAATGTACCATTTGCACAACCTGGTCAAGGTGTGCGTGGCACATATTTCATTGGTTATGCTCGTTACTGGGATGTAACGAAAACAATGCTTACGAATATGTTCACACAAAACGACAAATTGCTCGATTACTCTAAACCTATTACGGGTATGTTGTTCTTTATTCCATCCCTTGATACATTGGATGCTATTGCAGAAGGTGAATTATAATCGTTATAATTTTGCGATATACTTAATGACAAAATAATATGCAATAAAATCTATAGAAAGCGCCCTTTTGGGGCGCTTTTATGCTATAATTAGAGAATATTATTGATTCTGTAGAATTTTAGTTTGTAGAGGTTGCCCATGAATTATACAAGTACACGTGGCACTGTTGCCGTAAATGAAACATATGCATTATTACATGGTTTGGCAGAAGATGGTGGTTTATACGTACCAGCTTTATTTCCAACAAATTGCTTAAGCTATAACGACATTAAAGATAAACCGTACCAAGAGGTAGCTGCTGTTGTATTAGCAAAATTATTCCCTTGCTTCTCCGAATCACATCTTAAGGAAATGATTAACTCCGCTTACAGCGATGTAAACTTTAGTACTCGTGATATTGCACCTCTACATTCTTTACTTGAAAAAGTATCCATATTGGAACTATTCCACGGCCGTACACAAGCGTTTAAAGATATGGCGCTTTCACTATTCCCATATTTATTGGTAGCCGCAAAAGAAGCGGAAGGGGAAGATAAAGAGGTTCTTATCCTAACAGCTACATCTGGTGATACAGGCAAGGCTGCTCTTGAAGGGTTTAAAGATGTACCTGGTACGCATATTCAAGTATTCTATCCAACTGATGGCGTTAGCCCTATGCAAGCAGAACAAATGCAAAAGCAAGAAGGCGCTAATGTTAACGTAACGGCTATTCATGGCAACTTTGATGATGCTCAACAATTCTTGAAACGTTTATTCGTCGATGCAGATACAGCTAAAGAAGTAGCCGAAAAAGGTGTCATGTTCTCCAGTGCGAACTCCATCAATATCGGTCGTTTGGCACCGCAAGTGGTATACTATGTGAATGCTTATGCTGAACTTGTTGCGCAAGGTGCCATCCATGAAGATGAAGCATTTAATGTAGTGGTTCCAACAGGTAACTTTGGTAACATATTGGCTGCTTACTATGCTAAAAAGATGGGGATCCCTATCGGTAAATTGATTTGTGCATCTAATCAAAACAATGTGCTTACTGATTTCTTTATAACTGGTACATACGATATGAATCGTCCGTTCTATACGACGATTTCTCCATCCATGGATATCCTTGAATCCTCTAACTTTGAACGTTTCTTGTACTATATTTCCGGTGAGGATAGTGAAAGAACAGCTCAATGGATGAAGGATTTGAAATCTACAGGCAAATTATCTGTCAATGAAGAAGAATTTAAACGTGTTCAAGCTAATTTCAGCGGTGCTTATGTAAATGATGAAGAAACAAAGGCCATTATTGAGCAAGTGTATAACTCCTATGGATATTTAATGGATCCTCATACCGCTGTTGCGATGGGCGCATATATGAAAGAATTAGAAGCACATCCAGAGGATGGTGCTCGTCATACGATTATCGCATCTACTGCACATCCATTTAAATTCCCAACACCTATTTGTGAGGCTCTTGATATTAAGGTTGGTTCTACTCCTTATGAAAGCTTAGATAATATCTCTGCTGTAACCGGTGTGGCATTCCCTAAACAATTGGCTGCGTTAAAAGCTAAATCGTTGCGCTTTACAAAAGCCATCGACAAAGAAAATATGAAACAAGAAATTCTAGATTTTGTTGATACATTCTCTAAATAATGATTGCCGCCTCTCCTTGTAGGGGCGGTTTCTTATTGTATTGGTTATCGATATATTGTATCGACGAGATAGGAGGATATATGGCAAAAAAAGGGTTAATCTATGCGCTTCTTTCGGCACTTTTGCTGAGTACCATGAATTTGTTCGTTAAGATGCTAGGATCGAATATTCCATCTGGAGAGATTGCATTCTTTCGCGGATTATTTGGCACCGTTGCAGTTCTTATCGTTATGTATATAAAGGGCATCCGCTTTTCCACGGAGGACCGAGGCTTGCTTGTTATGCGAGGCCTCTATGGCGGTTTTGGCATGGTGTGTAACTTTATAGCCTTGGTACATATGAAGATGTCTGATGCGACCATATTGTTTCAAACATCGGGTATTTTCGTGTTTATCTTTAGCGCTTTTTTCTTAAAGGAACGCGTTCCAAAGGGGGCTGGTAAATGGCTTATTCTAATCTTCATAGCCGTGATGGTGATGGTTAATCCGTTTAGCTATGGTGGATTTACCTGGTATGCACTAGTCGCTATATTAGGTGCTGCTCTATCGGCCGCAGCCTATACGACGATTCGCTCTATTAGTAAGCATGGTAAGCATAGTAATTTTGAAATTATGGCGTATTTCTTGATTACAGGTATGATTGCCGGTCTTGTGACGACCGATGGATTTGTAATGCCAGAAGGTCAAGAATGGCTCATTATTACTGCTATTGGCGGTATAACCGTAGTGGCTCAATTCTTCTTGACGGGTGCTTTTGTTACAACAAATGCTGTTGTAGCTCAATTCTTGCAATATGTAGGCGTCTTTATTAGCTCCTTCTATGGTTTTTTATTTTTTGGTGAAAGCTTATCCATCGAAACGGTGGGCGCTGGTATCGCCATGTTTGTGGCATCCGTTATGTTGGCACGCTTAAAAGAGCAAAATGGTCCTATACGTGAAGGTAAGGTCATAGAGGAAAAAACAAAATAAATGTCGAATACTATATAAGTAGTATTGGTGCATAATCAAGATGCGACCATCAATTAGGGATATCATTGTATGGTTGCATCTTTTTGTATATTGTAGGAGTGTGATGGCTATGTTTATGGAGTGGATTAAAATTGAGAATTACCGTAATCTCGTAGATATTGAACTACACTTTCACAATGATATCAATTACTTTGTAGGCGAAAATGCAGTGGGAAAATCCAACTTTCTTGACCTCTTAGAGCAAATGATGAATGCACGAGGGTTTCAAGAAAGTGACTTTGCTGATGTACATAGACCGATACGCATTGAGTGTAAAATGTCCTTTTCTGAGCTCACTACATCATTTCAGGATATGATTGGTCCAGAAGATGGTATGTATCTACGCCTTGAACAAGTGGTACAAGAGGTATATCCACGACTCTATAAGGTGGATGGAGAGAAATTGACACCGGTACCATTGTCTATGTTGCGCCATACAATATATATGTGTCATCGCGATACATCGGAAGCGGAACTTTATTCTATTCCTACATCGGTGTATATGGAACTGGGGAAACAGCTTGTTACCTATCTGCCTAAGACGGGATTAACATCAGATGATGCCATCGCATTAGATAGCTTTATCAATGTAAGAATGGGGCTTGATCCCGAATGTGTTCTTAATATTCAGCGTCTTGTAGAACTATTAACATCCTCTACAGAGGCAAACTTAATTCGTAAGTATTCCATAGATAATGTACGCCTTATCATGGCGGTAGCGCTAAAGATTTTGGCTCAAATTTACATGAAGGTGCACAGTGCATCCTCCAATTTAGAATCATTGCTCGTGTATGACAGTGAAGGCCGTCGATTTTTACCTGTCTTTATCAGCGTAGATGAGCCGGAATTGCATTTGAGTCCTTATTTGCAACGAGCCGTATTAAACTATTATCGTCAAATTGCGACCAATGAAAATGCTGAATTTTTAGCATTAATTAAACAGTTATTTCAAATTGATGGCCTATTGGGGCAATTATTTGTGGTAACTCATAGTACAGATGCATTGGTAGATGATTATCGTCATATTATACGCATGTATCGTGATGAGATGGGGCTCGTTCGCGCTGCTTGCGGGGTGACATTTAAATTTGCTCGCGAAGTAGAAAAGCATTTGATCATGCATTTCCCTGAAGCGAAGGAAGCCCTCTATGCACGGTGTATCATCTTGGTGGAAGGGGAAACTGAGTATGGTAGTTTTGCAGGTATCGCAAAAAAATTAAATGTAGATTTTGATTACTTTGGTATTTGTCTTATCAATGCTCGTGGTGAGTCATCTATCAGCAAACTCCATAAACTATTTAAAAGCTTTGCTATTCCTACGGTGGCATTGTATGACCGAGATGTAATGGATAAGCATAGCAAGTCTCATGTTAATGTATTTTACACGAATGAAATCTGTTTTGAAATGGATGTAGTGTCCCATTTAATTCAACATCATCATCGGGATGTATTGGACAGCATTATTCACGATATTATCGATACAGGGCGTGGTATGGTAACAAAGGATATGGCCCGCCGCGGTTTTGCCAAGTTGGGACTTGATGATCACCAAGTGGTACAACGATGTTTGAAGAATATCAAGGCAAAGGATATAGATGCATTATTGGCGTACTATTTCTCTTGGTTTTATAGCAATAAAGGTGTGATTGTAGGGCGCAGAATTGCCTATTATATACCGGATCATATGATTCCTCCAGCCTTTATTGCGGTTATTGAAAGGGCTAAAGTCTTATCTCTAGAATCATCTATTATGAAAATAGGATGATAAGTATATTAAAAACTTTCAATAAACTATATCGAAAAATCTTGACATGGATACAGTTTTCTTTTATGATTAGTGAGGTTAATTTTTCCGAACGGTTTTAAGTGTGAGTAGGAGTTAAACATGAAGGAATTTATCAAAGAGTTTAAAGAGTTCGCTTTCAAAGGGAACATGATGGACCTCGCTGTAGGTATGATTATTGGTGCAGCTTTCACAGCATTAGTGAATTCTGTAGTTAGCAATTTATTCATGCCTTTGATCAGTTTGTTCACAGGTGGTATTGATTTCAGCAATCTATATTTGCCATTGAGTGAAGGATCTAAGGATGCATTTATGAATGGTGCTGATATTGCAACAGCTCGCGCTGCCGGTGCTGTATTGCCTTACGGTACATTCATTACGGATCTCATTCAATTCTTAATCTTAGCATTCGTTGTATTCTTAATGATTCGCGCGTTGACGAAGCTAATGCAAAGTGCTAAGAAAGAAGCTGAAGAAGCACCAGCAACTACAAAAGAATGTCCATTCTGTAAAACAGAAATCAATATTGATGCAGTTAAATGTCCAAACTGTACATCTGATTTGAAATAATCAACACAGCAAGAAAGAGTTCTAGGAGCACAATGCTTTTAGAACTCTTTTTGTTTGAAGTTAGCTATGAATTTTGGTAAATTTCCGATTATAGGATACAATATAGATACATATAGTTTTCGTTGTAAATGATATGTTGTTACAGCATTTAAGAATATATAGAGAAGGGATGAAATGATTATGGAACGTAAACCGTTAGTAGTAGTACCGGGCTTAGTACGACGCGATGCCATCGAGTATTTAAAGGAGCATGTAGACGTACGTCAATGGACGGAAAAAACAAAAATGCCTAGAGAGGTTTTAAAGGAATGGTTACGCGATGCTGATGGCTTGTGGTCTATTAATTCCATATCGGTTGATGCGGACCTTGTGAAAGATGCGCCTAATTTAAAGGTTATTGCACAAGCCTCAGTAGGCTATGACAATGTAAAGATTGATGAACTTACGGCGGCAGGTATACCTTACGGTAATACACCGGGCGTACTTAATGAAACTGTGGCAGAATTGGCTTTTACATTGATTGCTACGGCGAGTCGGCGCATTATTGAAAATGCAGCCTTTGTAAAAAATGGCCGTTGGGCTGAGCGTCCTTCTAATATTAAGGGCTTTGACTTGAGTCGTCGCACATTGGGTATTATTGGCATGGGGGCCATTGGTGTTTCCATTTCTCGACGCGCTCGCGCCTTTGGTATGACCGTTGTATATCATAATCGACATCAACGTAATGACGATAAATTGTATAGAACAACATATATGGAATTAGATGAGTTACTTGCTACGAGTGATGTAGTATGCATTATGGCGCCACTTACGGATGAAACGTATCATATGTGCGATGCTGAGTTCTTTAAGAAAATGAAAAAGACCGCATTGTTCGTCAATGTAGGTCGCGGTGCCATCGTTGATACAGATGCACTCATCGATGCCCTTAAAACTGGTGAAATCGATTATGCTGCACTTGATGTAACTGATCCAGAACCACTACCAGCAGATCATCCATTATTGTCCATTGATAACTGTCTAATTGTTCCTCATATTGGTTCGTATACAGATCGAACGCGATATGATATGTCCATGTTGACAGCGAATAATATCATTGCTGGTGTTCATAAAAAACCTCTACAAACATGTGTTAACGAAGAGGTGAATTATAAAATGTGCGGTCCTATATAAAATATGGTAAAATAAAAGAATATTTATCGTATGGAGGTTGTAATGTTGGAACATAAAGATACTGAACAAACTGTAGCTCCTGAAGAAGTTGTATCCATTAACTTTATCGAAGCTGAAATAAATAAAGATAATGAAGAGGGCGTATATGGTGGCCGTGTACATACGCGATTCCCACCAGAACCAAATGGGTATTTACATATCGGTCATGCTAAGTCTATTTGCCTTAATTTTGGGTTAGGCGAAGAATACAAGGGCTTAACAAATTTACGTTTTGATGACACAAACCCTGAAAAGGAAGATGTGGAATATGTAAATTCCATTAAGGAAGACGTGGAATGGCTTGGATTCCATTGGGATGGCGATGTACGTTATGCATCTGATTACTTTGGCAAAATGTATGATTATGCTAAAAAGCTTATCACCTTGGGTAAGGCTTATGTAGATGATCAAACAGCAGAAGAAATTCGTCAAACCCGTGGCGATTTCTCTACACCAGGTACAAATAGCCCATATCGCGATCGCTCTGTAGAAGAAAATTTAAAACTCTTTGAAGAAATGAAAGAGGGGAAATACAAGGATGGCGAAAAGGTATTACGCGCTAAAATTGATATGGCGGATCCTAATATCGTCATGCGCGATCCTGTATTGTATCGTATTGTAAATGCAGCGCATCACCGTACAGGCACTGAATGGAGCATTTATCCAATGTACGACTTTGCACATCCTATCGAGGATGCTATTGAACGCATTACCCATTCCGTATGTACATTGGAGTTTGAAGTGCATCGCCCATTGTATAATTGGGTTCTCGAAGATTGGGAAGACACTGAAAAACCTCGCCAAATCGAGTTCGCTCGTTTGAATGTAACAAAAATGGTTATGTCTAAACGTAAATTGCGCGCTCTCGTAGAGGCTGGCCTCGTATCCGGTTGGGACGATCCTCGTATGCCTACCATTTCTGGCTTGCGCCGCCGTGGCTATACGCCAGAAGCCATCCGTGATTTCTGCGACCGTATTGGGGTTGCTAAGGCGGATAGTACTGTAGATATTGCATTACTCGAGTTCTGTATTCGTGAAGATTTGAAATTAAAAGTACCACGTCCTATGGTTGTCATCGATCCTGTTAAGGTTATTATCGATAATTATCCAGAAGGACAAACAGAACCTTGCGTAGTAGAAAATAATCCGGAAAATGAAGAACTCGGTACGCGTGAAGTTATGTTTGGCCGCGAAATTTATATTGAGCGCGCCGACTTTATGGAAGAACCGGTTAAGAAATTCTTCCGCTTGGCTCCTGGTAAAGAAGTACGCTTAAAAGGTGCTTATTTCATTACTTGCCAATCCGTTGTGAAGGATGAAAATGGTACTATTACCGAAATCCATTGTACCTATGACCCTGAAACGAAGAGTGGCAGTGGTTGTACCCGTAAGGTAAAGGGCACATTGCATTGGGTTGAGGCTACTACGGCTGTAGATATTGAAACTCGTTTATATGATTACTTGCTTAAGGAAGAATCCGATGGCAAGGATTTCTTAGCTGATTTTAATCATGAATCGTTGCAAGTTATGCATAGCAAAGGTGAGGCGAGCCTTGCCAATACAGTTCCTGGTGATAGATTCCAATTCTTGCGCCAAGGTTATTTCGTAACTGATAAAGATAGCACTGCCGATCATATTGTGGTAAATCGCATCGTAGGTTTACGTGATACATGGGCAAAACAACAAAAGAAATAGTTGTGATTATACCGCCCCTTTTAGGGGCGGTTTTGTTTAGGAGAAAACTATGAAATCGATGATAGCTTTAGCTCTCGCTGGTGTTGTAGCGATGAGCACACCTGTACTTGTTAATGCTGCTAATATTAATGCCAGTAAATATGCTGCTGCATATGGAACGTATAATGGAATGAAACTCAATGAAGGGGTTACTATTTACGCAAATGCACCAAAAGCTTTATTCGCTCGTGGTGGTAAAACGGATGTAAGAACAGCTTTGATGCAAGCTGGTGCTAGCCGTGCCGAAGTATATACGCTTAACGTTAAACGAGAAAATGAGATGAATTATGCTGTTTTTGCAAATGTGGTCGTAGGTGGTAAACATAACCTTGTTAACACCAAGCATGTGAGCACTGATGCCAGTGATGTCGGTAATTTAGTGGCATCTATCAATGGAGGTAAAGCTGCTGAACTGGGCCAATACCAAGTAGTGACACCATTGGCCAAGCATAATAAAACATATGTAGGTGCACTAAAATATACAAGTAAAGATAATAATAATTCTTATAATGAAATTCTTCATGTTGCTGTTTCTGAAAGTAAATATGAGGGCCCTAGCGTGCGATTTATCGCTATAGATGAAGAGAGTGATGCTAAGGTGTTTCCTCGCGTGAGCAATTTGCTAACTGGTAAATAATAAATAATTATTGAAATAAATTATCAATTATCTTGACAATATTTCTCATCAAGAGTACTATGTGTATATAGTAATCAATCTCAAGAAATGGGACGGATTCTATATAGATATGCAACAGGCAGGTACGACTATGATGAATTCAATTGACAATATCATTGGATTTCATTGTGCACCGGCAATTCGAGGCATTAAGGTCTCGAATTTGGTTTCTATTCCACGGGACATGAATGAACAAATCCAATTCGTTTTGACTGAATATAATAAAGAGTTTAATGAAAAGGGTTTATTCTTCTTTGAATTATGTCGCTGTAAAGCACGTAGACTACTATTGGTGTTCCGTGAAACACAATTACGAGACTATGTACGGCAACCTGCGGTGATGACATTTTTGAAAGCCTATGGTTATCAAGATAGTATGAGCATTATGGAGATGCTTGAACATTTGCGATACCGTATGGAATCAAGCGTTGATTTCCCTCATGAAATTGGTGTGTTCCTTGGATATCCGTTAAAGGATGTGAAGTATTTTATTTCTCGTCGCGGTAATGGATACTCTATGTGTGGTGAATGGAAGGTTTACCACGATGTAGTAGATGCACAACGCTCTTTCCTATGTTACAAAGCATGTCGTGAATTTTGTCAAACTCAATTGATGTTGGGAAAAACATTTAGTTCATTGGTCGCAAGAACGGCCTAGGAGGTACAAGATGATTGGTGTAATTTTTTGGTCCGGTACAGGCAATACAGAAAGAATGGCTTATGAAGTAGCTGAAGGTATCAAAGCTGCAGGTCAAGAAGTAGAAGTAAAATCTGTTTCTGAAGTATCTGTTGATGAAGCAGCAGCTTACGATAAATTAGCTCTTGGTTGCGCTGACATGGGTGCTGAACAATTAGAAGAAGGCGAATTCGAACCATTCTACACTGAATTAGAAGGTAAATTGAGTGGTAAAAAAGTAGCAATCTTTGGCTCCTATGGTTGGGGCGGTACTTGGTTAGAAGACTGGGGCACTCGCATTAAAGATGCTGGCGGCGAATTGGTAGCTGACGGTGTTGCAATCTTGGGTGAACCAGATGATGACGGCAATGCACAATGCCAAGAATTGGGTAAAACATTAGCTAACGCATAACAACTTCATATTATATAAAGACTATAGCGATGGATGTGACATCGCTATAGTCTTTTTTGTATCTATTTATGGAAAGGTGTACTGCTTTGGTATATAATTAAATAATGTTATTGCAAAGGAGACGCATTATGAAGGACGAGCGATTTATAGTTACCTATCGAATTGAAGCCAACACATATGAAGAAGCAAAGTCTATTGCTTGGGCTGTTCAAGTAGAACAAACGATTGAATTCCCTTATGAATTTGTAACTGATCCATATATTAAAAATACAATTACAGGCCGATTGGAATCTCTCGAACCGATGGCACCAGATTCCGCATATGCAACTGTGGGAGTGATGCCTAATGTAGTGATTGATGCTTCTCGCTATTATCTAGCTCGCATTTCATATCATGTAGATACGACCGCATTAGAAGCAACGCAATTTTTAAATGTTGTATTTGGTAACTCATCGTTACAACCTCATATTTGGGTGGTAGACATAGAACTATGTCCTACATTATTTGACGTATTCAAAGGTCCACGATTTGGATTGCATGGTATTCGTAGATTGGTTGAAACGCCTACAAGACCGATGATTCAGGCTGTTATTAAACCTATGGGAACGCCTAATGAAGAACTAGCTCGCATGTGCGCAGCCTATACGCGTGGTGGCGTCGATGTAATCAAGGACGATCATGGCATTACGAACCAATCCTTTTCGCAGTTTAAGGATCGCGTAAGCCGATGTGCTGCTGCGGTGCGTGAGATGAATGAAGCGCATGGAAAACACGCATTATATGCAGCTAATGTGTCTGGTGACGGTACAGACGTATTAGAACGTGCTTATTTTGCTAAAGAGGCGGGTGCTACGGCGCTTATGGTAGCCACAGGCTTAGTGGGGGCTGGTTGGTTACATAAATTGGCTACCGATGAAAAATTGCGCTTGCCGATTATTCACCATCCTGCGTATTCTGGTGGCTTCGTAAGTCCTGGTGTATCCGGTATTGCCGACTATTTACAGTTGGGGTTCTTGCCTCGATTATTTGGCGCCGATATGATGGTTTTTGTGTCCTATGGAGGACGTTTTACCTTTACCCAAGAGCAATGCAAGCAAATTTCTGCGTATATTAAACATCCTGTAGGATTGGTGAAAGCAGGTTGTCCGGCTCCTGGTGGCGGTGTGACTGATGCGCGCCTTACAGAATTAGTCGAGTTATACGGAAATGATACGATGTTCCTCGTTGGGGGCGATATGTTCCGTCGTGGGCCAGATCTTGAGTCAAATATGGCATATTTTGTTAATCGATTAGAAGAACTATCACAATTGAAACAATGATAGTTATGAAAGTTGGACTTTCACTAACGCAATCATACGGTGATTGAACGACTTTCACTAATAGAAATAATTAATTATATGGAGTAGTTTAATGAGTGAAACCTCACCTTTAGAGGTCCATGTTCTTGCCAGTGGCAGCAAGGGGAATTGTACAGTTATAAAAAAAGGAAATTCTGTTATATTACATGATGTGGGTATTAGTTGCCGGCGCATCGTTAATGGACTGAAAGAATTACATATCGATATGAGTCAGGTTGAGGGGATATTTATTAGCCACGAGCATACCGATCATATTGCGGGACTACAACAACTATTAAAGCGTTTTGATATTCCTGTATATACTAAGCAAGGCACGTGGCGTGAAATCCAAGATAAGTTGATTGTTCCAAAACATCAACTGGTGGAATTGACTAAGGGTAGTTTGGAGCTTGGAAATCTTACGGTGGAACCATTTAGTGTTAGTCATGATGCGGCAGACCCTATAGGCATCAATGTGTTTTCCGGTAAAGACAAGGCGACAATTGTCACCGATACAGGTGTGATCACGGATACTATATTGCATCGATTAGATGACAGCACATTACTAGTCTTGGAGGCTAATTATGATCCTCAGATGTTGCGCTTCGGACCGTATCAACCATTTTTAAAGCAACGCGTAGCCAGTGATGAAGGTCATTTGAGTAACGAAATGGCCGCACAGGCCTTACTTATGATGAAACGACCTGATTTTATGCAGGTCATTTTGGCACATCGCTCTGAAAATAATAATAACCCTGTCCTAGTAACGCAGACGATTGGACCAATGCTAGTCGATGGGGGAGTAAAAATTGGCCCAGAAATGAAATTACAGCATGGACAACCTAACGAAATCGTATCCATGCAGTCTGTTCATAAAAATTAGAGGTACATCTTGTATGAAGTTTCATGTAATCTGTATTGGTAAATTAAAAGAGGCTTACCTTCGTGAAGGTGTGGCCGAATTTGTAAAACGTATGCGACCCTATGGAGGCGTTACAATTACTGAATTGAATGAAAGTAAAATAGGGGATAAACCCAGTGATGCGGACCGTAAACAAGTAGTCGTAGAAGAGGGGCAGCGCTTATTAAAGGCCGTTCCTAAATCGGCATACACCATATTGCTAGATGTATATGGTAAAACGATGTCTTCTGAAGATTTGGCTTCTATGGTATCTAAATTAGAGGTGGATGGCATCAGTGATATGGCCTTTATCATAGGTGGTGCTTTTGGCGTTAGTGACGAATTGCGTCGTTCTGTAAAATTTAAGTTATCCTTTAGCCCTATGACCTTTACGCATCAAATGGTTCGACTGTTGTTGGTGGAACAGATTTACCGCAGTGCCAAGATAAATCGCAATGAACCATACCACTGGTGATATACTTAATAAATATTATTTATATACAAATTTTGAAAAAAAGGAGTTTTCAACTCTAAGGTCGAATAGTATAATAAAGAGTAAAGTTATATAAAGGAGGAATTCCCTATGAAAATCCAAGACGTAATGAATAAATATCCTGTTACAGTTGGTAAAGATGCTCCAATTTCTGATGTAGCAGACTTATTGGTAAAATATAATTTAACAGCTGTCTCTGTAGTGGATGAAGAAAATAAATTGTTAGGTATAATTTCAGAAGGTGACTTATTATATAAAAAAGTTCGCCCTCATGTACCTCATTATGTAAATGTTTTGGGCGCTAGTATTTATTACAATGGCATTGGCGAATACAATGCACAATTCAAAAAATTGTTGGCATCCCATGTATATGAATTGATGACTAGCGAAGTTATTACTACAACACCGGATAAAGATGTAGAAGAAATCGTATCCGTTATGCTTGATCAACATTTGAAAAATATTCCTGTTGTAGATAAAGAGTACCGCTTGGTAGGTATTTTATCTCGCCGTGACATCATCAAATTGATTGCAAAAGATAACTAATTATTTACATATATGTAATACTAAACAGCCACTCTACATGAGTGGCTGTTTCCTTATAATGCTAAGAATTGCATTGAATTTTCATTTATGATATTATAAGGAGTGCATAATATACTACAGAAATTTGGGCGTTTGCCCTTCAAGGAGGACATATTTTAATGAAAGCAACTGTAAATCCTGTTGATCAACACGTAGTAACTTTAACTATCGAAGTACCTGCAGCAGAAGTAGACAAAGGTATCAAACAAGCGGTAAAACGCATTGCAAATCAAGTAAACATTCCTGGCTTCCGTAAAGGCCATGCACCTCGTCGTGTATTGGAAATGAACTTTGGTAAAGAAGCTATCTTGGAAGAAGCATTTGACGTATTGGCTAGCCAAAACTATAGTGCTGCTCTTCGTGAAAACGATATCGTTCCTGTATCTGATCCAGAAACAGAACGCGTACAATTCGAAGAAGGTAAAGATTTAATCTTCAAAGTAACTGTAACAAAACGCCCAGAAGTTAAACTTGGCGATTACAAAGGCTTAGAAGCTAAAAAACAAGACGCTACTGTAACTGATGAACAAATCGAAGAACAATTGAACAACATCCGTGAACAACAAGCTAAAATGGTTGTTGCTGAAGAAGGCGCTACAATTCAAAAAGACGACTTCGCAGTAATCGATTTCGCTGGTTCTGTTGACGGTAAACCATTTGATGGTGGCGAAGGTAAATCCTACCCATTACAAATTGGTTCCGGTAGCTTCATCCCAGGTTTCGAAGATCAATTGATCGGCGCAAAAGCTGGTGATGATGTAACTGTAAAAGTAACATTCCCAGAAGACTACTTCGTAGCTGAATTAGCTGGTAAAGAAGCAGAATTCAAAACTCATATCCACGATATTAAACGTAAAGAATTGCCTGAATTGAACGATGAATTCGCAAAAGAAGCAAGCTCTTACGAAACTATTGAAGAATTGAAAAACGATCTTCGTGCTAAAATGGAAGAAGAAGCATCCCGTCGTGCTATCGACACTTACAATGCTGATTTGATTCAAGCAGCTGTTAAAAATGCAACTGTAGACATTCCAGAAGTGATGATCAACGATCGTGTAGAACAAATGATTCAAGAATTGGCTATGAACATGGAAGGCCGTGGCTTGAAACTTGATGACTACTTGAAATTCTCCAATAAAACTATCGAAGATTTACGCACTGAATACAAAGATTCCGCAGCTGAAAATGTACGCGCTGATTTAGTATTGGACGCTGTTGCAACTGCTGAAGGTATCGAAGTAACTCCAGATGATATGAATCGCGAAATCTTCATTATGGCTCAAAACTTTGGGGCAGATCCTAAAGAAGTTTGGGATATTATTGCAAAAGAAGGTCGTGTAGCTATGTTGGCAGGCTCTGTAGCTCGCAAAAAAGCAGCTCGATTCATCATCGATAATGCAAAAGGTGCAGAAGCAGCAGAATAATGCTTGCTCACTAGGTACATGAAAAGGTGATTATATGTATGTACCAATCGTAGTTGAACAAGGCGAACGTGGTGAACGTTCGTATGATATTTACTCTCGCTTATTAAAGGATCGCATTATCTTCTTAGGTGGACCTATTGATGATAATGTCGCAAATGCGGTGATTGCCCAAATGCTTTTCCTAGAAGCAGAGGATCCAGATAAAGATATTCATCTATATATTAATAGCCCAGGTGGTGTTGTGACTGCTGGTATGGCTATCTATGACACGATGCAATATATTAAACCAGATGTGTCTACCATTTGCGTAGGCTCCGCTGCAAGTATGGGGGCTGTATTATTGACAGCAGGTGCAAAGGGCAAACGCTTTGCATTGCCTCATGCGCGCGTTATGATTCACCAACCATTGGGCGGTGTACAAGGTCAAGCATCTGAAATCGAAATCCATGCCCGTGAAATTCTTCGTATGCGTGAAGAGTTAAATGGTATCCTAGCAGCTCGCAGTGGCCAAGATATTGAAGTGGTAGCACGTGATACTGATCGTGATAACTTCATGAGTGCCCAAGATGCCGTTGAATACGGTTTGATTGACGAGGTGTTAACTCGCGATACTCTAGAAAGCAAGTAATGGAGGCGCTCATTGGCAAAAGATAAAGATACTATGCGTTGTAGCTTTTGCGGACGCACAAGTGATGAAGTAAGAAAACTAGTGGCCGGTCCTAATGTGTACATCTGTGATGAATGCGTAGAAGTTTGTGAACGCATCATTGAAGATGAACTTGGTGACATCGGTACAGAAGACTTTAAATTAAAAGAATTGCCAACGCCAAAAGAAATTAAAGCTCATCTTGATCAATATGTCATTGGTCAAGATGATGCTAAAGTTTCCCTTGCGGTGGCAGTATATAATCACTACAAACGTTTACAAACAGATAATGTGGTAGATGATGTAGAACTACAAAAGTCCAATGTTCTATTTATTGGACCTACAGGTAGTGGTAAAACATTATTGGCTCAAACATTGGCAAAAATGTTAGAGGTTCCATTTGCAATTGCAGATGCAACAAGCTTAACCGAGGCTGGCTATGTAGGGGAAGATGTAGAAAATATTCTATTAAAACTCATTCAAGCCGCCGATTATGATATTGAACGGGCTGAACGCGGTATTATTTACATCGATGAAATCGATAAGATTGCCCGTAAGTCAGAAAATCCTTCCATTACACGTGACGTGTCAGGGGAAGGTGTGCAACAAGCACTTTTAAAAATCTTAGAAGGTACTGTTGCTTCCGTACCACCTCAAGGTGGTCGTAAGCATCCTAATCAAGAAATGTTACAAATTGATACTACAAATATTCTCTTTATTTGTGGTGGCGCATTTGATGGCATGGATAAGGTTATTACAAAACGTACCGCTAAGAAAACATTAGGTTTTGGTGCTGATGTACAACGTGCTGAAGAACGCGATGTATCTGCGATTCTCAAAGAGGTTGTACCTGAAGATTTATTGAAATTTGGTTTGATTCCTGAATTTATTGGTCGTTTGCCTGTTATGGTAACATTAGACCTATTGGATCGGGATGCATTGGTCCAAATTCTTACAAAACCGAAAAATGCATTGACTAAGCAATATGAAAAAATTCTATCCCTTGATGGTGTAGAATTAACATTTGAAGATGATGCATTAGAAGAAATCGCTGATGAAGCATTACAGCGTAAAACTGGTGCTCGTGGTTTGCGTGCCATTATTGAGAAGGTAATGAAGTATGTTATGTATGAAGTTCCATCTATGGATGATGTGGCAAAATGCATAGTTACCAGAGAAGCCGTAAAGGGCACAGGTGAACCTATACTCAAAAATGAGGCAGACAAAGACATCCAGCTGAAATCGTAATTCGAAGAAACTCATTTCTGTGTAGGAATGAGTTTCTTTTCATAATATAAATCCTTGGAGGACATATGAATTTACTCGAAGTAGGTATTCCTACCGTTCCCCTTAGAGGGATGGTTGTATATCCGAATATCGTGATTCACCTCGATATCGGTCGAGACAAATCCATCAAAGCGGTAGAAGCCGCAATGAACGAAGATCGCATTATGGCAGTGGTATCCCAAAAGGATGATTCTGTAGATGCACCTACCGTTCATGATTTAGCCCAAATGGGTACACTTGTAAAAATTAAACAAATGTTGCGCTTACCAGGTGGTATTGTTCGTGTTCTCGTTGAAGGTATTACTCGTATTCGTGTTATGAACATTACGAGCATGGATCCTTATTATGTAGGGGACTATGAACGTGTAGCATCCATTTTCGAAGATGATGTAGAACTTGAGGCGTATCGTCGTTTAGTACAGTCTAAATTCAATGAATGGGCTGATGAAGCTAAAACGATTACTGAAGAAGGCGTTACACGCGTTATGGAATTGCGTGACCCTTGTGAACTAGCCGATCAAGTAGCATTTATGTTGCCTGTTAATAATGCAAAACGACAAGAGCTACTAGAGGAATTATCTGTTGCAAGACGATTGAACATGATTGTAGGCATTCTTAATATGGAATTACAAATTTCTGATTTGGAAAATTCCATCAACAATCAAGTTCGTCAAGCTATGGAAAAAACACAAAAAGAATATTTCTTGCGTGAAAAAATTCGCGTCATTCATGATGAATTGGGTGATAAGGGCGACCCTGAGGAAGAAGCAGATGAATTAAGAGAACAATTAAAAGCTCTTAATTTGAGTGAAGAGGTTCACAATCGTATTGATAAAGAAATCTCTCGCTATAGTCGCATGCCACAAATGATGCCAGAAGCGACCATTCTCAGAAATTATCTTGACTGGGTATTGAGCTTACCATGGAACGATGTTACCGATGATCGTCTAGATATCAATGAAGCAAAAGATATTTTAGAGGCTGATCATTATGGCTTAGAAAAGGTTAAGAAACGTATCTTAGAATTCTTAGCAGTTCGCAAATTGACCGGTAAGAATAGCGGTTCTATCCTTTGCTTAGTAGGACCTCCTGGTGTTGGTAAAACATCTTTAGCTTCATCCATTGCTAAAGCGATGAATCGTAAATTCGTACGCGCATCCTTAGGTGGCGTTCGCGATGAAGCTGAAATTCGCGGCCATCGTCGTACCTATATTGGAGCATTGCCAGGTCGTATGATTCAAGGCATTAAAAATGCAGGAACACGTAACCCTGTATTCTTACTTGATGAAATCGATAAATTGGCATCTGATTATAAAGGCGATCCATCTTCTGCATTATTAGAAGTATTAGATCCAGAACAAAATAGTACATTTAGCGATCATTTTATTGAAATTCCATTTGATTTCTCCGATGTATTCTGGATTACTACGGCGAATGTGGCCTCTAATATTCCAGGCCCATTATTAGACCGTATGGAAATCATTGAGCTTTCAAGCTACATGGAAGATGAAAAATTAGAAATCGCTAAACGCTATTTAGCACCTAAACAAATCGAAAAGAACGGTTTAAAAGATAATAAGATTAAATTATCTGATGCAGTGTTAAAGAAAATTATATCCGAATATACTCGTGAAGCTGGCGTTCGTACCTTGGAAAAAACTATCGCTAAAGTATGCCGAAAAATGGCTTACCAAGTGGTAGAACAAGATATTGAAACCCCGAAGGTTTCTGTCAAGAATTTACATGAATACTTAGGCGCGCCTATCTTTATCGATCAAGAGCGTGAAAAGAAACCTCAAGTGGGCTATGTTAACGGACTTGCTTGGACCTCTGTAGGTGGTGTAGTATTACCTTGTGAAGCTACAACAATGGCGGGAACTGGTAAATTAGCACTAACCGGTAGCCTTGGTAAAGTAATGCAAGAATCCGGTCATGCTGCGATGAGCTATATTCGTCATAATGCAAAATCCTTGAAAATTGATGAAGAATTCTATAAAAAGTTAGACATTCACGTTCATCTTCCAGAAGGGGCAACACCAAAGGATGGTCCTTCTGCAGGGATTACGATGACATTGGCTATGGTATCTGCCTTAACGGGACGTAAGGTGCGCGCTGATCTCGCTATGACCGGTGAAATCACATTGCGTGGCCGCGTATTACCAATTGGCGGTCTTAAAGAGAAATTGTTGGCAGCATTGTCATATGGTGTGAAAGAGGTCTTAATTCCAAAAGGAAATGAAAAAGATATTCCTGAATTACCAGATAGTGTAAAAGAAGGTCTTATCATCACACCTGTTAAGACAATGGATGAAGTTTTAGCAAAGGCACTTGTATAATGCAAAAGAAGAAAAAATCCACAAAACATATGGGGCCAAAACCACAATATACAAGAAAAGAAATTAAGGGGCCTCGCATTATAGCAGCAAAATATAATACATCCTGTGTAAAAGCAGATCAATATCCTGAAGGGGATACGGTAGAAGTAGCCTTTTTAGGACGCTCTAATGTGGGCAAATCCTCGTTGATTAATTCTTTGTGTAATTATCGTGGTCTTGCTCTTGTGAGTGGACAGCCAGGGAAAACAAAGACGATAAACTATTTTGATATTGAATCAAAAGAGGATATTAGTGAAACTGAAGAACGTCGGTACCACTGGTTCTTAGTCGATTTGCCTGGATATGGTTTTGCAAAAACGAATAAAGATAATCGCAATATGTGGTCATCATTTATATCAGATTATATATTGCATTCTGAACGATTAATGTTATTATGCTTGCTTATCGATGGGCGCCATCCAGAGATGCCTATCGACAAAGTAGCATTTGATTGGCTCGTTGAGGCCGGTGTGCCTCTTCAAATCGTGGTGACGAAGGCAGATAAGCTTAATGCTAAAGAGAAATCAGTAAATTTAGCAAAAATTAAAGCTATGTATCCAACTGATTCTCCACCGATTATGTATAGCTCATTGAAACATACGGGCCGTGAGTTATTACAGCAACGAATTAATCAAGTACTAGTAGGGGAGGAAGCATGAGTAATTCAAACCAATTAGAGATGATGGAACGCATCGCTCTTGATTTAGAGGGTGTTGAACGTGCTCTTGCGTCATCCTTTAACACAGGGTCTGAAGATTTTAATACACTGATTAGACCTTTATCCGAGGCCGGCGGTAAACGTTTGCGCGCGCAATTATGCTTGCTTATTGCCAATGCGGGTACATCGATAGAGGCGGAACGTATTAAGATTGCAGAAGCTGTAGAAATGTTACATCTAGCGACGTTGATTCATGATGATGTCTTAGATCAAGCGGAAATACGTCGCGGTGAAGAGACAATTCATAAGCACAAAGGCAATAAGGTTGCCATTTTAAGTGGTGACTATTTATTTGCGAAGGCATTCCGTATCGTATCCGAAATGCCACATATGGAATATTTAAAGGTCTTTTCTCATATCATCACCTGTCTTGTGGAAGGTGAATTTATGCAAATGGAAGATGTGTATCGCATTGACCAAGGCATAGACCGATATATGACAAAGACGCAAAAGAAAACAGCCGACTTTATGGAGGGCTGCATGGAACTAGGGGGTCTGTTAGGTGGCTGGTCTAGTGATGAAATTATGTACCTAAAACGATATGGTCATGCGTTGGGGATGGCGTTCCAGATTACCGATGATATTATGGATTATCGCGAAACCTCAGACACGACAGGCAAACCTGTGGGGAATGACCTTCGAGAGGGCTTGTTAACCTATCCATTGCTTAGTATCGTTAATGAAAGCAATCAGAATCAGTTGTTGCAAGATATTAAGAACCTTAATCATGGCGGTAATGAACAAGAGATTATCGATTATGTTATCGCTCAGGGTGGTATAGATAATACATTACGGGTCGCACAACAATATTGTGATGATGCGTTATCTGCATTACAATCTATACGTGATTTTGATGGCAAAGAGTTTTTAGTATTAGCTGTTCAAAACTTAGCAGATAGAAAGGTATAATATGGAGGCCTTCGAACCTAAAGATTTCGAATATCCCATAAAGAAACCTTCATTTGATAGCGTAGTTCGACAAAAGCGTCGGGAACAAGCACAAAAAGCAGAACAAGAGCAATATGCCGTGGTAAATACTGAACAGGAAGAGGATGCTCCAGAGCCGTTATATACGGAGATGGAACAAAAGATGATGGACGAAGCTGCCAATTTATCGTTGGTAGGTCATCTATCAGAACTTCGTAGACGTATTATAATTATGGTAGTTGCTATTATCATAGGAACGGGCATTGCCTATTATTATGTAGACGTATTATTAGATATTTTATTGGCCCCTGCAGGCAAGTTATATTACATGCGACCTACAGAAGCCTTCTTTACGTATATGAAGGTATCCATCGTAGGCGGCATAATCTTGGCATCGCCTATCATACTGCATCAAATATGGCTCTTTGTGAAACCAGCATTGACAGTTCGCGAGAAACATCTATCAAACTGGATTTTACCAGTAGCCTTTTTGTTGTTTGTAACAGGTATTTTCTTTTCCTATATCTTAGTGTTGCCTGCTGCGGTTAAGTTCTTTATGGGCTTTGCCACCGATGAATTGCAACCGATGTTTTCCATTGGTCAATATATGGACTTTGTATTGGCCTTTGTACTACCGTTTGGCTTTATATTCGAACTGCCATTGGTCATTATCATTATGGGATATTTTAATTTAATTACATCCCAATTCTTAAAGAAGAAACGCAAAATATTTATTTTGCTTTCCTTTATTATAGGTGCAGTAATTTCACCTACACCGGATATGTTTTCACAAACTATGATTGCATTGCCGATGATATTATTATATGAAACTAGCCTCTTTGTGTTAGCTAAAGTGATGAAACGATAAGTACTTACTTTCAGGAGGAACGATGAAAACCTACGAAAATTTAACCACCTACAATCCTGGTGAAATCGAAAGTAAATGGTATTCCTATTGGGAAAACCAAGGTTACTTTCACGAAGAAGTAGACACTGACAAGGAACCATTTAGCATTGTATTACCACCTCCAAATGTAACAGGTATGTTGCATATGGGGCATGCACTAGATAATACATTACAAGATATCTTGATTCGTTTTAAACGTATGCAAGGTTACAATGTATTATGGATGCCTGGTACAGACCATGCTGGTATTGCTACACAAATCAAGGTAGAAGAAATGCTCGCTAAAGAAGAGGGCAAATCTCGCTATGATTTGGGTCGTGAAAAATTCGTAGAACGCGTTTGGAAATGGAAGAAAGAATACGGCGATACCATTGTTAAACAAATTCGCAGCTTAGGTGCATCTTGTGACTGGAGCCGTGAACGTTTTACCTTGGATGAAGGATACTATCATGCAGTACGTGAAGTATTTGTTAGCCTTTATGAAAAAGGTTTGATCTATCGTGGTGAACGCATCATTAACTGGTGCCCTCGTTGTACAACAGCATTGTCTGATGTAGAGGTAGAACACGAAGATGAACATGGTCATTTATGGCATATTAAATACCCTGTAAAAGGTGAAGAAGGTCGCTTTGTTATCGTTGCGACAACACGTCCTGAAACAATGTTCGGCGACGTAGCGGTAGCAGTAAATCCTGAAGATGACCGTTATAAAGATTTAATTGGTAAAACATTGATTTTGCCATTTGTTAATCGTGAAATTCCTGTTATTGCTGATGACTATGTAGATGCAAGCTTTGGTACAGGTTGTGTAAAAATTACACCAGCCCATGACCCTAACGACTTTGAAATGGGTCAACGTCACAACTTAGAATCCATCGTTGTTATGAACAATGATGCGACAATGAACGAAGGTGCTGGTAAATTTAACGGCATGACACGCGAAGAAGCGCGTAAACAAGTGATAGCTGAGCTTGATGAATTAGGATTGTTAGAAAAAATCGAAGATCATGACCATGCGGTTGGACATTGTTCCCGTTGTAAAACGATTATTGAACCAATGGTTTCTAAACAATGGTTCGTAGATATGAAACCTCTTGCAGAGCCAGCATTGAAGGTTGTAAAAGATGGTGAAGTTCAATTCGTTCCTGAACGGTTTACTAAAACTTATGTAAATTGGCTCGAAAACATCCGCGACTGGACGATTTCTCGTCAATTATGGTGGGGTCATCGTATTCCAGCGTGGTATTGTGATGACTGTGGTGAAACGATTGTTAGCCGTGAAGACATTACAGAATGCCCTCATTGTCATGGACATGTAACACAAGATCCAGATGTGCTTGATACATGGTTTAGTTCTGGTTTATGGCCATTTGCTACCATGGGTTGGCCTAAAGATACAGCAGAGCTTAAACAATGGTATCCAACAAGTGTACTCGTAACTGGTTATGATATTATCTTCTTCTGGGTTGCGCGTATGATTTTCATGGCTCTTGAGTTTGAACATGAAATTCCATTCAAACATGTATTTATTCATGGTCTTGTACGCGATAGCCAAGGCCGCAAGATGAGTAAATCCTTAGGCAATGGTATTAATCCATTAGATGTAATCGGCGAATATGGTGCTGATGCATTGCGCTTTACACTTGTAACAGGTAATACACCGGGCAATGATATGCGTTTCTATATGGAACGTGTGGAAGCAAACCGCAACTTTGCAAATAAAATTTGGAATGCTTCTAAATTCGTTCTCATGAATTTGACGAATTATGATGAAAGTTTCGTTCCTACTGAGGCTGATTTAACATTGGCTGACAAATGGATTGTTGAAAAATACAATGAAACCGTAGCAAGCATTACCGCAAATCTTGATAAATTTGAGCTTGGTGAAGCGGCTAGCTCCGTATATGATTTCATTTGGAATACATATTGCGACTGGTACATTGAACTTGCAAAACCTCGTTTATATAGCGATGCTAATGAACGCGATCGTCGCACTGTACAATATTTGCTTGTAACAATCTTGCGTCATATGCTTGAATTGTTGCATCCATTTATGCCATTCGTTACAGAACATATTTGGCAACACTTGCCTCATGAAGGTGAAAGCATTGTGATTGCTAAATGGCCAGAAGCGTTAGCTTTCACAAACCTTACAGAGGCTGCACGTCAAATGGAAATCATGATGGATGCTATTAAAGGTATTCGTAACATGCGCGCCGAAATGAATGTACCTTTGGGCAAAAAAGCCGAAGTTATTGTAGCACCGACTGATGTGTCTATTGCTGAGGCCGTTGCAGAGCATAGCGATTATTTCGTAACACTTGCATGGGCTGAAAAGGTAACTATTCTAGGTGCTGATGATCCAAAACCTGAAAATGCAACCGTAACTGTTGTAAATGGTATGGAAGTATATCTTCTCTTGAAGGATCTTATCGATGCAGATAAAGAAAAAGAACGCATTGAAAAAGAAAAAGGTCAAATGCAAAAAGAAATTGCACGCTTAGAAGGTAAATTGAGCAATCAAGGTTTCCTTGCAAAAGCACCAGAAGCAGTTGTAGCAAAAGAAAAAGAAAAACTAGAAGAATATAAACAAAAACAACAAGCGTTGTTAGAACGTGAAGAATTCTTAAAAACCTTATAGGAGGTTTATATGACATACGAAGAAGCCTTAACGTATTTAGAAGATACCTCATCCTTTGGCATAAAACCGGGGCTAGAGCGTATTCGTGCATTATTGCAAGCGTTGGGGAATCCTGAACGAGATTATAAAATCATTCATGTTACGGGTACAAATGGCAAAGGTTCTGTAACAACCTATATTTCGTATGCTCTATTTACCAGTGGATTACGGGTGGGGCGATTTACATCGCCTCACCTTGAATCTTATACGGAGCGTATAGAAATTAATGATGTTCAAATTAGCAAAGACGCTTTTGGCAATTTGATCGATTGTGTTCGACAAGGTGTAGATAAGATCATTGCTGATGGGGTAGAGCCACCTACACAATTTGAAATTCTAACGGCCGCAGCATTCCTATTCTTTAAAGAACAAGGTGTAGACTATGCTGTTGTAGAGGCTGGCTTGGGTGGATTACTGGATTCAACAAATGTTGTAACACCAGTGGTTTCCGTTATTACTAACGTTACCCTTGATCACCAAGCGTATTGTGGCAATACGGTTGAAGAGATTGCCAAGCATAAGGCGGGCATTATAAAAGAAGGTGTTCCTGTTGTAACAGCAGCTCAAGAAGGCCCATTAAAGGTTATTGAGGACACCGCCGAAGAAAAACATGCACCATTATATGTGTTTAACAAAAAATTCGGTATTGATAGCCGCAGTGTAGTGCCAGGAGGACAATTGATTACGGTCAGTGCTATTGGTGCACCGCCTGCTATGTTATTTACAACGATGGCTGGAATTCATCAATCTGTCAATTTGGCTTGTGCATTACAAGCTGTACGCCTAGTTATGGAACATGATGATGCTATTAGTGAAGAAACAATGCGCGAAGGCTTTGCCCGTGCCACTTGGGCTGGTCGTTTTGAGATTAAAAAAGCTTTGAATCGGACATTTATATTTGATGGTGCCCACAATGCAGCCGGCGCAGAATCTTTCGGCATGACTTACTATGAATTATTTGGAGATACGCCAAAAACAATGGTGATGGCTATTTTGTCAGATAAGGATGAAATGGGTATTATTCACGAAGTTGTAAAACCAAAAGATACTGTAATCGCAGTGGCTGCACCAACACCACGTACAGAGGCGCCAGAGAAATTGGTAGAAACCGTTCGTCAATGTGTGAAAGGGGTAGTGGCACAGACAGAAGATTCTGTGAGCAGTGCTCTTGATTTAGCATTACAATCGACACAAGATGGAGATATCATTGTTGTGTGTGGATCATTATATATTCTTGGCGAAGCTCGCGGTTGGTTACAGAACCGTATGAGCCACTAGGTAATCATTATGGATCACTCATTATTTCCAACGGAAACAAAGTTGAAGTTTTATATTGAACGACTCATTTATGGTGTGGCTATTGCCATGCCTCTACAACCGATGGTAGGCGATGTGCTTTTGTGGTTGGCCGTTGGGCTTGCCATTGTCGATTTAATACGAAGTCGTAGTCTTAGCTTGCCTACGGGCTGGTTGTCTTGGACTGTTATGTTTTTCGTCCTTTGGACGGGCGTATCAGCTGCCCTTTCCGATAATGCACAATGGGCTTTGACAAGTTGGTTTTATCAGATTGTAGCCGGTGGGGGTATTTATTATTTAGTACGTACCTATATTAGTACGCCAAAACAGTGGCGTTATTTTCTTCAATGTACATTGGGAACGGCGATTCTCGTTTGTTGTATTGGTGCTTATGAATATATTTTTATTCCTAATCATCATATGAAGGAATGGGTTGATGCCATCCAATTTCCAAAATTGATGCGACGCATGTCGTCAACATTGATGAACCCCAACCTATTGGGTGCTTACTTGTTGATGATTCTCAGTGTTAGTGTTAGTTATCTTTTGGTTTACTGGAAGGGCTTAACCGATAAAATTCTATCGGAGGAATATAAGAAACAAATCTACATGATGATTCCCATAGCATTAATACTTTTTGTTACCATGCTATTAACGTATTCACGTGGTATATGGATCAGTTTTGGTGCCATGATTATTTACTGGGGCATTTTTGTAGAACGTCGTTTATTATTATCCTTATTAGCCATCCCCATCATTCTATATTTTTATGATGGAGAAATTGCTACTCGTCTTTGGTCTATATTCCAAGGTCATGATACATCGGCTGATTTACGATGGGCCTTGTGGGATAGCACGATGTACATTGTTCGTGAAAACCCTGTGTGGGGGATTGGGTGGAATACATTTTACTTAGTATATCCAGAATATAATTATTATATTCAAGGTCCTAATGTATTGATGTATCACGCTCATAATTTATACCTTAATATGTTGGCTGAAATAGGCATACCAGGACTTATCTCCTTTATAACTGTATTAATAGGTCATGTGGTTACCTCTATACGTTTAAAAGGTGATGTATTCCGTAAGGCTGCCTCCATCGGTGTCGGTGCTTTAGCAGTCGGTGTCCTTGTGAGCGGTTTGTCCGATTTTGAATTATATAGTCACCAAGTAACGATTACATTCTGGTTATTGCTAGGGTGGGTAGGTGCTTTTGTGAAAGTTCAACAAAATCAGACTAAAATCAATCATAATTAAAACGCATCGAAAAAAATCGAAGTTATTGTGCTGCGTATAATAAGAATTAGAATAAGAGTGAATTGAAGAGAATCTATATATTGTATAGAAATTCTTCGATTCACTCTTTTTTGACTATATATATGAAATTATAAGAATATATGAATAATTCCTGAGAGTTATAACGATGTGAATTAAATTTATCCAAAAAATGAAAAATCTATGACTTTTAGTTATAATGCACCATAAATATGTGATAAAAAATACATTTTATGCATATAAGTTGACAATGCGATTGTAAAAGCATACGATGAGATTGGTTTAAGGAACGGTTTAGACCAAGAAATTGATCAACTGTCGTTTAACAAGGTGATTTTAAGGAGATGGTACGATGATAGACATCAAAGATCGCGTTAAAAATGCGGCCCTCCAAGGCAAAATTGTCACAGCTTATGAAGCAGCTCAAATGATTAACCACAATGATAAAGTTGGTATTTCCGGCTTTACTCCATCTGGTTATGCAAAAGCTGTACCATTGGCTTTGGCTGAACGAATGGAAAAAGAACCATTCAAAATTGATTTATGGACAGGTGCTTCTGTAGGTGATGAAGCTGACGGTGCATTAACACGTGCACATGGTATTAACCGTCGTTTCCCTTATCAAACAAATGGGGATACACGCAAAGCTTTAAATAGCGGCGACATCAAATACGTTGATATGCACTTAAGTACAATGGCGCAAAATGTACGCTATGGTTTCTTTGGTGATTTAGACGTAGCTATCGTAGAAGTTTGTCAAATCAATGAAGATGGCTCTTTAGTACCTACAACATCTGTTGGTAACTCTCCAACATTTGTTAGTCAAGCTAAAAAAGTTATCGTAGAAGTAAACGTATCTCAACCATTATCTTTGGTTGGTATGCATGATATCTACGAACCACTTGATCCACCATATCGTAAACCAATTCCATTGGAACACGCTGGTGATCGTATTGGTACTGATGCAATTCCTTGTGACCCAGACAAAATCATTGCAGTAGTTCCTTGTGATGTTCCTGATACTACAAGACCTTTGGCTCCTATCGATGATGATGCAAAAGCAATGAGTCAACACCTTATCAAATTCTTTGAACAAGAAATCGCAGAAGGTCGTTTACCTGAAAACTTGCTTCCATTGCAATCTGGCGTAGGTTCTGTAGCAAATGCAGTAATCAGTGGATTGGCTCAAGGCCCATTCAAAGATTTGTCCATTTATACAGAAGTAATCCAAGATGGTATGTTTGACTTGATTGATGCAGGTAAAGTAACTGTATGTTCCGGTACTGCATTAAGTCCTTCTCCAGATGGGTTGAAACGTTTCTATAATAACATCGATGAATATCGTAAAAAGATTATTCTTCGTCCACAAGAAATTTCCAACAACCCTGGTATTGCTCGCCGTATTGGTGTCATTGCCATGAATACCGCTATCGAATTTGATATTTTTGGCAATG
>ENA-OWRC01000597-OWRC01000597.1-human-gut-metagenome-genome-assembly--contig:-NODE-597-length-43875-cov-5.321406_pt1 | contig 43875 bp, 43 predicted proteins | sample MGYA00248268_ERZ651895 | MGnify/ENA primary metagenome ERZ651895 (study PRJEB26924, sample SAMEA4378242) | human gut metagenome | biome: human gut; feature: human-associated habitat; material: faeces...
ATAATGTATTAAGTTATCAAGAAAAAAGAAAAATCATGAAAGAATATGGATTTAAGGTAATAGATAAGGAGATAGAAAAGATGTGTAACTTAGGAGAAATGATTGAAAGAGAAGCAAAACAAGCAAAGAATATAGAACATTTACAAAATGTAATGCATGAGCTTCAATGTTCATTAGAAAAGGCAATGGATATTTTAAAATTAACAGATGATGAAAGAGAAGAAATTAAAAAATATTTTCAAGCTTAACATAAAAGGATAGCAGTTTAGCTATCCTTTTTATAAAAGACTACATTTTTTTATTTGTGTTTTTAATAATATAAATAGGCCGTTGTTTAGATTCAAAATAACAAGAGGAACAATATTGGCCTAAAATAGCTACAAATACAAGTTGGATACCACTTAAAAATAAAACTAAACTTGTTAAGTAGGATAGATGATGAATAAAAATAGAGTATAAAGATATAAAACATGCTATTAATATCAATATTCCGCCAATAACTCCAGCCATTGTAATGGGTGTAGAAGAAAAAGAAAAGATACCTTTAAATGCATAAGAAAATAAACTTTTAAAACTCCATTTTGTCTTACCTGCAGGACGTTCTACATTATGAAATTCTAACCATTTAGTATTAAAACCAACAAAAGAAAACATGCCTTTCATATAACGATTATATTCTTTTAATTCTAAAATCGCATCTACCATTTGTCTTGTCATCATTCTAAAATCACCTGCGCCATCATCCATATCCATTTTCGTAAAATATTGAATCACTTTATAAAAACTATGTGATAAAAAATTTCTTAATTTATTTTCACCAATTCGATCAATTCTTTTGCCAGCACAACAATCATAGTCTTCATATTTTAATGCTTGATACATAGATTCTAATAAATAAGGTGGATGTTGTAAATCTGCATCCATAATGACTACATAATCACCACTAGCGTTTTCTAAACCAGCATACATAGCTGCTTCTTTTCCAAAATTACGTGAAAATGAATAATAGAAACAATGTTTATTTTTATGTGCTAATAGTTTGAGTATATCTTCACTGTGGTCCTGACTACCATCATTAATAAAAAGAATTTCATAATCAATATTTTGAATTTTCTCTAAAGTATGTACAACTTCTTTATAGAAAAGGGGTAAAACTTCTTCTTCGTTAAAACATGGAACAATGACACTTATTTTATCCATTATAAACACCTTCTTTTTTAAAAATTTTAAACTTACATAAAACATAATTTGATAAAATAGTTACAAAACTTACTAATAACTTAGAAAACATGGGTTGTATATGCATTAAAGTAATAAAAATATATAAACAACCATTTTCAACAATTAAAGTTAAAAATCTTAACAAAACAAAAGAACTCAATTCTTTTTTGATATCATTTTGACTTTCAAATACATATTTTTTATTAGCATAATAAGCAAATATAACAGCAAAAAACCAGGAGATACTATTAGCGATTAACCAATGACAATGGATCATCAATAACACAAAATAAACAATATAATTAACAAGTGTAGTCATAATACCTACAAAAACATAACTAATAATCTCTTTAGTATTTTCTTTCATCTTTTATTTTCCTTTCAATTAAATAATGTATAAAAACAACCATAAATCCAAAATAAGATAAAATAAAACCTAATCTATAACCATAAGGAGTAAACTTAATTTGAATTTGATGTTTTCCTTTTTTGATTTTACATCCTAAAAAAGCTTCGTTAACAACTTCACTTTTAACTTCTTGATGATCAACTAAAATTTGATATCCACGATCATAAGGAATACGTGTAATAAAATAACCATCATTACTTACATTTATTGTTCCATTTAAAATATCTTTTCCTTTATTTATAGATAGAGGATCAACTTTTATATTTTTAAGAGCATTTTTATTTAAAGAATAAGTTTGAATATTCTTTAAGTCATAGTGTCCTTTAGATAATGAAATAGATAATTGTTGAGCTGTTAATAAATAAGTAAAATGTGTATTTTGATTATAATAAGGTGAAGTACTTTTTGATAATTTATTTTTTATACCATTAATAGTAATAGAAACACTTTGTAAAGGTAGATGATTAATAACATCTCCTTCAATTACAATGATTTCATTATTTGTTTTTCTATTTAGTTGATAATTAATATGTGTTTTTTTATTATTTTTAATTTGATATTCTTTTTTTAAACCCATATCTTCTTTAATAAATTGACTTTGATAATCATTATTTCCATCTTTTACAATTGCTTGATGATATAGTGTATCTAAAGTATAAGGGTATTTCAGTTTTTGAAATTGGTTTTGACTATAAAGTTGATTTGTCGCATAAGCGATAGGTTTAACATCTTGACTTTGATAAAGCTTTAAACCATTTATTTCATCAACTTTTTGATATCCTTCAATTTTCTTTTTAGAAACAACAGAATCAACAGACATCAGTTTTAAATAAAAGAGATGATTTTGATCTATTTGGGCAACACGATTATTAATTGAAATAGGCAATTTCAATGTATCATATAAGTATGAATTATATAATTTATGATTTGTTGATGTATAACCAGAAATACGTGTTATTTGATTTTGATATGTTTGATTCATATTTTGTTTGCTTTGATTTAAATTAACTAAAGTATTGATTTTATTTCTTTGAATGAGTGTTTCTACTTCTTTATTTGAATAGTTTTGATATTGTTTTGTTGATATAAAACTTGTTGTTGGATTATTAAAATAAACAACAAGTAAAGGAATCAATAAATAGATAAAAACTATTTGTTGATGGTGCTTATAAAAATAAAGAATGGTTAAGCTGACGATTAAATCAATACATACAAGATAAGGTTGAGTGATAAAAAATAATGGTAAAATAATTAAAATAAGCATAGAATAATTGATTCTAAAAGTGAAATCTTCTAAAACTAAACCTGCTTGTAAAATAATGAGAGGTATAAATACAATGAGTATTTTACTTCTAGCATATAAAAAACCATTCATTATAAAACTAATTAAAGGACAAAACATAGAAATTATAATAATTAATGATAGTAAACGTGTTTTCTTTTTATATAGACCACATACAATTAAAATCCAAATAAGATATGTAAATCCACAACCATAATTGTTATAAAGTAAACCTTTTAAAGAAAAGGTGGGCATTAATAAATCTAATAGATGTGTTGAACTTACACTTTTACTACCACCAGCAATAACATATAAAGTAGGAATTGTATAAATAGCAGTTAGTAATACAATACCTACATAAGCTATTAATAAATGAAATAAAGGTTTCTTATATTCTTTATGATTGGCACATTGCATAACGAAATAAATAAAACAAACAATAAAACAAGCAATACAATAAAAATAACTATGTAAAACAATACAACTTCCCCAAATAATAATGCCTGTAAAATGATGATTAATAAAATAATGATCAATACTTCTTAACATCAAAAATAAAAAAGGCATATAATTCGCAAACATGACTTGTTTGTGAAATTGAAAAAAGATAGAAGATAATAAAACAAATAAACTTAATAAAAAACATAAATCATTTCTTTTTAAATGTCTTTTTAGGAAAAAATAACAAGTTAAATTTGTTAGAATTAAAAGAAATACTTGATAACCAATAAAAAGATCAATCATCTTTACATTGATAAATAGTGCTCCTAATAAAACATCAAATCTTAAAGAACCATAATAAGAAAAATAATAAATATTAACTCCTGACATTAAATGAGAAAGATAAGTAGGAAAAATAGTTCCTTCTTCTCTTATCGCATGTCTTAATGCATCAGCAATTGTAATATGTTGATTAAACCAATCAACTTTATTTCCAAATAATAAGTTTTGACTTGTGATAATAAATAAAAATAACAAGGGAATCATTATTAAAAGGAATATATATAAATAATCTTTTCTTTTCATCTTTTTTTACCTCGAAAAGAATTGTATCAATGAATTCTTAATAATCGCCTTAATTAATTCTAAAGAAATCCTAAACAACTTTATAAATTGTGGTTATTCTTTTTAGAAAGTCTTAAGAATTCTTATGAATTGTTATTAAGAAAGAAGTGATAAGGTATAAGAGGTGATAAAAATGAAGAGAATATTAATTTGTATATTAGTTGTTTTAGGATGTTTTTTTATAGATCATGAATCTTGTAGACATCAAAATGAAATAGATCAAATCGATTTAAATGATTGTCAAAAGTTGATGATTGTTGCTCATCCTGATGATGAAACGATATGGGGTGGTAATCATTTATTAAAAGGACACTATTTAGTTGTTTGTTTAACGAATGGAAATAATCCAACGAGAAGAAAAGAATTTATGAAAATAATGAAAGAAACACATAATCAAGGTTTAATCTTTGATTATCCTGATAAGAAAAATGGTAAAAGAGATTCATGGGTGCATGTAAAAGGAAGTATAGAAAAGGATGTTGCTTATTTGAGTCATAAAAAGAAGTGGAAATGTGTTGTAAGTCATAATCCTTTAGGAGAGTATGGACATATACATCACCGTTTAACTTCACAGATAGTCAGTATAAAGTGTTCTCAACAAAATTTATATTATTTTGGTAAGTATTATAAAAAAAATCATGTACCTGAAAATTTAAAGAAAATAAATCAATATGATGCTAAAATGAAATTAATCAATAATTATACGTCACAAAAGAAAGTAATGAAACATTTAAATCATATGATGAAATATGAAAATTGGGTAAAGGCTAAGGATTGGAGAAGTTTATGAATGAAAAGATAATGGTAGTAGATGATCATGATGATATTAGGGAAGTCATACACGTTTTACTTACAAACGAAGGATATCAAATTATAGAAGCTAAAAATGGAAAAGAGGCTTTAGAATTATTAGATGATTCTATTGATTTAATTATTTTAGATGTGATGATGCCAGAGATGAATGGATATCAGGTTTGTTTATTAATGAGAGAAAAGACAAATGCTCCTATTTTATTTTTAACGGCTAAAGGTCAAGAAAGTGATAAAACATTAGGTTTTTCAAGTGGTGGGGATGATTATTTAACTAAGCCTTTTTCTTATAATGAATTAAATGTAAGGGTAAAAGCTTTACTTAGAAGATATCATGTATATCAAGGTAAAAAAGAGGAAGCAAAAGCAATTATTAGATTAAATGATTTAGAAATTGATCAAGAACATAAAGAAGTCTATTTAAATAAAAATAAGTTATCTTTAACAGATATAGAGTATGAGATATTAGATTATTTAGTTTTAAATCGTAAACAAGTTATTTCAGCAAGTCAGTTGTTTGAAACTATTTGGCATGAAAACTATTATTATGGGGCTAATAATACAATTATGGTACATATACGTAATTTAAGAAAGAAGATTGAAGAAGATCCTCAAAATCCTCGAATTATAAAAACTGTCTGGGGAAAGGGGTATTATATTGATTAAAAAGAACTTGAATTTATCAATGAAAATTGTTTTACTACTTCTTTCTTCAGCTATTTTAGCCATCTTATGTTATGCCTTTTTTAGAAACAATGTAACAGATTTCTATACTTTCATTGAAACCGTTGAAAAACCTTTTAATGAAAAGACGTTTATAAAAGGTTTTAAAGAAGAAGCAAAAAATATTTCTATTTATTCAAAAGATAAAAATGATAAAAAGGAATTGAAAAAGCTTTTAAAGAAGCATGATGATTATACGAATATTTTTCTTTATAATGAAAAAGAATTATATATTGATGGTAGCTTTGGAAAAATTCTTGATGAGCCGGTAGGATTTACACCTTTGTATATCTTAAAAAGTGATTTTGAACAATACGCATTTAATAATTTTTTTATAGAAACAATAACATTTAAAGATGGCGAGGGAATTGTTTATGTTAGTTCTATGCATTTATTAAAGTATGTAAAATACTATTTTTATGTTGCTTTGTTTGTTAGCTTACTTATTTTCTTTTTACCAACTTTTATTTTTATTAAAAGAAAAGTTAAATATATTAATATTTTAAAACAAGAAGTATTAAATATGTCACAAGGGGATTTGAGTCATGCTATGACGATTACGAGCCATGATGAATTAGCTATTTTAGCTCAAGAGATGGATACTTTAAGAATAACATTAGCTTCTAATTATCAAAATGAAGCAAGGATAAAAGAAGCTCATCAAGAAATGATTACTTGTTTATCACATGATTTACGAACACCTTTAACCTCTTTAAGAGGCTATTTAGATATTTTATGTTTACATTGTTATAAAGATGAAAAACAAATGGATCATTATTTAAATAGTTGTATTGAAAAGACTGAACAAATTAAAGATTTATCTAATAAGACATTTGAATATTCTTTGGTTTATAATGATGATTTAATTCCAAGTTTAGAAACGATAAGTAGTGAATCTTTTATTCAATATATTGAAGAACATTTAGAGTATTTAGAATTAGAAGGGTTTAAGATTGAAAAAGAGATAACAATTTCATCAGTACAATTACAATTAGATTTATCAATGATGAAAAGAATGATGGATAATATATGTTCTAATATCCAAAAATATGCAAGAAAAGAGCAACCTATTTATTTACAAATAAGTATTGAAAAAGGAAATTTAAAAATAGTTTTTGAAAATGAAAAGAAAGAAATAAATCATGAAGTTGAAAGTAATAAGATTGGATTAAAAAGTGTTAAAAAGATTATAGAAATACATCAAGGACAATGCTTCATTCAAGATTTAATGGATTCATTTATTTTAATTATTACATTTCCATGTCATTTATAAAAAAAGATTTCAAATATTATGCATATAATATAAGAAATCTTTTTTCTTTATTCTTCTATTTCAGGTTTAATCATTTTCATTTGTTTCATGATTTTACGAATATGATATAAGCTTTCAGCAATATTTAAACCATGATCACCAATTCTTTCAAAATCAGTTAAAATCTTAGTATAAATAATACTATTTTCAGTCGAACATTTTTTTTCTTTTAAACGAATTAATTGATTAACAGTAAATTGATGTTGTGTTTTATCAATATTATCTTCCATAACATCAACTTTATCAACGATATTTTTAAACTCATCATAATCTAAAATAATCAGTTCATCTAAGATATTATTACATAAACTTTCCATAATACTTATTTCTTTTAAAGCATCAGCAGAAAAATGCGTATCATCTTCAGCTAATTTTTGTGCTCTTGAAGCAATATTAATAGCATGATCACCGATTCTTTCTAAATCAGATGAGAGTTTTAAAAATAATACAATTGTTTGAGAACCTTCTGTAGGAAACTCATTTGAAATAACTTCTGTAGTAAAATCAATAATTTGTTGATTCAAATAATTAATATATTCTTCATCCTTTAATAAACGTTCATATTTTTCTTGATCAAAATGATCTAATAATTCAAATGCACGTTTAACATTATGATTAGCTACATTTAACATATGTTGAGTTTCATTAAATAATTGAGTATTCGCAATAGCACTTGTTCCAATATGATAATCATTGTTAAAAATACTAAAATCTAAATATTTAAGAGACATATGTTGATGATCTTCTGGATCATCAGGTAAAATCATCTTAGCAAGATCAACTAATTTTGTTCCAATTGGAAGTAATAATAATGTTGTAGCAACATTAAATATTGTATGTACATTGGCTATTTGAGCCGCAACATTATTTGGTGTTATACTTTCAACCAAATGAGCGAAAGGAAATAACATACTAATACTTACAAATATAACAGTTCCAATAATATTAAAAGTTAAATGAATAATAGTTGTTCTTTTAGCATTTTTACTTGTTCCAATAGAAGCTAAAACGGAAGTAATACAAGTTCCGATATTTTGACCAAATAAAACATAAATAGATGATGATAAAGTCATGACCCCACTTTTAGCTAAAGCTTGTAAAATACCAACAGAAGCAGAAGAACTTTGAATAAGTGCAGTAAATAACGCTCCTACTAAAATACCAATAAATGGATTTTGGAATTTAGAAATTAATCCTACAAACTCTGGCATAGTACGAAGCGGAACCATAGCGTTAGACATAGTTTCCATTCCTATAAATAAAATACCTAAACCACCAATGACACTTCCAAAAGCATCTAATTTTTTACTTTTAAAGAAAACAATCATTGCTACACCAATAAAAGCAATTAAAGGTGCAATTGCTGTAATATCAATTGCAATCAATTGACCAGTAATGGTTGTACCAATATTAGCTCCCATAATTACCCACACAGCACTTGTTAAAGACATTAACCCAGAATTAACAAAACCTACAACCATTACTGTAGTTGCTGATGAAGATTGAATAATAGCAGTTACTAAAGCACCTACTAAAACGCCTAAAATACGATTCGATGTTAATTTTTCTAGAATCGTTTTCATTTTATTTCCAGCAGCTAGCTCTAATCCATTAGACATCATATTCATTCCATAAAGGAAAAGCGCTAAACCACCTAACATAGAAAAAATATTTGTTAGTTTCATATATAATCCCTCACAATCCGTTAGTAGATTAACACTTTCTTAAGGTAATGTATATAAACTTAACATATTCTTAACAAAAAAAGCTCCTAAGAGCTTTTACCAAATTCCTAATATATGTTGCATAAATAAACTCATACAGGTAATACTGATCCAACAAATAAATCCTAATAATATAGGTTTTCCACCTTTTTTAATTAATTGAATAACATTTGTATTCAATCCTATAGCTACCATTGCTAGAACAATAAAGAATTTACTTAATTCTTTAAATGGTGTAAAGAAATCAGCAGAAACCCCCATATGAATAGATATTGTTGTAATAAGTGAAGCTAAAACAAAATAAATAATAAAGAAAGGAAACACTTTCTTTAAATTAACCTTTTGACCATCTTTATTCTTTCTTAACTTAAAAAAAGATAACACTAAAGTAATAGGAATAATAGCGAGTGTTCTTGTAAGTTTTACAGTAACAGCTTTATCTAAAGTAGCACTTTGTAAATGATACATCGAATCCCATGTAGAAGCTGCAGCTGTAACTGAAGATGTATCATTAATAGCTGTTCCTGCAAAAATACCAAATGCTTCACCACTCTTTGTAGAAAAACCAAGAAGTGTACCAAGTGTTGGAAATAATAAGGCAGCAATCATATTAAATAAAAAGATAACAGAAATACTTTGAGCTACTTCTTCATCGCTCGCTTCAATCACAGGTGCTGTTGCTGCAATGGCAGAACCACCACAAATCGAAGATCCTACACCAATAAGTGTGGATATCTTACTTGGTATTTTCATTGCTTTATGTAATACATAAGAAACAATAAGTGATGTAGATATTGTCACAAGAATGATTGGTAATGATTGTTTACCTGTTTGTAAAACAACAGATAAGTTCATTCCAAATCCTAGTAAGATAACTGCATATTGTAAAATCTTCTTTGAGGTAAAAGTAATTCCTGATTGTAAGTCTTTTTTATCTTTGATAAAAAGTGTGATAATCATACCTAGAATAATCCCAAAGACAGGACCACCTACAATAGGAAACTTCTTTCCTAAAAACCAACAAGGAATCGCAATAACTAAACATAATAGAATACCTTTATAATTCTTCTTTAAATTCATAAACTCTCTCCTTTAAAACAAAAGAAGTTTATCATATTTTGAGTAGAATTAGAATTAAGAATTGTTAAGAATAATTTTTTCTCATTCCTTTGTCATTCAAAGTAGATTCATGTATCATTATTAGATGAGGGATGAATATGAATAGTGAAATAGTAATTTTAATGCCAGTTTATAATCCTAGGGAGGAAATTATAAACTATATCAAAAAATTGAAAAAAGAAAGATATTCTATTGTTGTTGTAAATGATGGTTCTGATGAAAAATATCATTCTATTTTTGAAAGTCTTGTTGATGATTGTACAATTATTAACTATCCTGTTTCTAAAGGAAAAGGAAATGCTATTAAAAAGGGTTTAAATTTTATTAAGGAAAATAATCAAGATAGAAAAGGTATTCTTATTTTAGAAGAAGATTATCCAATAGATAAAATGACTCAATTAAATGAATTATTTAAACAAGAAAAAATCTTTTTTATTCATACAAAAGGTAAAAGAATATTTTCAAAGATATTTTCTATGATTTATCATCAAGAATTTAAAAATGTTGATAGTAGAATTATTGGTTTTTCTATGAAATATTTAGATCAAATGTTGAAAGTAGATGAAAATTGTTATGAAGTACAAGTATTGATTGATTGTGTTCAAAAAGAAATAAAAGTTAAGGAAATAGTTGTTGATCAAAATAAAGAATGTTTTCATCTAAAAAATAATAATCGTAACATCCTTTACGTTATCTTCTTACATCTATTCCGTTTTATTTCATCTTCAGTAATTAGTTCTGTCATAGATGTATTACTTGCTTGGCTTTTATTAGATGTATTAAAAATATGGATGACAAGTGATTTTTGGCGTATTGCTATTGCTAGTCTTGTAGCCCGTGTTATTTCAACTATTGAAAATTACATTTACAATAAAAAGATTGTTTTTAAAGAAAGAACTGAAACTAAACAAACAGCAATTAGATTTTTGATTTTAACAGTAGTTATTACAATTTTGTCTACACTTTTTGTTTATGTTTTTTCTACGTTAGGTATTATGTCTGAAAAGCTTGCTAAACCTGTAGGTGATTTATTATTATTTTTATTAAGTTATAATGTACAAATGAAGTGGGTTTTTTCTAAAGAATAAAGAAGAATATATGGATGTTCTTCTTTTTTTTTGAATAAAAAACACTGATAAAATCAAGATAAAATGAAAAAATAAATAAATTTGAACTTCAAAGTATTTACATTTTGCTTTCTTCGTGTATAATACAAATCGTATTCAAGGAGGAAAGTAAAATGGATTTTGAAAAAGTAAAAGAGATCATTGTTGATTCATTAAGTTGTGATGAAAGTCAAGTTACAATGGAAGCAAATTTAAAAGATGATTTAGAAGCTGATTCTTTAGATGCTGTTGAATTAATTATGCAAATTGAAGAAGAATTTGAAGTAGAAATTCCAGATGAAGTTGCTTCTAACATGAAAACTGTTAAAGATATCGTAGATTATATTGAAGCAAACAAATAGTAAAGAGGTGTCGCTGAGGCGACTATATATTTTATAATAAGCTTTGAATTTCAAAGCTTATTATTTTACTGTATACTTTGAACTTCAAATAAAGGAGAATACTATGAAATTAGATTTTATTAAACAAATTATGAGTGAGTTTGATCAATCAAATGTCACTAAAATGAAAGTAGAAATAGATGATTTAAAAATAGAATTAGAAAAAGAAAGTGAAAAAGTTGAATATGTAAAACCATTAGAAAAAGAAAATAAAATGGTTGCAGAAGTAAACACCAAAGAGCCTACAGGTACGCCTGTAAAATCACCAATTGTAGGTGTTTTCTATAGTGCAAGTTCACCTGAAAGTGATCCGTATGTTACTGTTGGAAAGACAGTTAAAAAAGGAGATATTGTTTGTATTATTGAAGCAATGAAGGTGATGAATGAAATTAAGGCACCATGTGATGGAACGGTTACATCAATTCTTGTAGAAAATGAAGCGCTTGTAGAATATGATCAAGCTTTAATGGTTATTGAAGAAAATGTTTAAAAAGATATTGATTGCTAATCGCGGTGAAATAGCCGTTAGAATTATTCGTTGTTGTAAAGAAATGGGAATTGAAGCCGTTGCTGTTTATTCTTCAGCAGATGCCACTTCTTTACATGTTCAATTAGCAGATGAAGCTTACTGTATTGGACCTGCTAAAAGTAGTGAGAGTTATTTAAATATGGAAAATATTTTATCAGTAGCTACTTTATCAGGGTGTGATGCAATTCATCCTGGATTTGGTTATTTATCTGAAAATTCGACGTTTGCTAGACTTGTTGAAAAATGTGGTATGACTTTTATTGGTCCAAGTGGTGATGTGATTGATCAAATGGGGAATAAAAGCGTTGCTCGACAAATGATGATCGAAGCAGGAGTTCCAGTTGTTCCTGGAAGTGATGGCAGTATTGAATCTGTCAGTCAAGGAAAAGAAATTGCTAGAAAGATTGGTTATCCGGTTTTAATTAAAGCTTCTGCCGGTGGTGGTGGAAGAGGTATGAGAAAATGTTTTAAAGAAGAAGATTTTGAAAATGCTTATTTAACAGCTAAAGCAGAGGCTAAGGCATGTTTTGGTGATGATGATATGTATATGGAAAAATTGATTTTAAATCCTAAACATATTGAATTTCAAATTTTAGCTGATCATTTTGGTAATGTTATTCATTTAGGAGAAAGAGATTGTTCAATTCAAAGAAGAAACCAAAAGATGATGGAAGAATCTCCAAGTAAAGCTTTAAGTCAAGAGCTTCGAGAAAAGATGGGAAATGATGCTATCAAAGCAGCTAAAAAAGTAGGATATGTTAATGCAGGAACGATTGAATTTGTTTTAGCACCGGATGGAAAATATTATTTTATTGAGATGAATACGCGTATTCAAGTTGAACATCCAGTAACAGAGATGGTAACAGGGGTTGATTTGCTTCGTGAACAAATTAGAATAGCTGCGCGTTTAAAATTGAATTATAAACAAGAGGATATTCATTTACAAGGACATGCGATTGAATGTCGTATCAATGCTGAAAATCCTCAAGAAGGTTTTAGACCTTCACCAGGGATTGTTAGTAGTTTACATATTCCAGGAGGTTTTGGGGTACGTATTGATACAACTTTATATCAAGGTTATCAAGTGTCTTCTCATTATGATTCAATGATTGCTAAGGTAATCGTTCATGGAAGAAATCGTATTGAAGCAATTCGTAAAATGCGTAGGGTCTTAAGTGAATTAGTGATTGATGGTATTGATACGAATCAAGAATTACAATATTTGATTTTACATGAAAGTGATTATGTCAAAGGAAATTTTGATACAAGTTTTATTGAAAAACATTTAGATGAGTTGGTGAATGAAAGATGATGGAACAGTTATTTAAGGAAAGAAAAGAAAAACTTCATTTATTTAAGTCATTAAGAAAAAAAAGAGAAAATGAAAGAAAAGAAGTTCCGGAAGGACTTTATACAAAATGTCCAAAGTGTAAAGAATTGATTCTTACAAGTAAACTTAAAAAAAATATGTCAGTTTGTCCTCATTGTGGAAATCATTTAAAGATCACTGCTTATGAAAGATTAGAAATGATTTATGATCAAGGAAAATATAAAGAACTCTATAAAAGTACACAAAGAGTAAATCCTTTAGAATTTCCCGGATACGATGAAAAATTAGAATTTCTACAACAAAAAACAGGTTTAAATGAAGCTGTTGTTGTAGCAAGTGGAAAAATAAATGGGACAAAGGTGATTACTTGTGTGATGGATTCACGTTTTTTAATGGGTAGTATGTCTTCTATTGTAGGTGATAAAATCACGAAAGCTATTGAACATGCAACCAAAAGAAAGTATCCACTCATTATTTTTACAGCTTCAGGAGGCGCTAGAATGCAAGAAGGAATTTATTCTTTAATGCAAATGACAAAAACCTCCGCAGCTCTTGCTAGACATCATCAAGCAGGTTTACTTTATATTTCCTATATTACCCATCCAACAACAGGAGGAGTAACAGCTTCATTTGCAAGCTTAGGAGATATTATTATTGGTGAACCTCAAGCATTGATTGGATTTGCAGGAAGACGTGTCATTGAAAGTACACTTAAACAAAAATTACCGGAAAACTTTCAAACAACGGAATTTATGGAAGAACAAGGATTTGTTGATTTAATTGTGAAACGTCAAGAAATGCGTTCAACACTTATTAGAATTTTAAAAATGCATGGTAAGGGGGCATAAAGATGTCTTTAAGTCAAGTAGAAAAAGAAATTGAAAAGTTACAAAAAGAACTTCTTGATTGCAATCAAGAAAGAAAAAAAGAAGTCGAAAGTCAAATCAAAAAACAAGAAAAATATTATCAACATCTTTCACCTTATGATCATGTTTATCTTGCTAGAAAAAGTACACGACCAAATATTAAAGATTATATCAATCATCTCTTTGATGATTTTATTGAATTACATGGAGATCGTTTAGCAAAAGATGATGGTTCAATTGTTGGAGGCATTGGGTTATTTAATCAACAACCTGTAACAATTATTGGTCATTTAAAAGGAAAAACTTTAGAAGATAATTTAAAATGTAATTTTGGAATGTCTTCACCAGAAGGCTATCGAAAGGCAATGCGCTTAATGAAACAGGCAGAAAAATTTAAACGTCCTATTATTGCTTTTGTCGATACTCCAGGAGCTTATCCAGGAATGGAAGCAGAAATGCATGGAATTGGAGAAGCAATTGCTCGAAATCTTTTAGAAATGTCTCTTTTAAAAGTTCCTATTATTACTATTGTTATTGGTGAGGGAGGTTCTGGAGGAGCTTTGGCTTTAAGTGTGAGTGATCGCTTAGTCATGTTAGAAAATAGTGTTTATTCGATTTTATCTCCTGAAGGATTTGCTTCTATTTTATGGAAAGATCAAGAAGGAAAGCGCGTTGCAGAGGCTGCAAGCTTAATGAAATTAACAGCTAAGGATCTTTATGAGCGTCATATTATTGATCATATCATAGATGAAGATTTAAAAGGGGCTACTGTTGAAAGTTATGAAGTTTATCGACAAATAAAAGAATATTTAAATACAAATCTTAAAGAATTACAAAAGTTATCAACATCTCAATTGATTAATAAACGTTATGAAAAATATAGAAAGATAGGACAAGTATTTTAAAGGAGAAAAAGATGAATGGAATTGAAATTGTTTCTACAGGTTATGCCAAAATTGAAAAGACTTTAGATAATCAACAACTTGAACAAATGGTAGAAACATCTAATGAATGGATTGTTTCACGAACGGGTATTTTAAAAAGACATCTTTCAGATAAATCAAGTGCCTTTCTAGCTATTGAAGCTGCTAAAAAAGCAACTCAAAATCAAGATTTAAGTCAACTTGCTTTAATTATTGTAGCTACGATGACACCAGAAAATAATACGCCAAGTAATGCCTGTCTTGTACAAAAAGCTTTAGGTTTAAATCATCAATCAATGATGTGTTTTGATATTAATGTTGCTTGTAGTGGTTATGTTTATGCTTTAAAAGTTGCTCAAAGCTTGTTAGAAGAAAATCAATATGGACTTGTTATTGGAAGTGAACAATTAAGCTCTATTGTAGATTATCAAGATCGTAATACGTGTATTTTATTTGGAGATGGTGCAGCCGCTACGCTGATTAAAAAAAGTCAAAAGCTTTTTTTTAGTTATTTAGATAGTGATGGAAATGAAGAAGTACTATTTTCTAAAAGAAATGATTATTTAAAAATGAAAGGTCAAGATGTTTTTAAATTTGCTATTAAAGCAATTCCTTTAAGTATTGATCATGTCTTAAACCAAGCAAAGATGACATTAAATGATATTGATTATGTAATTTGTCATCAAGCAAATGAAAGAATTATTAAACATGTTTATAAAAAATATCAATGTTCAAGTGAAAAGTTTTATATGAACTTACAAGAATATGGAAACACCTCAGCAGCGAGTATTCCGTTAGCTTTAGCGAAGATGAATGAACAAGGGTTACTTCAAAAAGGAATGAAAATCATTCTCGTTGGCTTTGGTGGAGGACTTACTTGGGGTGCAATTTTAATGGAATGGTAAGGAGAACAAAATGAAATTAAATGAGTTATTAAATATTAAATATCCTATTATTCAAGGAGGAATGGCCAATATTGCTACCGGTGCCTTTGCTGCGAGTGTTTCTAATGCAGGAGGTTTGGGTTTGATTGGAGCTGGAGGAATGAATGCTAAAATGTTAAAAGCAGAAATTCAAGCATGTAAAAAATTAACAAATCAACCTTTTGGTGTCAATATTATGTTACTCAATCCAGATGCCAAAGAAATGGCACAAATCGTTATTGATGAACATGTCCCAGTTGTGACAACTGGTGCTGGAAATCCAGGTGTATATATAAAAATGTGGAAAGAAGCAGGAATTAAAGTTTTACCTGTTGTTCCTAGTGTGGCTCTTGCTAAAAGATTAGAACGTGCAGGCGTGGATGGTTTAATTGTTGAAGGTTGTGAAGCAGGGGGACATATTGGTGAGGCAACGACTATGGCGCTTGTTCCTCAAGTTGTAAGTAATGTTTCTATTCCTGTTATTGCTGCAGGAGGAATTGCCAGTGGCAAGCAAATATTAGCGGCTTATGCTTTAGGTGCTTGTGGTGTACAAATTGGAACAGTTTTACTCGCAAGTAAAGAATGTCCAATTCATGAAAATTATAAACAAGCGATTTTAAAAGCGAAAGATACTTCGACAACTGTTACAGGAAGAATTAATGGAACACCAGTAAGAATCTTAAAAAATAAAATGGCAAAAGCTTATATTCAAAAAGAAAAAGCAGGAGCAGATATGATGGAACTTGAAAAATATACTTTAGGTTCATTAAAAAAAGCTGTTTTTGAGGGAAATGTTGATGAAGGTTCTTTGATGGCAGGACAAGTTGCAGGAATGATTCATGAAATTAAACCCGTTAAACAAATTTTAGAAGAAATGATGAGTGAGTTACAAGAAACTTATTCAAATTTGGAGATTTAAAATGTTAGAAATCAATCAAAAAAGCCTAACTGTCCCTTTAATTCAAGGAGGAATGGGTGTTGGTGTTTCTCTAGGAAATTTGGCAGGACATGTAGCTCAAGTTGGGGCGATGGGAGTTATTTCTACAGCGCATCCAGGATACAAGGAAGATGATTTTGAAAGTAATCATCGTCAAGCAAATATTCGTGCTTTAAAAAAAGAAATTTTAAAAGCACAAAAGCTTTCTCAAGGAAAAGGTTTAGTAGCCATCAATGCGATGGTTGCTTTAAAAGATTATGAGGAATTGATCAATGCAGCATTAGAGAGTAAAGTTGATGCTATTATTTCAGGAGCTGGGCTTCCTTTACGTTTACCAGAATTGGTAAAAGATCATGATGTTTTAATTGCTCCAATTGTTTCAAGTGGTAAAGCCTGTAAGGTAATCATAAAACATTGGCTTAAAAAATATCAACGTACACCAGATTTTATTGTTATTGAAGGAAGTCAAGCAGGAGGACATTTAGGATTTAAAAAAGAAGACTTAGAAAATCAAACATGCAAAAGTTTAGAAGAAATTTTTAAAGATGTTGAAGAAATTGTAGAAAATAATAAATTGAACATTCCTATTTTTGTAGCAGGAGGAATCAGTCAAAGAAGTGATGTTAAGCATTTCTTTGATCTAGGTGTCGATGGTATTCAAGTAGCAACACGTTTTATTACAACGTATGAATGTGATGCTTCTATCAAATATAAAGAAGCCTTCTTAAAAGCTATAAAGGAAGATATTGGTTTTGTTTCTTCTCCTGTTGGAATGCCAGGAAGAGCAATGCAAAATAGTTTTGTTAAAAAAACCAAGAAAGAAAAAATACCTGTTAAAAAATGTTATCAATGTTTAATTCCTTGTGATGTTAAAAATACACCTTATTGTATTTCAAGAGCTTTAATAGAAGCTGTTAAAGGAAATTTAGAAGATGGTCTTATTTTTACAGGAGCTCATGGTTATAGGCAAGATCATTTGATGCATGTTGATGAAGTGATTCATGAATTAATGGAGGATGACAAATGAAATTAGGAATTATTTATGCTGGTCAAGGAAGTCAAGTTGTGGGAATGGGAAAATCATTTTATCCTCGTGAAATCTTTGATCAAAATGAAGATTTAAAGGAATTATGTTTTAATGGACCACTTGAAAAACTATCTTATACACCATATACCCAACCATGTATGGTGATGGTTGCAACAATCATTACAGATTTATTAAAAGAACATGGAATTGTGCCTGATTATACAGCAGGTCTTTCTTTAGGGGAATATTCAGCATTATATTGTGCAGGTGTTTTTGAAAGGAAACAAGTGATTGATCTTGCACGTTTTAGAGGAAAAGTCATGCAAGAAGCAGTATCAGGAATTGAAAGTGAAATGATTGCTGTTTTAGGAATGAAGGAAGAACTTTTACAAGATTTATGTCATCAAGCAAGTTCATTAGGAGTTGTTTCTATTTCTAATTATAATTGCCCTGGTCAACTTGTTGTTGCTGGTGAAAAGAAAGCTGTGGAAAATGTCAAAGAATTAGCTTTAGAAAATAAAGCAAGAAGAGTGATTTCTTTAAATACGAGTGGACCTTTTCATACGTCTTTATTAAAAGAAGCGTCACTTGCTTTAAAAGAAAGATTTAAAAAAGAAACTTTTCATGAAATGAAAATACCTGTTATTTTTAATACTTTAGGTCATGAAATCGAAGATCAATCAATACCAGAAATTTTAGAAAAACAAGTGATGTCACCAGTCTACTTTGAAAAAAGTATTCGCTATATGATAGATCAAGGTGTTGATACGATCATTGAAGTAGGACCAGGAAAGGTATTAAGTGGTTTTGTTAGAAAGATAGATCGAAGTATTCAGCTTTATCAAATAGAAGATATGGAATCATTGAAAAAAACAGTGAAAGCTTTGAAGGGAGAATAAAATGAGATTAGAAAATAAAATTGCTCTTGTTACAGGTGGAGGACAAGGTATTGGTAAAGAAATTGCTAAAACATTAGCTTTAAATGGTGCTTTTGTTTTAATTAATTATATAGATTTAGGGAATAATCAAGAAATTGCTCAAATGACAAAAAATGAAATTGAAAGTCTTGGAGGAAAATGTGAAATCTTACCTGCAAATGTAGCAAGTTATGATGAAACATTAGAGATGTTTAAAACAATTAAAAATGAATATGGAAGATTGGATATTTTAATTAATAATGCAGGAATTACAAAAGATGGCTTAATGTTACGCATGAAAGAAAATGATTTTGATGCAGTTATTGATGTAAATTTAAAAGGAACATGGAATTGTATGAAACATGCGACAAAATTAATGATGAAACAAAAATATGGACGTATTGTTTCCATGTCATCTGTTGTAGGCGTTATGGGAAATGCAGGACAAGTCAATTATGCTGCTAGTAAATCAGGAATTATTGGAATGACAATGTCTCTTGCTAGAGAAGTTGGAAGTCGAGGTATTACTGTTAATGCAGTAGCACCAGGTTTTATTCAAACAGCAATGACAGATGTTTTAAGTGATGATATTAAAGAACAAATGAAAAGTCAAATTCCTTTAGGAACATTTGGAAGTGTTCAAGATATTGCAAATGCAGTTGTTTTTCTAGCAAGTGATGAAGCAAAGTACATTACTGGACAAACATTGCATGTTGATGGTGGCATGGCTATGTAAAGGAGAAGCATATGAAAAGAAGAGTTGTCGTAACAGGAATAGGTGCTTTAACACCTATTGGAAATAATGTAAATGATACATGGAAGGGTATTTTAAATCATCAATGTGGGATTGATTTGATTCAATCATTTGATACTTCAAATATGAAGGTAAAAGTAGCAGGTGAATTAAAGGACTTTGAAGCTACTGAATACTTAGATAAAAAAGATGTTCGTAAAATGGATAAATTTATTCAATATGGACTGATTGCAGCTAAAGAAGCTATCAAAGATTCTAAATTAGAGATAGATTCTATAAATCATGATCGTTTTGGGGTAGTAGTATCAAGTGGTATTGGAGGATTAGGATCTATTGAAGAAAATCATCAACGTGGTTTAAAGAAAGGATTTGATCGTGTTTCTCCATACTTTATTCCTATGACCATTGTTAATTTAGCAGCTGGTCAAATTGCCATTGCCTTTAAAGCACAAGGACTTGCTACATGTCCTGTAACAGCTTGTGCGGGAGGAACAAATGCTATTGGTGATGCCTTTAGAAATATTCGTGATGGTTATTTAGATGTAACCATTGCTGGAGGTTGCGAAGCAAGCATTACACCTCTTGGTATTGGTGGTTTTACATCAATGAAAGCTTTAAGTGAATCACATGATCCCAAACATGCCTCCATTCCTTTTGATAAAGAAAGAAATGGTTTTGTCATGGGTGAAGGAGCAGGAATGCTTGTTTTAGAAGAACTTGAACATGCTAAAGCAAGAGGGGCACATATTTATTGCGAAATGGTAGGTTATGGTGTTAGTTGTGATGCTTATCATATGACAGCTCCAGCTCCTGAAGGTATTGGAGGTGCTAAAGCCATGATCAATGCACTTCAAGATGCTTCTCTTGAAGCTAATCAAATTGATTATATTAATGCTCATGGAACATCAACACCAATGAATGATAAGTTAGAAACGGCTGCAATCAAAAAAGCTTTTAAAAATCATGCTCATAAAGTAGCTGTATCTTCAACAAAAGGAAATACAGGTCATTGTTTAGGAGCTGCTGGTGGAATTGAAGGTGTTTTATGTGTTAAAGCATTAGAAGATAACTTTATTCCAGCAACTATTAATTATCAAAATTTTGATGAAGAATGCGATTTAGATATTGTTGCAAATCATGGAAGAAAACAAGTATTAAATTACGTAATGTCAAATTCATTAGGTTTTGGAGGGCATAATGCCTCAATTATTTTTAAGAAATATGGAGAAGAGTAATGGAACTTAATAGTAATCAAATACAAGAAATCAATCCTCATCGTTATCCTTTTGCTTTAGTAGATCGAATTACAGATTATAAACCAGGTGAGTATGCTAAAGGAATCAAATGTGTCAGTGTTAATGAAATGCATTTTTGTGGACATTTTCCAAGTCATCATGTCATGCCAGGAGTTTTGATCGTTGAAGCTTTGGCACAAGTAGGATGTATTGCTATTTTATCAAAAGAAGAAAATAAAGGAAAAATTGCTTTTTTTGGTGGTATTAAAAATTGTCGTTTTAAAGGGCAAGTAACACCAGGGGATGTTTTAGAAATGGAATGTGTTCTTACTAAACAAAAAGGACCCGTAGGAATTGGTGAAGCTATTGCAAAAGTAAATGGTAAAGTTGTTTGCAAAGCTGAACTTACATTTGCAATTCAATAATCTTGAATTGCAATTTTTTTTATTTTATCATGATAAAGAGGTGAAACTATGAAACTGATAGAGCTAGGAGAAGTTGATTCAACAAATGATTATTTAAAAAGAGAATATCAAAATTTACCTATGCAAACATGTGTCACTGCCAAATATCAAACAAAAGGTAGAGGTAGAAATGGTCATGTTTGGGAAAGTCATGCAAATGAAAATTTGATTATGAGTTTTTTATTTAAAGATTTTCATAAAATAGAAGATGCTTGGAAAATGACACAATTATCAACATGTAGTGTTGTTGGTTTACTTGATCGTTATCGTATTAAAGCAACTATTAAATGGCCAAATGACATTTATGTCGATGGAAAAAAGATTTGTGGTATTTTAGTAGAAACAATTTTAGATCCTGATTTAAAAGGTGTCATTGTAGGAATTGGTTTGAATGTTAATAATGAAGATTTTCAATCAATGAAACAAATTACTCATAAAGAGTATAAAATATCTAAACTTGCTATTGGACTGAAAACATTTATGTTGATTTATTATAATTTATATCAAACAAATCAGTTTCATAAGGTTTTAGAATACGCTAATAGTATTTCTTATTTAAAAGACCAATGGGTAGAATATGGTGATTATGGAGAAGTTTGTTTTCAAAAGCTATTAGATGATGGTTCTGTTTTATTTGTTGATCGACAAGGAAAAACATATAAACAGGTAATTAATGAAATATCTTTACATAATAAATAAAAGTGCAGGCTTAAGCTTGCACTTTTACAATATAACAGTATTTCTTATAAAAGGATATGCCATATCCTTTTACATGAAGATATCCCTCATTGATGATTTCTTCTTCATATTTATTATCAATGATTTGTTGGGCTCCTTCACTTGCATCACTTATTAAATCTTTAACGCTCTTAGAATGTTTACATTCTAAGATTAGTGCTGTCTGAAAGATTTGTTTAGGTAAGATACATAAATCAAATCTTCCATGCATTGCTTCTCGATTTGATTTGATCTTTTTACCACTAAAGAGTCCTAATAGAAAACCATGATAAAAAGATTCTTCATTATTAAAGTAATTAATACTTCTAGATAAGATATCTCCTAGTATTTCATTTGCTTGATCTACATCTCCTTTAACAAGACTTTGATAAAGATTTTCTTTTCTTACAAAAGTATAGTCTTCAAAATAAGACATGAATGTTTGTTTATAGATTTCATAGACTTCTTTATTGGGAATAATCAGTTTATACTTATTTTCTCCTAAATCTTCTTTTATCTTTAAATATCCTGTAAGTAAAAGAAAACTATAGATATTATTAATATTATCCATTTCTCGATAAGTAAGTTCAGGTTTGATATATTTCGTTAAAGACTTTCCTTGAATGAGTTGTTCAAATTCTTCATGAAGTTCATCACTGTCATTTTGAATATAGTTGACAACAAGATCATTTCCACTGGTATTTGCCCAGAAGGAAATAGGTTTGTTATCTGAGCTATTTAATTTACAATCAACATACATAAGTGTACTCCAAGGATTATAGATTTCGATGTTTCCAAATAAATAACCATCATACCATTCTTTAACTTCATCTACATAATCTGTTAGATTATAATCTTTTAATAATTGTAAGATTTCTTTTTTTGTAAAGCCAAAATACTCATTACCCTATCTTTTTAAATAATAATTTATTTAGAAGAGATGAGATAAAGTTTGTTGAAAGAAACAATGATAATATAAGTGAACTTTATTCTCTTTCAGATTTTAAAACAGCTGGTAAGATGGGGGTTAGAAAATCAGATGATTATATGAAAACCATTTTGTTTCACAACATGGAGCCATTAAAGATGTTGATTTTTCACCTTTATTTCAAAAACTGATTTTAGGAGAAAAAAATCAAGATGGAAAGAAAAATAATCTGGAATTGTAAATTTTTATAAATTTTGTTGATTTTTTATAAAAATGAGCATAATATATAAGTGTACTTAATGAGTGCACAAGTTGTTAACTAAGCTTTAGTAGTAACCTCCCGTTATAAGGGTTCAGGTGAGACTAGAGCTTTTATTTTATAAAAAGGAGAAAATTATGTCAAAAGGTAAATAATTTGTAAAAGATACAATAGTAACAGCAATATTGGTAGATGGAGGATTTTATAGACGTAGAGCTTATGCTCGGTTAGGAGATAAATCTCCAAAAGAAAGAGCTGATGAATTAGAATCATATTGTAAAAGACATTTAAACGAAAAAATATATGGAATTCAGACATCTCATAGATTATATAGAATTTTTTTTTATGATTGTTTACCAGTTTCTAAAAATATATATAATCCTTTAACAAAAAAACAAGTTGATTTATCTAAAACGGATACATATAAATGGGCAACAGAATTTTTTGATTTTCTAAAAGAAAAAAGAAAATTTGCATTGAGATATGGGCAATTGGCGGAAGGACAAGCTCATTATTCATTAACAGAAAAAACATTTAAAAAATTATGTAATGGTACTATTAAATTTGAAGATTTAGAAGAAAAAGATTGTATTCTTCAAATTGAACAAAAGGGAGTAGATATGAGGATTGGGTTAGATATTGCTTCATTAGCATATAAAAAGCAAGTAGATCAAATTGTTTTAATATCAGGAGACAGTGATTTCGTTTCTGCAGCTAAGCTTGCAAGAAGAGAAGGTATAGATTTTATTTTAGATCCACTTGGAGCACCTGTAAAACCTGATTTATTTGAGCATATCGATGGGTTAAGAACATGCGATTCAAATTTTAAAATTTCAGATAAAAAATAGCAAAAAAAATTACATTTACAAGTTGTTATATTTTATAATTAGGTTTAATAAAAGATATTACATTTAAAAAGAGAACGGTTCGCAATTAACGATTGTTCTCTTTTTGTTAACTTTTTTTAATTGTTATAGTGTTGTTAATTTTCAAAAATATTTCTTACAAAGTACACTAAATAATTTGATTAATTATTATTTTTTATTTGATATATTGTAGTTCTTGTAATTTTTGATAGATTTGGTTTGCAAGTAATTGATTGAATGTATCATTACCTGCGAATTTGTCTTCTTTTAGAAGACTTGATGGGATATAGCTATTTGTAAGATCTTTTTGATCTTGTTCAGTAGCTGTAATATTTGCATCTTTTAAGCCATTTGTAAGAAGATAAGTTCTAAAGTCTAAGAAGTGATCTTTATGTTCTTCTTTTAAGATGTTATTATCGTCTCTTACAAGGTTGTTTTGTCTTTTTGATGTCATCGATACAACAATATATTTTTGTGTTTTAATTTGGTTTAAAATAGCTCTTTGATAAGTGATTGTACGATAAACATCTTGGTTGTTTTGTTTATCATAGTTTCCAGAAAAGATAATAACGATATCATTTTCATTGAATTCAGGAAGTGTTGCTTCGATTTGTGCAGGAGCTGTTAGGGTAACAGCTTTTCCAGATTTGTCTCTTGTAAATGTATGAATATTACGAGATGAATCGTAAGCTAAAGTTCCTTTAATACCTTGAATGGTAACTTCATCGAAGTTTGATCCACTATTTTTTAAAGCTTCTACTTGTTCACCTTTTTCATTATAGAAAGTAAGGTCTACAGCTTCTTTATCACCAGGGATGGTGATATTATTAGCGAAAATCTTTGTTCTTCCTACACGAATAGATAAATCAAAAGTTGTATCTTGGTTTCCACCGAATTTAATAATTTCACTATTTGTAAGTGATTCTAAATTAAGTGGGTAACTAGCAAATTCACTTCCCAAGGTAAAGCTATCACCAATACAATAAATACGTTGACTATTTTTTTTCTTTTTTGTTTTTGTTTTTGTTGTTTCTTCTTTTGTTGTAGTTGTTGTTTTTTCTTCTGATTGGTATTTTTTAGCGTTTTGACTTGTTGAAAAACGGTCATAACCAATTAAACCAACAATCATAGCAAGTAAAACAACAACAGTAATAGAAAAAGTAACTTTTTTCATATTAGTAATAGTAGTAATGACTACCAGATAGAGATTTTGCTTTTGTTAAAACACTTCCTAAAACGTTTACATTATTTCTTTGAAGTAGTTTTACACAATTTGCAGCATCTTTTTTATTAGTATCTTGTGAAGAAATAGCAAAAATAGTCCCGTCAACGGCATTTCCTACAGGAATGGCATCAGATATCATTCCAACAGGAGCACAGTCAATAATAATGAAATCAAAGGATTTCTTTAATTCATTAATATAATCTTTAAATACATGTGATCCTAATAATTCAGAAGGATTAGGAATATGAATCCCACTTGTTAAAACAGCCATAGTACCTGCAAAAGAAGGATCTTTTACACTTTGGAAGTATTCAACATTTAATTTTTTAGTTTGACGATATTCAAGTAAAGCATCTGTTAAACCATGTTTGTTTGATAATCCCATATATTTATGTAAAGTATTTTTTCTTAAATCACAATCAATTAATAAAACTCTATTATATTTTGTTGCAAAAATATAAGCAAGGTTAATAGATAGTGTTGTTTTTGCTTCACCAGCTTGTGATGAAGTAATACAAATTGATTTAATGTCTTTGTCTACTGTAGAAAATTCAATGTTTGTACGAATATGACGAAAGATTTCAGTATAATCAAATTGGCTATGTTTTTTATTTTTATCTAAAATATTTAATGTTTTTCTTTTACTTGTTTTTTTTGCCATAATTATCTCCTTTTAAATATTTTTTTAAAGAAGGATGTTTTTCCTTCAATAGGATCAACTTCTTCATTGTTGATGATATGTAGAGGATTTTCATACATTAATGTATGAATATCTTCATAACTATATTTCTTTACAAGTAAATCAAAGACTTCTTGTAAACAAGGAGAACGATGTCCGTCACAACGATGAGTATCCGTTGCAATTACATGAAGTAATCCTTGATTTAATAATTGATAAGCAAACTTTTGAGCATGTTTACCATGATATCCCAAAAAGCTTGTTGCATTAACTTGAATAAGATAACCATTATCTATAAAATCTTGAATTCTTTCGATATCTAAAGAATCTTTAAAGTATCTTTCAACATGAGCAATAACGGGAGTATATCCTTTATATTGAATTTCATAAAGACGATCTTCTACTTCATTTTCATTTCCTAATTCTTTTCTAACATCAAATTCTACAAGTAAATAATGGGTATTTTCAATAGGTATAAAGATGTTTTGTTCAAGTGCTTCTAGATAATCATGATTTAAGAAGAGTTCACACCCTTCTAAAACTTCAATATTATAAACTCTAGCAAGCTCTTTTAAATCATAAATTCTATCTTTAATAATTTCTAAATCTTTTAAAGTATGTTTTCCAGAAACAACATGAGGTGTTGCGACAATCGTAGAAATACGATTATTTTTAGCTTTTTCTAAAGCCTTTTTAGCATCTTCAAGTGATGGCATTCCATCATCTATATCCCATGCATAATGACCATGTATATCAATAAAAGCCATAACTAATCCTCAAAATAAGGAATAACGCCAAGATTTGGAATTTCTAAATATTTTTCAACGTCTTCTTTAGTATGTAAACGATTATCTAACATAAATCTAATAAAGATAATACCAATACTTAAAATAGCACCTACTAAACCACCAATAACTATATTTTTAGGAACACTTGGTGAAACAGGTGATGTTTGAAGTTTTGCATCATCAACTGTTGTAATATTGTTGATATTTAAAGTTTCTTTCACTTCATTTGTGAAGACATTAACCGTTGTATCAACAATTTTTTTACTGAGTTGTGGATCAGTTGTTGTTGCTGAAATAGAAATAATTTGGGTATCTGTTTCGTTTGAAACGGATACATATTTATTGATATCTTCTACTTCTAAATTTAATTCTTTTGCAACTTTACTTTGAATATTGTTTCCTCCAAGTAAAGCTACATAGTTTTTAGTCATCGAATTATTTGAGTTAATTTGTGAATAGTCAACGATTCCTTCGTTAACTTCTGGTTTTGGGAAAATACGAGCCGTTGATTCATATTTTTTACTAACAAAGAAAATAGTAAAAGCTCCCACTAATATAGCACAAATCATTGTTGAAATAATAATGATATGTAAATGTTCTTTTAATACTTGAAACAATTCAGCTAAATTAATTTCAATCTCTTCATTTTGGATTTCTTGATTATCCATTACTTAATCTCCTTTAATACATATTTTTATAAACAATTATAGATACTACGTCGAGGCTCATTATCTAACAAAAGCCTTTAAAAATCAACAGAATTAGATTTTTTTATAGAAGTCTTATTATATATGGAAAGGAAAAGTCATAAATTTGATCGTTTGGTTATAAAAATCGACCGTTCAGTAATTATTTATTGATAATTTAAAAAATCACGGTATAATACGTTTGATTATAGATGAACTCCAAAATACGTCGTATTAACTTTAAAAATTGAGGGGGGGGGGGTACAAATATGTACAAAAATAAGAGTCAATTATTATTTAGAAGACTATGTTTGATAGTAGTAGATATAATAAGTATTATTTTATCTTTCTTCTTATCAGCATTTATTGCATATGACGGTTCTATGGAATTAAGCTTTTTAAAATATACTTATTTTTTTATACCTATTTTACTCATAGGAAGTCTATTCTTCTTTATTATAATGAAGCTTTATGATAGTTTATGGAGCTATGCTTCCATTAATGAATTATTAAATGTTATTATTGCTTCAATATGCAGTTCAATTTTATACTGTATTTTATGTTTACTCATTCCAGTCCATCCGCCGATAAGTACAATATTTTTATATTTATTATTATTACTTGTTTTCATAGGTGGAAGCCGATTTGGTTATCGGTTTGTTCGTCTTTATGCTTCAAGACATTACTTATTTGGTAGAAGTGATGATAATGAAAGCAAAGTCATGATTGTTGGTGCTGGTTCAGCAGGTGAAAAGATTTTAAGAGAAACACTTGTTTCGACAAAACTTCATAAAAAAGTTGTTTGTTTCATTGATGATGATGCAACAAAACACAATAGACGCATTCACAATGTTCCTATTGTAGGAGGAAGAAATGAAATCCTTACACAAGTTGAAAAATATAAAATTGATGAAATCTATGTAGCTTTACCATCAATAGATGATAAAGAAACATCTAAGATTTTAAATATTTGTAAAGAAACCAAATGTAAAATAAAAAAATTACCTGGTATGTATCAATTCTTGAACGATGAAATTACTTTAGAAAAACTAAAAGATGTTGAAGTTCAAGATTTACTTGGAAGAGATCCTGTCCAAGTAAACTTAAAAGAAATTATGGGTTATGTAAAAGATAAAGTAGTTATGGTTACTGGTGGAGGAGGATCTATTGGATCTGAACTTTGTCGACAAATTGCTGCAAGTAATCCAAAACAATTGATTATTGTAGATATTTATGAAAATAATGCTTATAACATTCAATTAGAATTACAACATAAATATCCAAACTTAAATCTTGAAACCATGATTGCTTCCGTAAGAGATGCTGTTAAAATCAATGATTTATTTGCTTATTACCATCCAGATATTGTTTATCATGCAGCAGCTCATAAGCACGTACCATTAATGGAAGATGCGCCACATGAAGCAATTAAAAACAATGTTTTTGGTACATACAATGTCGTAAAAGCAAGTCATACATATGGTGTTAAGAAATTTATCTTGATATCTACAGATAAAGCAGTTAATCCGACAAATATTATGGGTGCTTCAAAACGATTATGTGAAATGGTTGTACAATCTTATAACAAGATTTCAAAAACAGAATTTGTTGCTGTACGTTTTGGAAACGTATTAGGTTCTAATGGATCCGTTATTCCTTTATTTAAAAAACAAATTAAAGAAGGTGGACCAATTACCATTACACATCCAGATATCATCAGATACTTTATGACAATACCTGAAGCTGTCTCTCTTGTCTTACAAGCAGGTGCCTATGCTAAAGGAGGAGAAATCTTTGTTTTAGATATGGGAAAACCGGTTAAGATTTTAGATATGGCTAGAAACTTAATTAAACTTTCTGGTTTAGAACCAGATGTAGATATTAAAATTGAATTTATTGGGTTAAGGCCTGGTGAAAAACTTTATGAAGAAATGTTGATGAAAGAAGAAGGAATGAAAACAACGCCTAATAAGATGATTCATATTGGACAACCAATTCAATTACCTGGTGATTTCTTTGATCAATTAGAAGATTTACGTCAAAGTGCTTTTGACGAAGATAGTGATATTAGAAAAGATGTTCAACATATGGTAGATACTTACCATTACGATGAAAATACAACACATGGTATAAAAAAACAAAGGATAAAGAGTTAAACGAATCGTCGCTTTGTCGCGTTCGTTTACTTTATCTCATATATGAAAAGAGTCCAATAAATCTATTGGATAGGCGAAGCATACTCAAATGGAGGTTTTTTATGTTTGATAATTGGTATGTAGTTCAAGTAAGAACAGGAAAAGAAGAAGAAATTGTGAAGAAATGTCAATTTTATATTGACCATGATATTTTAATTGATTGTTTTATTCCAATTACGAAAAAGAAAAAGAAATATCAAGGTACATGGCATATTGTTGATGATATTTTATTTAAAGGATATATCTTTATGATCACTAATCAAGTAGAACAACTTTATACTCAACTCAAAAAAGTACCAGATCTTACAAAACTCCTTGGAAATGATGGGAAAGAAATCTATCCCATCTATCCACAAGAAGCTATGTTTCTAACAAAATTTTCAAATAAAGATCATGTTGTTGATATTTCTAATGGTATTATTGAAAACGATAAAATCATTATTAATGAAGGTCCTCTCATTGGTTTAGAAGGACTTATTACAAAAATAGACAGACATAAACGTATTGCTTATGTTGATGTAGAACTACTTGGAAAGCTTACAAGAGTTCAAGTAGGATTAGAAATTATTAGTAAATCATAAAAAGCACAGAAATGTGCTTTTTTATATGCACTTTTTATGCATAACTTTGTTATGCCTTTTTTAGTATATAAAAATATTTAGTGGGGGAGATAAATATGGAATTCAAACCATTTGAAAAGAAAGTATGGTTGTCATCACCAACAATGCATGGGGATGAAATGAAATACATACAAGAAGCTTATGAAACAAACTGGATGTCTACAGTTGGTAAAAACATCAATGAAGTAGAAAAAATTACTTGTGAAAAAATTGGATGTAAATATTCAGTTGCTTTATCTGCAGGTACAGCAGCTTTACATCTTGCAGTAAAAGCTGCAGGGGTAAAACCTGGAGATAAGGTCTTTTGTAGTGATATGACTTTTGATGCAACAGTCAATCCAGTTGTTTATGAAGGTGGTGTTCCAGTGTTCATAGACAGTGAATATGAAACATGGAATATGGATCCAAAAGCTTTAGAAAAAGCGTTTGAAATGTATCCAGAAGTAAAAGTAGTAGTTATTGTTCATTTATATGGAACACCATGTCAAATGAATGAAATCAAAGCAATCTGTGATAAACATAATGCGGTTATCATTGAAGATGCTGCAGAAGCATTAGGAGCTACTTATAAAGGAAAACCATGTGGTCAGTTTGGTGATTATAATGCAATCTCATTTAATGGAAACAAAATCATTACAGGATCATCAGGAGGAATGTTCCTTACTGATGATTTAGAAATGGCCAATAAGGTAAGAAAATGGTCGACACAATCAAGAGAAAATGCACCATGGTATCAACATGAAGAATTAGGATACAACTATCGTATGTCTAATGTGATTGCAGGGGTTGTAAGAGGACAATATAACTATCTTGATGAACATATTGCACAAAAGAAAGCCATTTATGAAAGATATAAAGAAGGATTGAAAGATCTACCTTTACAAATGAATCCAGTAGATGAAGAAAATACAAATCCAAACTACTGGTTATCATGTATCTTAATTGATCCAGAAGCAATGTGTAAACAAGTAAGAGGAGAACAAGAATACTTATATGTATCTGAAAAAGGAAAATCATGCCCACATGAAATATTAGATACATTGTTTAAATATAATGCAGAAGGAAGACCAATCTGGAAACCAATGCATATGCAGCCGATCTATAGAAACAATCTATTTATCACAAGAGATGGAGATGGAAGAGCTAAAACAGATGCTTATATTCAAGGTGGAACATTAGGAAAAGATGGAAAACCATTAGATGTAGGAATGGATGTTTTCCATAGAGGACTATGTTTACCATCAGATAACAAGATGACTAAAGAAGAACAAGATATGATTATTGAAGTTATAAAAGCATGTTTTGAATAACATATGAAAGGAAATATTACAATGAATGTAAAGAATAAAAAAATACTTGTTATTGTTGCCCATCCGGATGATGAAGTGCTAGGAATGGGTGGTACAATTGCAAAATGTGCTGCAAATGGAGCTGAAATTGGACTTTTAATTGTTACAGATGGAAGTACTTCACAATATAAAGATATTCCAAATTTACATGAAATAATTGAAGAAAAGAAACAAGAAACAAAAAGATCTGCGGATATTCTTGGAATAAAACATATTTATTATGGTAAACAGCCAGATATGAAATTAGATGTAACAGAACATATACGAGTTAATAATGCAATTGAAAATGTAGTAAATGAATTTAATCCTGATATTGTGTTTACTCATTTTGATGGTGATGTTAATAAAGATCATCAATGTGTTTTTCAATCCACTTTAGTAGCTTGTAGACCAATTCCCGGACAAAAAGTAAAAGAGTTATACTCATTTTCTGTACCTTCTTCTACTGAGTGGTCTCCTCAAAACACAAAAAATATATTTATGCCGAATCTTTTTGTTGATATTGAAGGTCAATATGCTGAATCTAAATATAATGCTATGAAAGAATATAAGACTGAATTAAGGAAATTTCCTCACCCACGTAGTATAGAAACTTTAGAAATATTAGATAGCGCAGTGGGACTTCAGATAGGAATTAAATGTGCAGAAAGTTTTATTGTACATAGGATTATAAAATGAAAAGAGAATATTTATTTTTTAAAAGAATCTTTGATATAATTGGTTCTCTAATTTTTATTACCATTTGTGTTGTTCCATGGATAATAATTGGCATTATTATAAGAATTCAATCACCTGGACCAATTATATATAAGGCAAAAAGGGTAGGGTTAAATGGAAATGTTTTTATCTTGTACAAGTTTAGGACTATGAAAGTGAATAGTGGTACTATTCGGTCCACAACACTGAGAAATGATGATCGAATTTTTTCTTTTGGAAGATTTTTGAGAAAAAGTAAACTTGATGAAACGCCTCAATTATTAAATATATTGAAAGGGGATATGTCTATAATTGGGCCAAGACCTGAGGATGAGTATAATTTTGATAAATTTTATATTGGGAAATATAAAAAAATAGTATCAGTAAAGCCTGGATTAAGTAGTCCGGCAAGCTTATATGATTATACTCATGGAGAAATGTTATCAAATGAAGCAGAGTATGTAAAAGAATTTTTACCAAAAAAACTAGATGTAGAATTATATTATATACAAAACAAAAACCTTCTATACGATTTTCAAATAATAATTCGTACTATAGTAACTATTTTGGAAGTTCTTATTGGTAAAAAAAATTTTAAAGAGCCTAGAGAAATAAAAATAATAAATAGGAGAAAATATGAAAAATTATAATGATATAACCGTATTACTTGTTGATGGAGGGGATAGACAAACATTACCTTTAGCTAGGGCTTTTCATAAGTTAGGTTGCAAAGTTGCAACTCTAAATTCATCAAGGCTTGATATTGGATACACCACGAGATTTGTGGATATAAAGCTATTAGATAAAAAAATTCGTGATAGTAAATTATTACATGAAAAAGCTATTCGAAAGGCAATAGAATCAAGAAATTTTAACTTAATAGTTTCAACATCAGATGATACTGCTGAGATGATTTCTCTTATGAGAAAAGAGTATGATCATTTTGTTAAATTTTCAGTTGTTGATCCTGATTTGTTTTATCAGGCATATGATAAGAACAAAACGATGAAAATTTGTATGGAAAATAATATTCCGTGTCCTAAAACATATTTTGGTTATAAAAGTATAGATGATATACCATTTAATGAATTGGCTTATCCTTTAGTGGTTAAACCGAGAAAAAGTTTTGGGGCAATTGGATATCATAAAGTTAATTGTGAATCTGAATTAAGAAAGATATGTTATTTAATTAATGAAGAAATTGAGAATTATGTTTTTCAAGAATATATACCGCAAACAGATATTCAGTATGAATGTGCTATGTTTATTGACGATAACAATGAAGTGAAAACAGCTTGTGTATTTTCAAAGAATAGATGGTTCCCAGTAAATGGAGGTTCAAGCACATGTAATGTAACTGTGGAGAGAAATGATATAATTGCAAGCTGTTCAAAATTATTAAAAATAATAAAATGGAGAGGAGCTGCAGATATTGATTTAATACAAGATCCTAGAGATGGAAAAGCAAAAATAATGGAAATCAATCCAAGAGTTTCAGGAAGTGTGAAGATAGTTTTCTCATCAGGAATAAATATAGCAGAGCAGATAATTCAACTAGCAACCGATAAACCAGTATCCAATTATTTAGAGTATAAAAAGGATGTAAGGCTTAGATGTATTCATACAGATTTATTGTGGTTTATTAAATCTTCACAAAGATTTAATACTAAACCATCATGGTTTAGTTGGAAAAACACAAGAGATCAAATATGGTCGGTTGATGACCCACTGCCATTTTTTACATTTTCAATACAAGCTGTATTGAAATATAAAAGAGAGATGAAAAAAAGAGGAGGATAGGAATGGAAAAATATAGTATTTTGATGTCTGTTTACAAAAATGTAAAAATAATAGATTTAAAAAATAGCATCGAAAGTATGTTGCATCAAACAGCTAAGCCTGAACAATTTGTCATTGTTCAAGATGGACCTGTTGGCAATGATTTGAATGATTTAATTAGTACATATGAAGAAAATTATTCAGAAATTTTCACAATAATTAAATTGGATGAAAATAAAGGTCTAGCATATGCTTTAAATGTTGGGATGAATGCATGTAGAAACAATTTAATTGCAAGAATGGATAGTGATGACTATTCTCTTCCAAAAAGATGTGAGAAACAATTAGAATGTTTTTCAAAAAACAAATCTCTTGCCTTGGTAGGAACAGCAACACAACATTTCAAAAGTAATCCTTTTGACCCTGAAGATAGTTATTTTTATAGTCCTGCTGATATGCAATTAATAAAGAAAAAAATACGTAGAAATAGTGCATTTTCACATCCAACAGTTATGTATAAAAAAGATGCAGTTCTTTCTTGTGGAGGATATGATCCTAATTTAAGAAGAAGCCAAGATCATGATTTATTTTCGAAAATGATTAGCTATGGTTTTGAAGCAATGAATCTAGAAGAGGCATTAGTTTTATACAGAACTGATTCAAATGGGATTGGTAGAAATAGAAATTCAGATAGTTTAAAAGCTAGATTAATAATTCAAAAAAGAATTTTAGATAGAGGTGATTGTTCTTTTTTTGATTATTTATATGTTTGCTTAGGGGTATATGTAATGAAATGGCTTCCTAAAAAGCTATATGAATATATATATTTACATTTGAAAGAAGATAAGAGGAGAGCCTAAATGAAATTTTCAGTAATTATACCAGTTTTTAATGCAGAAAAATATTTGTCGAAATGCTTGGAGAGCATCATAAATCAAACTTATGATAATTGGGAAGTTATAGCCTTAGATGATGGCTCACAAGATAATAGTTTTTCTATTATGAAAAAATATTCTAGACTTAATGGAAAAATTAAAGTTGCGACTAAATCTAATGAAGGTCCAGGTTTGACGAGAAATCGAGCTTTAGAAATGGCTACTGGTGATTATATAGTATATGTCGATGCTGATGACTATATAGAACCTGATTATTTTGAACTCTTAAACAATAAAATAGAAGAAGAGCATGCTGATGTTATTTTTATTGATGTGATACAGGAATCAGCAGATGGAACAGTATATAAATATGAGAAAATGTCTGATTTTGCAAATAAAAATCGAAAAGATTTGTTAGGATGTCAGATGACTGGTTTTATGCCATGGGGAGGATGTAGAAAAGTGGCATCAAAAAGTTTAATCCTAAATAATAATATAAAATATAGCCAAGATCCTACAGGAGAAGAAGCGATTTATAGTTTTGAATTGTTAAGGAATGCAAAAAAGATAAGTTTTATAGAAAAGAATTTATATCATTATATTAATCATTTAGGTAGCCAATCAAAATCACAAAATTGTACTTGGGAAGTAACACTCAATAAAATGAACAAACATTTAGAAGAGAAAAAAATTAGAGATTATTATTTAGAGTGCATATGTTCATTTGCTTTTACAGTAATGATTTCTTGGTTGTTGCGAGAAATAAAAAGAGAATCAATATGGAAATGTAGGAAAAATTTTATAGTACAGATTGATTTATTTAAAAAAGAATATGGATGGAATATTAGAAAAGATTACCTAAGAAAAGAAGTAAGACTATTATACCCAATTGTTAGGCATAATATATTGTTACCTATTGTAATAGCAGCTAAATTCGTAAAAAAATATTAATTTAGTTTTATTTTTTGAAAGGAGAGATCGGTATGAAGGAATTACAATTTAATATTGTTCGAATATTAAAAAGAGTAAAAGGAAATGATAAAGAAGTCATAAATGATTACTTTAGAAAAGCAGGAATGCATATTGGTAAAAAGGTAAATATTTGTTGTAACATTATGACGCCTGAACCTTATTTGATAAGTATAGGAAATAACGTAACCATAGCTGGTAATGTTGAATTTGTAACACATGATAACAGTATTTCTAAAGTCTTACCTAACTGTACTGATTTATTTGGAAAAATTACCATTGGAAATAATTGCTTTATAGGTGCACGTACTACTATCTTGTATGGAGTTACATTAGCAGATAATATTATTGTAGCTGCAGGAAGTGTAGTAACTAATAGTTTTACAAAAAGTAATATTATTATTGGTGGAAATCCTGCTAGAGAAATTTCTACATGGGAGAATTTTGCAAAAAAAAATCAAAAAAAAGTTTGGAATTTGAATCTAGAGAAAAAAGGAATTCAAATAGTAAATGATAACCGTTTAGTAAAGAAATGAGGATAATATGGAATTAGTAAGTATAGTTATACCAGTTTATAATATGGAGAACGAAATTGAAAATTGCGTGCACTCATTACTGAATCAATCATATAAGAATTTAGAAATAATATTAGTGGACGATGGTTCAAAAGATAATAGTTATAAACGCTGCATAGAACTTTCAAAGAAAGATAATAGAATTATTTCAATTCATACTGAAAATCAAGGGTCAGGGCCAGCACGTAATGAAGGTATTAAGATAGCATCAGGAAAATATGTTTATTTCCCTGATGCGGATGATTATGTAGAGAAAGATGCAATTGAAAAATTGGTAAATATTATTGAGATAACAAACAGTGATTTAGTCGTTTTTGGATTTAGAAATATTGATATAAATGGAAAATTATTAAGTGAAAAAAAATATAAATTTAAAACAGAAGAAGCAGCTAATATCCGAAACCATTATAAAAAATATTATACAATGTCAGAAGACTATACAATACAAGGTGCACCATGGAATAAGTTCTTTGATTTAACTGTAATAAAAAAATTCAAAATATTTTATCCATCATTAAGAAGACATCAAGATGAAGGATTTATTGCTCGATATGTGGATAAGGCGTCAAGAATAACTTTTTCTAATGAAATTTTATATACATATTATGTTAATAATTTGCAGAAACAATGGGACAAATACCCGGTTGATTATATTGAAGCAGTGAATGGACTGTTTAATGAAAGGAAAAAAAATATTTTACTTTGGAATAAGAACGATAAAGCTACACATCAAGAGGTGTATATTGAATATATATGCAATTTTATAAAAGCATTAGAGTTATCTTTTTCACCAAAATTTAAATTTAATACATTTGAAAGAATGCATTGGATTCAGTCCAAGGTAAAGTATTATAAGTTTACAAATATAAAATTTCCGAAGGGACTTGGGAAATATCAATCATTTATTAAGACGTTGATTGATAATCAATTGTGGGTGATTATGTATATCATGATGAAAGTAAAAATATCAATTGAAAAAAATATAGTTTTGAGGAAGGAGTAATAAAAGTGATCATTAATTTCTATGATTTTCTTTCAACAGTATATTTATTATTGATTATTGGACTTTCTTTTTTAGGAATAAAATTGAATATGTTGATACTTATTTTATATTTTATTCTTGGTATTTTTTTTGTTAAAAAAATTGAAAGATTATTATCAATTGTGACTTTGACAGCAACGATAGCATATTTTTTTGTTGGGGCAGATGAAAGTATATATAGCTTGTATTCAATTTTTTGTATAATTTTGCTTTTGCAATCATTTCTTTTTTTAAAAACAAAATGGAAACCAGATTATAAAGATTTAGTTCTTAAATGCCTATTAATAGTGTTATCAGTTTTTTCGTATAGTAAATCACCATTTGTATACACAAACGGTTTATATGAATTTATATTTATAATTATGTTTTCAATTATTATTGCGAATTTTACAACAATAGATTTTTCTGAATTTATTAAAAGTCTTTCTTATTTATCTTGTGTTTTAATTGTTTGTTTCTTTTTTATGTTACCAATTACTGGCGTTAGTATAGAAGGGCGCATTAGAATATCTGCAGCAGTAAACTCGAATACATCTGGAATGGCTTGTGCACAGATGGGTATTATCACTTTTTTTTCGTATTTTTTTCATAAAGGAAAAGAAAAAAAGATAAAACTATTCTTTTTTATATTAGCAGGTGTTCTTGTTTTATTAAGTGGATCGAGAACATCTCTCTTTGCAATGATTTCATCGATAGGTGTTGTCTTGATAATTATAGCACATCGAAGAGGAAATATAAGTAAAAAAGCTAGGAAGCTGATTATGTTCAGTATGATTATAGGTGTTTTTTTAATAGCTATCTTAATTAATAGTGGAATAGATTTGTCACGATATAATTATGTTGAATTGTTAAAAGGTGGTGGTACTAATAGGTTTACTATTTATTCTGCTATTATACCATATATAATTATTAATAAATATTGGAAATATGGATATGGTCCAGGACATGAGTGTAGTAGAATTATTGTATCAAAACTTGTTTCAAGAGATTACGCTCATACACATAATCTTTTTATTGAATCTTTTGGAGAATTAGGGATTGGTGGGCTTTTTCTCTTGATATTTTTTGTTATAAGAGCATTTAAAACATCATATCAAAGGTCAAGAATATCTCATGAAAGGTATACATTGCTAGGCATGCTTATAGGATTGATAATATGTGGTTTAGCTGAGTCTTATTTTTGCGATATTTATTTATGGATATTACTATCTTTATGTACAAATAAAAGAGAAAGAAAAGAATTGTTAGAATAAAAGTATATTATTTTAGAGCAAATTAATTATTAAACATAATTATCATTTATATGAATTAATTAGAGTTACCAGTAAATTTAATTTGTTTTTATGTTATTTTTTTGCAATAAAAAATATTTATGTATTATATGAATTTAAAACAATTTCATTAGGATAATATATATTTAAAAGAGTTATGATTTGTTTGGAGGTTAATAAAGTTGAATAAAGCAATATTTATTACAGGTTCAGCTGGTTTCATTGGCTCTAACCTAGTATTAAAATTATTAAAAGAAAATGATAACTTTCATATTATCGGTATCGATAATATGAATGATTATTATGATGTATCAATAAAAGAATACAGACTGAATAAAATTAAAGAAGAAGTAAAGAAGACTACAAATAAGTGGTCTTTTTATTATGGAAATATTTCTGATAAGAAACTGATTGATAAGATTTTTGATGAACATAAACCTGATATCGTAGTTAATTTAGCTGCACAGGCAGGTGTCAGATATTCTATCAGTAATCCTGATGCATATATCGAAAGTAATTTAATTGGTTTCTATAACATCTTAGAAGCATGTAGGCATTCTTATGATGATGGAAACAAAGGTGTAGAACACTTTGTTTATGCATCATCAAGTAGTGTCTATGGTTCTAATAAGAAAGTACCATACAGTACAGATGATAAGGTAGATAATCCAGTAAGTCTATATGCAGCTACTAAGAAGTCAAATGAATTGATGGCTCATGCCTATAGTAAGCTTTATAACATTCCATCAACAGGACTTAGATTCTTTACAGTCTATGGTCCAGCAGGAAGACCAGATATGGCCTATTTTGGATTTACAAATAAATTAAGAAAAAATGAAACAATCAAGATCTTTAACTATGGAAACTGTAAAAGAGACTTTACATATATTGATGATATTGTAGAAGGCGTATCAAGGGTCATGAAAAAAGCTCCTGAAAGAAAAACAGGAGAAGATGGATTACCAGTACCACCATATGCAGTTTATAACATAGGAAATAGTCATCCGGAAAACTTACTAGAGTTTGTAGATATCTTACAACAAGAATTGATTAGTGCAGGAGTATTACCAGAAGAATATGATTTTGAAGCACATAAGGAGCTCGTACCAATGCAACCAGGAGATGTACCGGTAACATATGCAGATACATCAGCATTGGAAAGAGACTTTGGATTTAAACCAAGTACATCATTAAGAGATGGACTTAGGGAATTTGCTAAATGGTATAAAGAATTTTATATGGGAGATGAATAAAAAATGAAAATAGCAGTTGCAGGAACAGGATATGTAGGATTGAGTATCGCTACATTATTAGCACAGCATCACGAAGTGATGGCTGTGGATATCATAGAAGATAAGGTCAATAAAATCAATAATAGAATCAGTCCTATCCAAGATGAATATATAGAAAAATATTTAAAAGAAAAAGAATTAAATCTGACAGCAACCTTGAATGCAGAAGATGCATATAAGGATGCTGTTTTTGTTATCATAGCTGCACCAACAAACTATGATTCAAAGAAGAACTTCTTTGATACAAGTGCAGTAGAAAGTGTAATCAAGCAAGTAATGGAAATCAATCCAGATGCCATCATGGTCATTAAGAGTACAATACCAGTAGGATATACACAAAGCATCAGAGAAAAGACAGGAAGCAAGAATATCATCTTCTCTCCTGAATTCTTAAGAGAATCAAAAGCTTTGTATGATAATCTATATCCTTCAAGAATCATTGTAGGAACAGATATGAATGATGAAAGACTTGTAGAAGCAGCACATACATTTGCATCACTATTACAAGAAGGAGCCATCAAAGAAGATATTGATACATTGTTTATGGGATTTACAGAAGCAGAAGCAGTAAAACTGTTTGCTAATACATATCTAGCATTAAGAGTATCTTACTTCAATGAATTAGATACTTATGCAGAACTAAAAGGATTAGATACACAACAAATCATCAATGGAGTATGCCTAGATCCAAGAATTGGATCACATTATAACAATCCATCATTTGGATATGGGGGATATTGTTTACCAAAAGATACAAAACAATTATTAGCTAACTATGCAGATGTTCCACAAAACCTAATTGAAGCAATCGTAGAAAGTAACAGAACTAGAAAAGACTTTATTGCTGATCAAGTATTAGAAAAAGCTGGAGCTTATGAATCAAATGATTCATATGATCAAGAAAAAGAAAATGAAGTAATTGTTGGAGTATATAGATTAACAATGAAATCAAACAGTGATAACTTCAGACAGTCATCAATTCAAGGTGTCATGAAAAGAATCAAAGCCAAAGGAGCAAAAGTAATTATCTACGAACCAACATTAGAAGATGGAACAACATTCTTTGGAAGTGAAGTAGTCAATGACTTAAATAAATTTAAAGAAACAAGTCAAGCAATCATAGCGAACCGCTATGATAGTTGTCTAGATGATGTAGAAGACAAAGTATATACAAGAGATTTATTTAGAAGAGATTAAAGGAGGAATTTATTATTAATAGTATTAAAAAAAATTTTTTATACAATGCATTTTATAATGTTTTGGCATTAATTATTCCTTTAGTTACTACACCATATATTTCAAGAATTATGGGTGCTGAAAAAATAGGTATATATTCATATGCCTATTCTATAGCAACTTATTTTGGCTTATTTATCTTATTAGGATTGAACAACTATGGAAATAGAACAATTGCAAGTGTAAGAGATAATAAAGAACAATTATCAAAAACTTTTTGTAGTATTTATGCAATGCAATTAATTATGTCTTTAATTGTATTTGTTATTTATATTATTTATGTTTTATTTTTAGCATCGAATCAATTGATGGCTTGGATACAATTAATTTATTTAATTTCTGTTGTTTTAGATATTAACTGGTTCTTTTTTGGAATGGAACAGTTTAAATTAACAGTTACTAGAAATACGATCATAAAAATATTAAATCTTATTTTTATATTTCTTTTAGTTAATAGCAAAAGTGACTTATATATTTATGGATTGATTATGGTATGTGGTCCTCTATTAAGTCAATTTATTTTATGGATTTTTATAAAAAAATATGTAGTATTAAAGAAAGTCTCTCTATCAGATATTGGTCGACATATCAAGCCTAATTTAACATTATTTATTCCTGTTATTGCTATTAGTTTATATACAATAATGGATAGGGTGATGTTAGGTATGATGAGCAGTATGGCGGAAGTAGGTTATTATGAAAATTCAAATAAATTAACTCAGATACCTGTAATGGCGATATCATCATTAGGAACAGTAATGCTACCTAGAATTTCTAATATGATTTCGAATGGAAGAAAAGAAGAAAGTATAAGATATATTCAAAAATCTCTTTTTGTTTCAGTTCTATTATCAAGTTCAATGGCATTTGGATTGTGTGCTATCAGTAATGAATTTGTACCTGTTTTTTATGGAGATGGATTTAATAAATGTAAGGATGTTATTTCGATTTTAGTTTTATCATCTATTTTTATCTCTTGGTCAAATGTCATTAGAACTCAATATCTTATACCTAATAGAAAAGATAAAATATATATTATTTCTGTTTTTCTTGGAGCGTTTATAAATGTAATTATAAATTTAATTTTAATACCAAAATTTATGTCTATAGGTGCTGCGGTAGGAACACTTTGTGCAGAATTTACAGTATGTGCGTATCAAACATATAAAGTTAGAAATGAATTAGATATACAAGTATATTTAAAACAAAGTGTTCCATTAATAATAATTTCTTTAGTTATGTATTTCATAGTTATGTTCGTTCCGCTAATAAAAAGTATGTTTATTACTTTAATACTTAAAATTTTAATTGGCATTTTATTATTTGTTTTATTGGTATATCTTTTTTATAAAGATATGCTATTTGATAAAAAATGATTATTTAGGCAAACTATATTATTAAAAATAAACGACCACTTTTCTCATAACTACAATATTAAGGCTATGTTAGACAAGGTTGCCTTTACTGCATACGCAGAAAGTTATATCACAAGTAATTTAACACCGATTTATGCACTTTAGACAATACACCTTGAAAACAATATTTATTAATTTGATATACCATAGTACCTGTAAAAGATGTGGAGGTACTACTTATGAACTTAGATGAAATAAAACAAGAATTGGATCAATTAGATCAAAATGATTTAGAATCAATCATTTCATTTATCAAAGAAAAAATTATTTCTAATAAATATATCGATATTTTATTAGATGCATTAGAATCAGGATACTCAACTTTTATTTGCCCATTTTGTGGTGGAACACATATTATCAGAAGCGGTCATTATCCTAATGGTATGCAAAAATATCGTTGTTACGAATGTGATCACGCCTTCAACATATATAAAAATACATTTTTAGAATATTCAAAAAACGATTTGATTACTTGGATTAAATATCTTATTGCCATGAATGAAGACAAAACACTAAGAGAGTGCGCCAAGTATGCAGGTGTTTGCTTAAAGACAAGTTTTTATATGCGCCATAAAATATTAAGTGCTATGGAAAACACTATTAAGAATATACAATTATCTGGTATCACTGAAATAGATGAAAAAGAAATGAATATCTCTTTTTCAGGTAATCATAAGATTCAAGATAAAAATAGTACTTTACCCAGGAAACCTTATATAAGAGGTCGAAAAAGTTTAAAACATAAAATAAAAACAGATTTCACAGATCGAATTATGATTTGTACGGCAGTTGATAGAGATAATCATATTTTTATATCTGTAGGTAAAGTAGGAACAACAGCTTTAAAAGAAGAAGATGTTATTGATATTTATAAACCACATTTAAAAGAAGCAACATGCTTATGCAGTGATGGGTGTTATGCATATAGAGCTTTGGCAAAGAAACTAAAAATATAACTACATGCGTTTACAGCCAATAGTAAAGAAAAAAGAGGAATATACCACATCAACCATGTAAACTTTATTCATAAGGAAATAAAAGATTATTTTTATTTGCAACATGGAATATCATCAAAATATCTTAATGAATATTTTGCACTTATTGCCTATAGAAGTATGAATAAATTAACAGATATAAAAACAGGATTATACGAACTTGTAAAATGTAATTGTAGCGTTCGTTGGAAAAACTATGTTCATAAGGAAAATATTATTTAATGAATAACACACATCTTGTCTAACATAGCCAATATTAAGGTGTTAAAAGAGTTGAACAAGCATTTTCATTTACTATTTTGTTCTACAATATATTTGTAATCAAAATAGAAAGTTGAGGA
>ENA-OWRC01000600-OWRC01000600.1-human-gut-metagenome-genome-assembly--contig:-NODE-600-length-43797-cov-5.397284_pt1 | contig 43797 bp, 56 predicted proteins | sample MGYA00248268_ERZ651895 | MGnify/ENA primary metagenome ERZ651895 (study PRJEB26924, sample SAMEA4378242) | human gut metagenome | biome: human gut; feature: human-associated habitat; material: faeces...
CACAGCAGCAGATGCTGTAGTCATCGCCCCATACCGGACGCATAACATCATCGTTTTCATACTGGATAGAACTTGTTGTAACAGAAATATTTGCAGCATATTTCTTAAAGTTCTCAGGCAGTCTTGAAGAATAGAGTACTGTAAGGTTTGGTTCCGGAGCCGGTCCCATATCTTCCAGTGTATGAAGGAAACGATAGTCACTCTTTGTTACCATATGACGTCCGTCGATTCCCATACCTGCTACTTCCAGAGTTGCCCATACCGGATCGCCGGAGAATAACTGGTTATAAGAAGGAATACGTGCAAATTTTACCATACGGAATTTCATTACCATGTGATCAACGAGTTCCTGAGCTTCAGACTCTGTAAGAGTACCATTCTGAAGATCTCTTTCAATATAGATATCAAGGAATGTGGAAATACGTCCAACACTCATTGCAGCACCGTTCTGTGTCTTGATAGCTGCCAGATATCCAAAATACAACCACTGGAATGCTTCTCTTGCATCTTTAGCCGGCTGGGAAATATCATAACCGTATGCCTGTGCCATTGCTTTCATGCCTTTCAGTGCACGAATCTGATCTGCGATTTCCTCACGAAGCTGGAAGTCGTAACGTCTCATACCCTGGCGGTCACTTGCTGCGAAGTCTTTCTGTTTTCCTTCGATCAGAGCATCGATACCATACAGAGCTACACGTCTGTAGTCACCTACGATACGTCCACGGCCATATGTGTCCGGAAGACCTGTAAGGATCTTGTTATGACGGGCCATTTTCATCTCTGGTGTGTAGATATCAAATACACCCTGGTTATGAGTCTTAAATTCATAGTTGTTGAAAATATTTTTAATTTTATCACTTACTTCGTATCCATAGGTTTCGCATGCCTGCTCTGCCATTTTGATACCACCGTATGGCATAAATGCACGTTTGAGAGGTTTGTCGGTCTGAAGTCCTACAACCTTTTCCAGATTCTTGAGGTCTTCATCAATATATCCAGGACCATAAGCAGTCAGAGAGGTTACAACTTCTGTCTCCATGTCCAGAACTCCGCCGTTTGCACGCTCTGCTTTCTGCAGTTCCTGAAGTTTACCCCAAAGTTTGTTTGTTGCCTCAGTAGGTCCTTCCAGGAAGGAATCGTCCCCATCATATGGTGTGTAGTTCAGCTTAATAAAGTTACGAACGTCGATTTTCTCTTTCCAACGGTTCCCTTTAAAGCCATTCCACTGTTCAAAATCTTTCATTCTTTTACCTCTTTCTCTAAAATATTTCCGCGCATTTCTCACTAGCCTGATGTGAGATAATAAAATGTAATTTATACTTTTTTAGGACACTTTTCTGTCCACGGTGTCAGTATACGTAAACACAGGCATTATGTCAATTGGTTTTGCTTATGATTTTAATTAAATACAATCTTTCTCATTTTTATTCAGGATTTCCCATTTGAATGTACTTTATCCTGTACTTAAAGGATTTTTGTACATATAAAAATACAAAAAGATACTTGGCAGGATATCCATCACACATCCTGCCAAGTACCCGATATTTTTTATCTTATGTCAATCTGAATTTTGAATTTCTTTCTAAGATACGAATACAAAATTGTTACTTACTTCACATTCAATGAGCTGCTAATATAATCAATTTCGTTTACTTCTTTCATTTTAAAGTAACGATTATCGATTATTTATTGCTGTTACAAGAGCATCGATAGAGGCTTTGATGATATCCGCATCTACTCCTGCTCCCCACGCAAGAGTTCCGTCTGGTTTTTTAATACCTACATAAGCGATAGCTTTGGAACTTGAGCTGCGTTCCAGAGCATGCTCCTGATAAGTCTCCAGTGTATATTTCAGCTCATATGCTTTCTTTAATGCGTTGTTGACTGCATCAAGACGTCCGTTACCTGTAGCCTCTGTTGTAATCGTCTTTCCCTGGAAACTGGAAGTAACCTGTGTCACAATACCGCCGTCTTTCTGCTGGAAATGGACTTCATTGATACTGTATGGTTCCACAATATTTTCAAATGTCTGTTTAAACAGGCTGAAGATCTCATCCGGATGAAGCTCTTTATGTTTATGATCAGATACTGCTTTTGTTGCATATCCCATTGCTTCACGCATTTTCGGTGGAAGATTCAGGCCGAATTTTGTCTCAAGGATATATCCGACACCGCCCTTACCGGATTGACTGTTAATACGGATTACATCTGCGTCATAGTTTCTGCCAACATCTTTCGGATCAATTGGAAGATACGGTACATTCCAGTGATCCGGATCTTTGTTATCTCTCCAGTGCATACCTTTGGCAATCGCATCCTGATGAGAACCGGAGAATGCAGCAAATACAAGGGCACCACTGTATGGACTTCTTTCACTGACTTTCATTCCTGTGCATTCTTCGTATACCTCACAGATATGTGGCATATCGGAGAAGTCAAGTTTTGGATCTACTCCCTGGGAATACATATTCATGCCAAGTGTGACGATATCCACATTACCGGTACGTTCACCATTTCCGAATAAAGTACCCTCTATTCTGTCCGCACCTGCAAGTAAGCCCATCTCAGAATCTGCAACACCACACCCTCTGTCGTTATGCGGATGAAGAGATACGATTACATTTTCACGGTATTTCAGGTTCTCACACATATACTCTACCTGACTTGCGTATACATGTGGCATGGAGTGCTGTACAGTTACAGGCAGGTTGATGATACATTTGTTGTCAGCTGTCGGCTGCCATACATCAAGAACTGCATTACAAACTTCCAGTGCATATTCTGGCTCTGTACCTGTAAAACTCTCAGGGCTGTATTCAAACTGGAAATTTCCTTCTGTTTCATCAGCAAGCTTCTTTAATAATGCAGCTCCATCTACTGCAATCTTTAAGATTTCTTCTTTAGATTTCTTAAATACCTGCTCTCTCTGTGCAACAGATGTGGAATTATATACATGTACGATTGCTTTGGGAGCACCCTTAACAGCTTCAAAAGTCTTACGGATAATATGCTCTCTTGCCTGAGTAAGAACCTGGATAGTTACATCCTGCGGAATCAGATTCTGTTCAATTAAAGTACGCAGAAATTCATATTCTGTCTCAGAAGCAGCAGGGAAACCTACTTCGATTTCTTTGAAACCAATTTTAACAAGAAGTTTGAAAAATTCAATTTTCTGCTCCAGGCTCATTGGGATTACAAGTGCCTGGTTTCCATCACGAAGGTCTACAGAACACCAGATTGGTGCTTTGTCTACATATTCTTTTTCTGCCCATTTCATGCATTTAACAGGCGGCATGAAATACTGTCTCTGATACTTGCTTGGATTCATCATTTTTCTCTTCCTCCATTATGTAAATATTATGTTTTTCCTGTGGGCTGAAATCTTACCGTTTTGATCATTGAATATAAATCCTCTGCCTGTTTTTATTGAAACGGACGATTTATCTGATCCAGCTAAAATTGACATAAAAAAAATCTCTCATCCCCACAGACTTATCTGCAAGAGACGAAAGATACTATTATCTTACGCGGTACCACTCTTATTTTATGAACTACGTCATACACTCATGGGATACGGAACGAGTCATCGTCCTTATATCCTCTCCATATAACGGTGGACACCGTCTGCACCTACTCTCAGAAGGTTTCAGGCAGCTGCTCAAAGGCGAGTTCCACAATTTCCTTCCACTGCTTCTCAGCTCCCAGCAGTTCTCTGTGCTCTGGTCCATGTGTACTATTCCTCATCCGTGCATTTCTCTTATATTTTTAATAAAACCTCTGGAGATGATATTAACATAAAGCCGAAGCACTCGTCAAGAAAAACTTCTGCATTACTTTATAGCATTACTTTATATTATTATCATCAGTCGGGGCAACAGGATTTGAACCCGTATTGGTGCATTTCCCGTAAACCGCTATTTTACTACATTTTCTCGAAGCCCTTGTTTTTACTGCATATTTTATTATTTGCATGTGTAATAAAATCAGCTTCGACTTAACGTATTATATACCTATGCAACACAAAATGCAACACGAAAATTATATGAAGATGATACAATATTTCAAAAATAAGGTCAGCGAATTTAAGCTTCGTTGACCTTTTTCATTATATTCATATCAATTCTTGACTTGGTAGTTTTCAGAATAAACTCAGTTAGAAGATTATTTTATCTTCTTAAAACTTCCTGCCAGCACGTATTCTCGTACGAATCCCTCAGACGGGTGTCCGAGTCGAACAAGGTAGAATTTCTTTCCGGCAGAGTCTTTGATAGTTGCTCCTTTGATCACATCCACCAAGGTGTTCTTTTTTATCTTCGGCCACAGGGTTGATTTTGTCTTGCCGGCGTCCACGAACGTTTGGGTGTCTTTGCTTATTCTGGCTGCATATGCCACTTTTTCGGTGGTTATTGTTGTACTTCCAGAGTTGCTTTCCTGGTACCGCAGAACGCAATCCCACGGATAGTTTCGATAACTTCTTACCAGGAATTCCTTTCCGGTTTGATCTCCCGGCTGTCCGCCTGTCGCAGTACCTTTTTCGTTTATAGATGCTTCTACTTCTTTTCCATTTCCGCAGTACATTGCAACATGATGCGTCTCATTCAGCAGCACATCTCCCCTCTGGAGTCCTGAGCCAGTCGATCGGTTAACCTTACTGGTCACGTCAGCGAAGCCGCAGGAAAGGAATACCGCTTTCATGTTGCCTGTGTAAGTTGCTCCTTTTGTCTTGACTGGGGCGCCTGCTGCCTGCCATGCGCTGATCACTGCTGAACTACAGTCGTAATCTCCTTTTTCTCCCCATCTGTATATCTGATCATATCCATGAGAATTGTTTGCCGCCCATGATTCCATCTGTTTGATTGCTTTTTCTGTTTTTGTCATTGTCGTATCTTCCTTTCTTTCCGCAGTCACAGCATACTTCCGAATCATGCTGATTACCGCTTTCTGTCTGCCTTCATAGTCACCAACCTGGTTCGGTGTCGGGTCTGCAGGATCCTGACGCAGTGTTGTGTAAATCTTATCTGCGGTATATGGTTCCGGAGTTTTAGACAAGATCCTCTTCAGTGCATCAAAACCACCCTGATGTAGAATATTGATGCATTCCATCATTGCGGTGTCTGGCATGGTTCCGTAGGCTTTTTCGATAGTCGGGGTGTATGTTCGTATCTGGTCTTCCATATACTCGTCCTGGCATTTCTTCCCGAGGTCAGTGCTGATGATACTTACAATGCACTGTCCTTTCGCAGATTCCGCTGTTACGGCGTATGTATCCCAGCTCTTCATCAGCAGGTCTTTTTCCATACCTGCATTATCCATGTCTTTGAATAGCTTCGGGTTTGCTCTCTGAATCCGGTATAACAGTTCTTTTGCTTCTCCTGCGTACCACTGCCCCGCACCGATCGTAATAGCTTTTTCATTGCTACAGTTCGCTCCGACCCCGGCAAAGCAGGAATAATCCTGCTTACCATATACCTGATCTCCGGATTCCACTGCGTACAGTATTTTTCTCAACACAGTTATATTTTGCTTATCCATAAGCATTTCCTCCAAAGGGGATGATTCCTCATCCCCTGAATCATTCGTCTTTATTTGCCTGTTTTACAATCTGGTTCACATATGTAGAAAGACCAGCAATCAGGATTCCCTGTGTGATTGCTGTAAAGATTGCCATTGCAATATCCTGTCCGGTACCGCAGGTGCAGGTGGCAAATACATAGATTGCACAGATTACGATGCTTATTCCGCCAAGAATAAGAGGAATATATTTGTCTCTTACTGCCTGCGCCTGTTTAAGTGCCATTCCTGTAAAATACAGTACAATTGCAACTACGATAAGTTCCGGTTTTACATAATTTGTGATCTGTTCCATATTCATTCTCCTTTTTGCTTGATATGTAATTCATCAATTTCCTGTTTCATTTTGGTTACCATACCATTTCCACCCAGCGCATGATAGGCGTCGTACATTTCACAAAAGTTCTGGTACGCATACGATGGAATATTTCCGAACTTCGTATACTTTGCATGATACTCTATCATCTGCACGCGGAGCAGGAGCATGGTTCCCTTACTATTTGCATCCCGGTCTTTTTTCTGATTCTTCAAAAGCCAGACAATATACCCTAAAAGAACCGGTAATACAATAGTATATGTCTGCATGAGTATTTCTTTCACTGTTTCACTCTTTCTCCGGCAGTTGCGCCGGCGCAATTTTAAAACGGCAATATGTCTTTTAATGGCTCTGCTCTTATATTCTCTGGTAGTTCATCATCGTCGGTATCTGCGTATCGGCGGCAGTTGTATTCTGCGATATCTACATCCTTTTCAATATCTTCAAGGCTTTTATCGCTCTCGCCTTTTATGATCAGAATCAAGTCGAAGATGATGGACCAGAGCTTACTTATGATCTGTAATTTTGTCATTTATCGTCATCCTCTCTGCTTGCCTGGAGGATGCACATAAGCAAGACTCCTGTGACTCCACCGGCGAAGTACATTAATATATCTATAAAGATGCTCATGGATTCTCCTCTACGTTTTCTTTATTATCTTCCTCCAAAAGCTTTCTTGTTGCTTCTCTCCATCTTTCCGGAACTTCATCAAGTGTCATGATTCCATCTTTAATCCTATTTTTGAAAATTTTCGCCATTGGATTTATCTTCATTTCTGTTTCCTCCTTATCCTTCTGCTATGATTCCTGCAAGTTCTACCAGTGCATCATCCTGATCAGATATCATTGATGCCAGTTCGATCAGTGCGTCCCGGATTTCATCTATCGTCAATTTTGATGATAATGCGGCGTCTGTTCTCATTTTTTCTGTTATGTCATTTTTCTTGATTAGCATAATCTTCCAGCTCCCTTCTGAACAACTTATTAAAGTATCTGTCTAACTTAACAACTCCAGAACGACTTCCTTTCTTCATAGCCGCTCTGACGCACTCATAATGTTCCAGTACCTGCTGGAAGGCAACCTTTGATTTCTTCATCCTTCTCAGTTTCCGCTTCTCGTTATTCAACTTGCTTTTGATTCTTTTCATCGTGATCTTGCCGGTTGGATGCTTTAGAAAAGTAAATCCGAGAAACTTTATTGGATTCTTTACAGGCTGAATGTAAGTTTTATTCTTTGACAGCTTTAAATGTAATCTTTCACATTCGCTTTCTATCAATTTTAACATCTGCTCACATTCACTTTTTGTTCCGATATATCTGAAATCGTCCATATATCTCTCGTATGAGCCATTATCAAGCATGTGATCGAGTTTATTCAGAAACGATACCGCTGACAGCTGATTGATCTCACTCCCAAGTCCAATGCCTGTCTGTTGACCGTTCGAATTAATCACATCTGTATAATATCTGAAAGCCCATGTATCGAATATATACTGGTTCATTTCTTTTAATAAATCTTCATGCGCAATCGAATCGAAATATCCCTTCAAGTCTGCGCATATACAATAATCATCCATGCGCGCATTCCTCAGAATACTTTTAAAGGCTTCTCTTGCGTTGTCTACGCCTTTTCCTTTTATACATGCAAAATTGTTGCTTATCAGCTTTGGAATTACGTCTACATACATGAAGTTCACCACGAAACTTGCCTGTGGGATTCTGTCTATATATTTTGTTGATGTTACAATCCTGTATTTAGGGTCAAAGATTTCAAATTTCTCGCCTTTCTGCGTATGATAGCTTCCGTCCATCAGAGAACGGTGGAGTTCATACGTCTTACTTAAGACATACATATGAAATCTGGATACAGAGTTCTTGTATCCGACGCTTCTGTGGCATCTATGTTCTGCCAGAAGCAAATTTGTAAATTTACACACGGTCTCTTGCACCGCGGTTTCTGTTTGGCTTTCGCCGGGATATACGTTCCTTACAGTTGCATTACCATGCATAGTTTCTTCCTTTCTAGGACTACTTCTATAAAATATTACGTTGCATAAAGTTAACGCACCGTAATCGGGCGCGAAGCGGTTGCCATTGTTCGCATTATTGTTGTCGTTCGCACCAGAGGGCGCCACTAGCCTTGCGTTGTTCGAGTTGTTGGCGTTCGCAGAGCGGCTCCACCCGGAGAAATTTACAACATATACCCCATGATTTTATTTGATTTCTGCTCTTTTACGGGCAGTTGCATCTTTCCATGAGACTAGGCTTTTTCTTGTCTCTACTAGCAAATATATCCAGTATGAAATGGTCGAGTCTGCAAATGGTTTATGGAAATGCAACACCCTGATACAATGCTCTATCCGGTAGGTTTGAGCGATTGCCACTCTTTGTAACCTTATCCGCTCATTAAAATTCATCATCCTTTCTTCTCTATTCAGATTATTTCCTACATAATATCCGTTTGCTTCAAGAACTATGGCTCCTATACCTATCAAAGTCTTTACAATAAACTCACCTATCTGGTTATACCTCTGCGGAACATGGTGGTTATTATCGTGCAGGATGCCATTTTTGTCTCGCTTTTGCTTGGGTTTGCATACGCTCATGGAGTAGTCCGTTAATTTCAGTAATTTGTTGTATGCATCCAATTCGACATTTGTAGGAGTTCGTTTCTCTTTTAACTGCATTGGTTACCTCTCATACGGCAGAAGCTCACGCTTCCGCCGATTTAGTTGATTCTCGATGGTCGGCTATGCCAATTATGTAAGCGGGCGCGAAGCGGTAGCCACTGTACGCACCACTGTTGGCGTCCGCACCAGAGGGCGCCACTAGCCTCGCGCTGTACGAGTTGTAGGCGCTCGCAGAGCGGCTCCACCTATAATCCTGCGGAGTTCCACCTACCTGACGAGCTTTAGCGCGTGATGCAATAGCATCATTAGTAAGCTGATTATTTGTGTATGTGCCATAAAGCTTCGTAATCTGTCCTTCATCTGTCTGTATGCTGAATGACATTTCTTTCATGCTGAGCAATGTTGCAACATCTTCACAGGTATACAGCTGATATCTTGTAAACTCGTCATTCATACCGTGTTCCAGAGAAACAATGCACGGTTTGATCAGATTTGTAAATCTTGGGTCAAGTCCCCACATGAAGCCTTTCACATTGTACATTCCGTTCAACACATCATTTTTATGTGTGCGGACAGGGTTCATACTCTTTTCACTGCTGTTCATACGCTGTCTCAAGTTCGACACATTCCATTCATTGTTTCCGTAGCATACATGACCAAGATTGTTGTATATGATTCCGACAGAATCCATTGACTGATTGACTGTGAAATTCTCAATTGTTCTGATGTCTGTATATTCTTCTCCGGGCTGTGCAACCTGTCCTACGAATTTCACGGTGTCTGAATTGTAGAATGCTTTTGTAGCACAGCAATATGGTTTACAAGTCAGCTCGTATACACCCCTTGCATCTCCGGTTGTCTCTCTGTTGCCTCTGGAATAAAACTGCAACTGGATGTCTCCTGTTTCTTCTGTTGCTACGATATCATTTAAAATTTCAAATACATAATACAGTCTCTTATAATTGCACCACCAGTCGGACGTAGCATTTGCGGTGTTGTATATGTAATACTTTCCTTTCGGAAGTGTGTATCCGGGAGTGATGCAGAGGGCTGATTCTGGATAATCGTAATTAAATGCATCCGGAACATAAGTCTGTTCGACTATAGCAAAATGTTTCACATCCGGGTCTTTTGGGTGAGTTACGTTTGTGCCGGTAGGGTCAAAATCAACGAATGTGTATGACGCCTGCTCATAATTCATTTTCACATAGATCAGATCTGTTTCAGAAGGTGTGCCCTTAACAGCGAAGCCGAAATCACCTGTGTTTATGGCTTCTTCCAGGTACATCCATGAGTTTCCTCTGTATTCAAACACATAGGTATCATCATCAATCCTTCCGACTTTACGAATAAATTTCTGCTCGTCAGATACTTCAAAAGACAAATTTCCATTGCTTGATGTAATTGACAGGGTTTTTATCCGGTTGACCATCAGTTCGTCGCCTGCATTCACGTATTCCTCAATCTTTCCGGAAACCAAGGCTTCTGCCAGTTCGTCATAAGTGTCGATTGACATTTTTTTATTGAGTTCCTTTATTGCAGACTGAATGTTAGTGATACTTCGTGACTGGTTTTCGACATTTTTCTTTACGCTTTCAATAGTGATGCCCATTGATGCAAGTTTCTCGCCTACAGCTGCTGCATCTGCAGCCTTTCCAGATGCACTCAGAGTCTTGTCTGTTCCGGAAAGGTAGTTCCCTGCTTTCTGGTATTTTTTATCAGCTTCCGTGGCTGTAAGATATTCGCCCTTCGGCTGGTAGAGTTCTTCCGCTTCTTTTTTCGTTAAATACGGATCCATATTGACGATCGGTCCCATTGGATCCCATCCATCTGCAGTCTTTACTACATTCATGCCAGCCGCTCCATAGATAGAGTCTGTGGCAATATTGTACATCCAACCTTCCTTTGCGTCCGTTGGAAGATCTTCTGCAGTCTGGACAGTTCCCTTATGCTGTATCGGTTTCCAGTCCCCCATTGATTTTATGTCTTCTGTCAGTTTAACAAGTTTCCCTTTAAGAATTGCGTATACGTCATCTGCTCTCAAGTTTTATCATCTCCTCTCACAGTTTGTACCATTTGTCGGTACTCTTCTCGTATTTGTAGAAGTCTCCTGTATCCAGCATCAGGCAGGAGCTTCCGGTTGACAGGTCTTTGTAGTGGGGAAGCTTATCTACATCCTTGCTTAATCCCTCATAGTTCCTTACTCCCCGGAGCGGGACGTTTGTACATACCAGGCTTCCGAGATCCCATATCTCTTCACCGTCTTTGTAAGCCTGTCCGTCCACGAAGCTTGATCCGTTTGATTTCATTCTGCTTTCCTCCTTTTTTTCTTATTTGCGCGGGCGCAATTTGCGTATAATAAAAGAGCCTGTTACGGCTCTGCTCGAATGTTCATGTTCTGTTTTCCTCATTTCTTATCCATTTTTTTGTTTAGAACTGTACAAAACAGTACTTATTTCAGAGCAAAAATTCCTTATTTTGCATCCTAAAGGCACCTATTCTTCGAGCATATATTTAAGAACATCTTCTGCCGATTTGAATGCGCCGCTTCCTGATGTGTATATTGTTGCAGGGAAAGCGGGAGTTGAAGGACCAGGCCCATAATTCATAGGTCGTGGCGAAGTTGAAAATGTTCCATCGCTATTTGAGGCACCAACTCCGAATATATTTCCACTTCCTTTCATGCTATTATGACTCATTTCCCAACTAATGGTTTCATCAAGAAGCTCTCCTTTCATGTTTCTCATTCTTAACGTGTACAATACATTTTTCTGGTTGATATACTGTAATATAGTGCCAGGAACCCTTTTTGCTTTAAACATAATACATACTGATTCATAGTATGAACTACCAGGTATCGACTGGTTTTCTTGTTTGACATATATTCCGGCTTTTTCGATATCTGTGAAATATATCTTTCCATCTTCGGTCTGATTACGAACAGAAATTTCACATTCACAAGGATATTGAGTACCGTCATAGTCGACATGTGTCCATACCGTTCTTACGGCACAAATTTCTTTCATTGGGGGTATCCCGGATTTTTCCCATAGCAAAATATCCCCACCATAAATCTTTGTTGTGTCTTTTCCTTCGACAGGAAATCCAGTGATTTCCTGTCTGTTCAAAAATGCTTTATAAATCATCCAATCATCCCTCCTCAAAAGTGAAATATAGTGTATCTGTCCGGTCAGTTCCTGCGGCTACCAGGGCGTCATAATCAGCTTTTTTGATTCGTTTTACACATCTTAATTGTGCCTTTTTTAATTGTTCAGAAGTACTGCTAGAACCACCAGAGCCGTCCGTAAAATCATCAATCGTTGCCGGAGAAAATTCAGAATCCGAACTATCTGTAAACTCTGCATAGCTGATTGTCGGCATTTCAGAACGTGTAAGGTTGACAGTTGCGGATATCTCAGGCGTATCTTTTCCAAGCTGTCGGCTGTTACTGTTAAATGGCGCGTTATTGGCACTGTAAGTATCAATCAACTGGCTGTTTCCCAACTTCAGAGTCCTGCTCATGATATAAGAGTGCACATACCACTCCAGCTCTGTGCCGTCTTCCATCTGCTTCGTGTTGCGCAGCTCTATTGTCTGTCCGACAGTATTCAGCGGGTTTCCGATAACTTCTACTGTGTAGGCTTGCGCTCGATAATACTTTCTCAAATCCCGATTTACAAAAGTGCCATAACAGATGTTGATAATCGGCTTTTTTCTACTGATTCCACCGTATTCATCCGCATTCCATACATAATCCATCCAGTCCTCATTACCTACAAAAAAGCTGTTCCGGTTATAGAAAACATTGCTTTCATAAGCTTCCTGTGCGGTTGGCTCGCCCTGTGTAAATCCAAATGCTCTGTTAGGATCTGGGTCTGTGAAAATCGTATGCGGGAACCAGATTCTTCCCTCTTTCGCCCAGAAGCTTTTGAATGTATCAAGATGCACCTCAGCATTATCGTAATATTGATAGATTTCCTTTCCAGTTGTGGTTTCTCCTGTCTTATGACTGTTCTGACGAAGCTTCAAGTACTCAAACCGACCATCCCTGTTCATCCATCCGAAGCGGTCGTTTTGTAAGCAGAGATCTTTCAGAATGTTTACTACATTCATCTCATTGGCATTATTCGTATCTGGCACATAAGCATCGTCCCAGTGCAGCTTTGTTGATACCTGTTCCAACCCGATAAATGCAAACAGCTTGTCTCTGAACTGCTTTTGTGTAAGCTTCTTCTTTTTGTCTGTCGTCTGATTCTTATACCACCTTGCTATGTCTGTGTTTCTCAGATCATACATGTAATCATATGCTATTACCTTTCGTGTTGAGTAGGTAGATGTTCTCTCTGCACTGGCAATTCTTCCGGTAAATACCTTGATTTTCGTTTTGTTGCATTCCAGATACACCTCAATCCTGCCTGATGGATATGAGCCTTCATCGGTTCCCCAGAACTGTTTGTGTCCTGTTTCAAAAGTTACTTGGTTGGAGATGCAGCCACCAAAGATAAAGTACTGTTCAGAGCAGATGGATTCCTGAAGGACAAACGTATTTGCCTTGATACCGCCATTTTCATGGGTCAGATCCTCGAACTCTCCATCTATCCAATGGACTGTTACGTACACTGGTGCGCTTTCTTCAGTTTCTCCTGTGCCTCCACTGCCTGTATTGCTGTCAAATGGGTTTTTCCCGTCGTTCGTGACTTTAATTTGAAAACTGTCGGAACCAACAAATTTGGAAGTTCCGTTGACTGTGGCATTATAAGAGACTGTGATGGTCTTAGAACCTGCGGTGGAACTATCGAAACCGGAAATATCATAATCTGTAATTTCTTTCTCGGTTCCGTCCTGCCTTACTTCTGCTACAGTAAGACCCGATGGGGCGAATGCTTCTCCGATTTTATAGTAAACCTTGGACGGAAAACTTGTGATTCGGATTCCCGAGAGGTCATATACAATCACTTTGAAAGTGGTAGCATGGGTTTTGCAGGTTACTGTGATTGTCTTTTCGCCAACAGAACTGCTGTCAAATCCAGATACTTCAAACCCAGTTGTTATTGTTTCTGATGTGCCGTCGGTATATTTGACGAGAATAGACAATCCAGTTGTGTCGAATACATCTCCTTTCGGATATTCGGTTTTTACAGGCATAGTTTTTACTTCGATTCCAGAAATGTCTACCACGAGAATACTGAAATCCACAGTCTTTTCATCGAATGTAACCGTTACAGTTTTGTTCCCGTATACGGACATATCCGGACTTGATAAAGTATATCCTGTTGCCTGTGTGGACGTGTTGTCGGCGTAATACACAGTAATAACAAGACCTGTAGTATCAAATGGCTCACCTACGAAATATCTAGTTTTGGTAGGCATATGGGAAACTTCAATTCGAGTTGCCAGAATTAACCATGTAATTGTGCCTGTGGCTCCCCATGGAGAACCTGAGATTTCATTGGTTTTTTTATTTAGAGCGATATTTGTCGTCACTTTCGTAGAAAAGGCGTTTTTGTCGATTTTAATCACACTCGCAGGAATCAAAACATTGGCAAGCTGAGTATTAGAAAATGCTAACTTCCAAATGAATTTAACGCCGTTTGCAATCTCTAAATTTTTAAGTGAGGTGTCCGAAAATGCACTTTCTTCAATACTTGTAACACTTGCAGGAATAGTAATTTCTGTGATTTTGCTACAGCTCGAAAAACAATATGCTGGTATTCTAGTTATTCCGTTTTCTAGTGAAACACTCGATAATTTTGGGCATGAGTAAAATTGTCTAACTCCATTCAATTTTACACTTCCGGAAAGAGCCAGATTTTCTATTGTGCTATTATTATAAAATGCTCCATTATCTATGGTGCCGCCACGAATAACTGTATTCTTTGCTGATATGTTGTTTATATAAGTGCTTCCACTGGTTGCAAATAGCGCACCATCTCCCCCTATTTCCAAGTGTTCAAGTGTACTCCCTTGAAAACTATATTGCATATTCTTTAATGTGGACGGAAGGGATAATTCAGTAATTAAAGGGCATTCATTAAAAGCTACAGGTGATATAGTTTCAAGTCCCTCGTGAAAGATAACCTTTTTTAAACTTGAGAGATTTGAAAAACTACTTGAACCAATTTCTAAAACTGAATCGGGAATCTCCAGCGAAATCAGCGCACTACTTGAGAAACAGGATTGACCGATTTTTTTTAATGACTGTGGGAACACAATTTGCGTTATTTTTGTTGAATAAAAGTTTCCGTCGCAAATTTCTTCCAAAGTATTGGGAAATGAAATATCTTCAAGATTTTTATTTTCCCCAAATGCGTCAACTGGAATTTTCGTAATTCCATTCCCGATATTTACTTTTTTAATTCTCGTTTTTATTGAATTTGGCGTGTTTTCTATATTAGAAAGCGATAAAAATTCGCCCGTCCCAGTTACTTTTAGGAGACCAGTTTCGAGGTCAAATGTAATGTTTACATCTTCTAAATTTGGGGTTCCTGCCTGAACATTATACGAATCAACTACAGTAACTGCAAGTTCTACAGTCAGTCCAGAATATTCAACTATTGAAATCTTTTCTCCTGCCTCAGATGTATCTACCTGCGATACTGTATATCCACTTGTTAATGTTTTGACTGTTCCATCATCATAAGTTACGTTAATGCTTCTTACCTTTACATTACTTGTCTCCCCGACAAAATAACATGTGTTAGAACTTTTTTTTATTTCAATGCTTATAGGCGTTGCCATAGCTTTCCTCCCATATAAAAATAAAGAGCACATGAGCTGTGACACCCATGCACCCTGGTTTAATACTCTATCAGTGCGATCCTGATGCTTGCATAAAAGATCATGTTTCTTTTCTTATCGATCTCGTTTACTGTGAAGTCTATATCCGGGATGTATACTTCTGCATCTTCGTAAGTGTTTGTCTCGTCATTCCAGTAAGTGATCTTCCCTTTTCGCTCTGCTTTATTTGTAATCGCATTGTTTATGATATTCTGGCACTGGATTTTTTCTTCGAGTGTCAGATCATCTACTGTCTCGAACTCAATTTTTGTACGGTTGTGGTTCATTACATCCCTGTGCAGATATCCTTTTGTATCTGACCAGGGGTCGTTTTCAAGTCTCTGATTTGGTGTACTCTTCCATCCGCCTTTCTTGATGTATTCATGCGGAAAAACCTGTCCTCCGAACTTTATCAGCCAGCCGCCGAAATTCGCAGCGGATCCTGAGCTAAACTCGCTCATATATTCACCTACCCTTCAAAGATTCCGAAGCCTGTCCGGTTCCTGTATTGTCCGTTCTGATCGCGAAGCCAGCGGATAAATTCATTTCCGTCAATATTCAGTACAATGTACTGAGGAGAACTTCCACCATTGCTTCCGGATTTCCTCAGAGCCTCCATCATTGCCTGCTTCATAGTCGAAAGGGGAGATACAACCTCTGTCTCACGCTTATTATCACCAAGGATTGCAGCAAACTCTCCGGCGTTTCGCGGCACAACTGTACCTTTTGCCAAGTATGGAATCTGCGGTGCTGTCATGGTCGGGATTGTAAATCCCCAGGTGCTTCCTCCGATCTTAGGTACCCAGTTCGGAACCTTTATCTTCAAATGGTTTAAAACTCCAATAGCTGTATTGACGCCCGAGATAATTCCACGAATCATTCCATTAATCAGTGCAATAACCCCATTGATAGGCACTTTCGCAATTCCTACCAGTGCTTCGAACACGCCTTTGAAGATATTCTTTACGCCTTCCCACGCACGTTTCCAGTCACCTGTAAATACACCAACAATAAAATCGATCACGCCGCCAAGGGCTTTCAGTATTCCAGCAACTACTTCGCTTACCGAATCAAACAATTCCAGAAATACATTGCCAATAACACTAAGAGCACTTGCTATTTGCGGAGCCACATTGCCAATAATGAACTTAACCAATGGTACTAATACGTTTTCCCATAGAACTTTCAGTGCATCTACGATTTTTCCGATAAGTTCGATTGCATTATGTATAGCATCACCTACAGGTCCTGCCATGAGCTCACTAATCTTAGCTGCTAATTGGTCTAATACAGGCACTATGTAGCTATTATAGGCGTTTAAAAATACTGTGAGTATTTCAGATAGCCCGTTAGCAAGAGAATCGAAGAAAGGCTTGATATGAGCATCATACATGGCAATAAGCTCATCCATAGCAATCTGCCACGCATCTGCGATAGCTGTAATCACTGTTTCTATTGGCTGTAATGTATTCTCAATAGTCTGCTTAATCAGCTCTGCATTCTCCTGTAGTGGCGTGAGGAGCAGGTTGATAGAGTCTCTAAACATCTGCCCGGCTAACGTCATTGCCGTCATAACGGTATCTGATATGATCTGTATCACGCTTCCTATGATGTTCTGCGTGGTCTGTCCGCCAAACACAGAGAATATATCTGCGAAAACTGCCGATAAATCACCTATTTCATCTGTGATTTCTCCAGCAACATCAAACATCTTGATGATAAATTTCTTGATTCGGTCAACATTCTTTGACAGATAAGATTCTATTCCCCCAACAAGTGCAGTTGCCAGGGTAAGTCCAACCTTCGCTATTGATCCGGTTATCTTTCCAAGATTCTTAACTACCTTTTTTGCAAATTCCGAAGCAGCTTTCTTAACATCAGGATCCGTAAAGATATCGATCAGATACTTCTTAATATTCCCAAGGTCACTGATTAGTTCATTCAGCATCGGTTTGTAGTCTCCAAGTCCCTCAAAGAACCCGCCCTTGAAGATGTCTCCAAGTTCTTTTAGCTTTTTCGCCAGTTTTCCTACTGCGCTGGTTGCCTTATCTGCTTCATCTGACACATCGGCAAGCTTTCCGTAGTCCACGTTGCCAATATCCCCGATTCCTATATCTGCTATAGCCGGAGTCGAGTCGGACGTATCTGAGTTATCCTTGCCTATGACATTCAATTCATCAAACGATGCAATGTTCTTCTTCAGTGCCTTATTCTGCTTTTTCAGTGCCCCTGTGCTGTCCTTCGTGGAATCTGTTACATTCTGCGTAGCATCAGCCAGACTATCAGCTCCATCAGCAGCGCTGCCATAAGCATCTTCTGTGGCTGACAGATCAGTTCCAGTAAGTCCCGCTCCACTGGCTCCCGTCTGCCCGGATGATTTGTTTCCGGTTATCAGTTCCGTGAATGACTTAAAAGCATTTGCTACTGTTGCCAGTTTTGCAAGTAATATATTGATCACCTTGATAACTGGGGTGAAGATATTGATTAATCCCTGACCGATGGTCGCTTTAAGAGACTGGATCTGTAACTGCATTACCCTGACCTGGTTCGCCCAGGATCCGGATGTTCGCGCGAAGTCTCCAGAAGCATCCGATAACTGACTTGTTACAAATTTCAGTCGCAGCGCAACCTTCTCCTGCTCTGTCATGGCAGATGTGGTCTTTCCGAAACCATTTGCCAGTGCGAACTGATCGAGGGCTGTCTGGGTCATTACAACGCCGAGGTCCTTCAAAGATTCCGTTTCGCCAGTAAAGACGCTCTTCAGCTTTGTGAATGCTTCTCCCTGATCGAGATTATAGAAAGACGCAACATCACCTGTAAGCTGAGTTAGCTGAGTAGACATATTGTACGCCTGCTCCTCTGAGAATCCGAAGGCTTTTGCCATAGCTCCAAAAGTACCGGTGTACTGCTTCGCCATTGTTTCGGAGAGTCCGGCAGATGTCATGGCACTTTTCGCAAATTCGTTGACCTTATCTGACATGGTTGTAAATGTAACATCTACAACGTTCTGGACTTCTGCCAGATCAGAGCCAAGTTCTATACACTCCTTGCCAAATTGTGCAAGTTTTCCAATCGCCAGTGCTGTGCCAATGAGTGTGCCAATCTTCTTTATCGTGCTTCCAAGTTTATTGAAAGACCCTTCCATTCGGGAAGCGCTATTTCTGGCTGTTCTTTCAGCTTCTGGCATTCCATTTCGGATTCCTGAAGTATCAAGTCTCGTATCAATTACGACTGTACCGTCTGCTGCCACATCATCCACCTCCTAGCCGGTTGAGTTTTTCATTCAGTGCGTCTTTATATGCCTGTTCTTCATCTGAAAGTTGTGTTCTTATATCGATGATCTTCTTGTTATCGTAATAAAACTTTTTCTCCCACTTCTCAAGTCTTTCACCATGTGCTTTCTTTGAACGAATGCCAAGCACTGTATTAAATAAGCATTCGCCTGCCTCCATAAAATAGCTAAAGAATGTCCACCAATGCATGTATGGCGCTGCCCTAACCTCCGTGTTTGCTACTTTGTTTACTGCAGGTATGATCATTTCTCCGTCCTGTCCCCAGTCCATCAGACGTGGTTTAGGTTTTCCCGGGTCATCGTCCGTCTGTCCACAGTCAATAAATTCGCAAGCCTTCCTGCAGGCTTCTTCCACATGCTCCGGCGGGATATTCTCCCAGTTTTCGTAAAGAATCTTTAGCATTACTAATCTTTTTCCATATGTGTTCAGATTTGGATCATTCTGTGCGATCAGAATGTCTATGATTGCGCGAAAATCCGTCCTGATAGAAAAAGACACCCCGCCGATATTCAGTGAGGTGGGTAATTCATAGGCATTCATTTTGTATACTTCTCCGTATATTTATCAACTTCTGCCTGCATTTTCTTTCTTCTCTTTTCAATTTCCGGTGCGATCGCATCAGCTACCTTGTCCAGAACGATATTTGCAAACATCTGCCCGTTTCCAAATACCGTAGTTGCTGTGATCGGTTCCCTGAAAAGGTCTTTTGATGCTTCATAGCCGAGCAGATAGTTGATCTTATCCTGAATCAGTTCATTCAATTTTGCTGCTTCTTTTGCAGATGCAACATTTTTAACCGTTTCTTCCATCTTCTCAAAAAACGCAGAAACTTCTTCTGCTCTGGCAGCAATATTTACATCTGTTGGATTTAGCCTGAATGATGCAAAGATTTCATTCTGATTATTCGTAAATGTAAACGTGAGGATTCCATCATCAATCTTCGTGTTAATTGTTTTCGACATCTAAGTTCTCCTTTCAGACGCTAGGCGTAAATGTTGCTGTAGCGAGGTCGAAGGTACCTTTTGTACGCTTTCCAACATAATTTACACTGAACGGGATCTGATATCCGGATGTATCACCGCCGTAAGATGTCGGCACAATATAGCAGGCCTGCTGGTACGCTTCATACTTGCCGTCTGTAGTCTCTTTCCACAGATGAGCTTCTACAGCATTCGTTTTAAGATTATCGTCCTTTAATCTCTCATCAATGATCGTCTGCAACTTATCAGACAGCGTTGATTCTGTGTCTGCATAATACGGGTCCGCATCCGAAGATACCTCATATCCGTTATGCTTAAATGTAGATTCTCCATTGATGTTCTTGGAGGTCTCTGTATCTGGATTAAGTTCAACATTGTACTCTTCCAGATCTTTCCCTAACCGTTCATACTTTGGTGTTTCTCCTTTGCACAGAGAACCCGCATCAATGAAATGTGCCATATATTTACGGTCAATTCTTCCTGTAACTGCTCCCATAAAATGTTCCTTTCTGTCTGTATTCCAGACCATTATTCATTTTCTGTATAAATAATTCTTACCTGTATCATGTAACGTGCCAGTCCTGCCTCATAATTAACTCCTGACAGGTTCGGCATGTTCTGAAGATTCTCCATCTTCTCAATCGTGCAGTTCTCTCCGAAATCCGGATATTCTTTCTTTTCATTCTGCTCTTCCAGCCACTCCATGAATGTCTGGGCGAAATTCATCGCTTCCAGATTCAGGTCATCTGATTCGGAAGAATATTCCTTTACGATAATGATCGAGAATCCATATTCTTTTAGCGCATCACCGGTTATGTATTTCTTTCTGACCTTATCTGAATAATTTGTGAGCAGAGATATACTGTTCGGTGATTCCGGCGAAAAGTTAAAATTAAGCATGCTCCCTGCCAGCTCTTTCACTTTCGATACGAAGTATGCTTTTACTGCATCATGTTTACTCATATTTACCTGCTTCTCAAGTATTCCTCATAGGATCTTGCAAGATCATCTTTCCTTGCCGTCATCATTGCTTTGTCCCAGTGATCTGTTGCAAGAGGATGCCTGAACTTGCTATATTTAAGTTTTCCTCCCGTTGGAGTCTTATGTGGAGGGGAATAGAATCCCGTAATCTCTCCTCCGTCCATAAGCGGGTAATTCGGACCATATGCTTCGCCGATATACTGATAATGCGCATATGGGCTGTTATATGTTACATGTCCACAATTCTCATCTGCTGTGATATCTATGTTCTGTGCAAGTACCAGATTATCTGCCGGTACATATGGATCCATAAAACGTGCTGCGGAATTTGCAAGGAATAGCATTCCCTGTCTTCCCCCAGTCACTCTTCTCGCTATATTTGACGGAGAATTGTTCCAATTAAAGTGTGTTCTCATATTCAGCCTCCCAGTCTGTAATGTTTTCCAAGTGGGAAACTTGTGTTATCTGAAAAAGCCGTTACCTTAAAGGCATTCGGTTTATATCTGTTGAGAATCTGTGCTGCAGTCTGACCGGATGTCCCCGTGATTTCTTCAGAGCATTCTCCCAGAATCACGATATCTCCCTGAAGTATAGAGATCGGTTCCTTGCAGCTTTCTTTCGGGATTCTGGCTACATATGTGTTCTGCACGTTCACTTTTGTTTCATTAAACCCCGTATTCACAACCATTTTCCAGAAGCAATTATGGAACACTGATTTTACCCAGTGTTCCTTATTATCCTTCATTGCCTTATGATACAAAGTGATCGTATGTACGTAATTCGGATTCATAACTGCATTCCTCTGTATAAGAGACCTGTGTTTCCAAGATACTTATAAATGATCTCTCTCTCCTTTTTGCTCTTTCCTTCCTCTGTATACGAAGACTGGGATAAGTCAAAGGTCCCTGATTCTCCGTCATTCGAATAGGAGGAAAGAAGTCCGCCGCCCTGTTCTGCTGCCTTCTGTGACACTGTATCTGCCTGATACAGCAACTCTGCCAGTTCACAGGTGCAATCTTTCACCTCATCTGTAATAAGGTTGAAATCAGCTACCAGTCGGCTGAGCGTATATTGATTCAATACACGCTCAGCCTGTTTCTCCCAGTATGGATATATATCTTCCGGAATCACAGGAGATCTTCCCAGAAGATACCCTGTTTCGTAATATTTGCGATCAGCATACATTCATTACCACATCCTTACATCATTTCTGAGCTACAAGGGTAATAGCTTTGTTTACCTCACTTGCTTCGACAGTTAATGTTTCAGTAATCGGAATAAATCCTCTCTTTGTGATCTTGACCGGATATGTACCTGCGCGCAGATTAAATTCTGCCTTTCCTTCGTCATTTGTTGTGAGAATTGCACCATTTACGTTGACGCGCACTCCCTCATAATTTGTTTCACTTCCATCTGTTACAGTGAAGGTTACTTTCTGAGTAGTTACCGGTGTTCCTGGTTCCAGATAAGCAAATGCGCAGCCTGTTCGATCCTCATTTAATCGAGTAGCCGGATTCGGCAGTGCCCATCCCATACGGAATACTACGCGAAGAGCTGTCATGTCCTGCTGTGCCAGGTTATAAACGATTTCTTTTGTAACCGGATCCTGGATTACGCCCTGGTCAAGAATCTTGACTGTAACATCCTGTCTGATTGAATATACTGCCTGACCGAAATCTCCTACAACCAACTGTGCAATATTCTGATAAAATGCACCATTTTCAGGGAAAGTAATCGGTGCGCCATCCAATGTGTATCTTGCCACATCCTGCATATTGTTCTTGAAGATCGGCTGTCCTGTGGTATCACGCAGTCCACGCAGTTTTGATTTAAAATTCATCGGTGCAAGTGCTCCGGATACTCCAAAACCGTCCTCTTCAACTTTTGCAAACACGCCATCCGGTCCCAAAATCAGGTCATAATAATCTTTTCCCACTGTCGGAGATACATTATTTCCTGCCTGTCTTGCCAAAGTGATGATGTCTGCCTGCCATTCTCTCGGACGGTTATCACCAAAAATAATGGCAGCGTCCACTTTCTGCCCAATTGCTTCCATGATTCTCGGTGTAATCTCGCCAAAGATATCAAATTCCGCATCTGCCAGAACTGCATCCGGAATTGGTACAATTACCGCCAACTCCCCGGCATTGATATATACGTTATCCCAAGCCTGTCTGGTAGTCTGTTTCATACCGGTATCTCCATCTACCCAGTATGCAGTTGGTAAGAAATCCAGTACACGGATTCTGGTCTGGTTAGATGTCATGTTTGGAAGTTTTCTTGCCATGCTCATGAACACGGAATTTTTAGGTGCATCCTGAAAGATACTGGATACGATCTGTTCGCGGATGATTGCTTCTGCATCACTTCTGTTTGTAATATTTACTGCCATATTATTCTCCTCTTCCGATCAGGCTTCTTAATGCTTCATTTGCCTGTTCTTTTTTTGTCTGTACATCGTTATTAATTCCAGTGGTGGAAGATACTACACGGGGAACTGTGCTTGTCTGTTGGAACAGATAGTCGTTCTCTTTCTTCAGAGATGTAATCGCCGCTTCAATATCCTGCGCCTGATTCTTTGACGCCTTTAATGTATCCATATCCAGAAGAGCCATAATTGCCTTTTCATTTCTCCCAGATGCTTTTCTGATAGCTTCTTTTACTGATACATCAAAAGCATAATCGGATTTGATTCTCTCAATCTCTGTATCCTTGCCCTGAAGCTGGTTTGTGAGATCTGTAATCTTCGTCTGAAGTGCTGCAGCATCGATTCCTTCCATTGCTTTTAAAGAAGCCTGTGCTGTATCCAGCTGTGTCTTGTAGGAATCTCTCTCTGCTTTCAGCGGATTCATCTCTTTGCCGTACTCTGTCATGACAAATTCGACCTGTTCCGCTGTTAATCCCTGTGCTGTTAAATCCTCTCTTTTCATGTCTCTGTTTCCTTTCTTTTACTCTTGGTTTACGTGTATGAGTCACGATCGTTCGACTGTTTTACGTCTGATCTGCTGACGAAAAGGTATAAAAATGGCACTTGGGAATCCCAAGCGCCGATTGCTGTTTAACGGACAGCTCCGAATTATTTAAGATCACCGATTTTGCGCCGGCGCAATTTCCTAAAAATGGGTATAAAAATACCACCCGCCATTTCTGACTGGTGGTATCAATATCCATGCCATTTACATTTTTCGCATATCTTTTCCCAATTCGGTTTCTTTTTAAATCTTTCCGGAATCGTTTCTTTCTTGATAATCCCATCTACTGCATCAGAATTCTCAATGCAGTCAATGTTTTCAATCTCTTTATCTACTAAGGGACACCTAACAAAATCAGGACCGTCCATGCTTCAACACCTCCATAGCTGCCATTGCCGCTTTGTCATATTGTTCTTTCCTGAAAGCAGTTCTGATATGCTGAGTTTCATTATCTACAAATGCAGCTCCTTCATCGCTGTAGTAATTTGTAAACTTCCCTTTCCACTTTGTAGCAGAAAATACAGCATTTTGAATGTAGTTCTTTGCCTCCGCCTCTGTTACATCGTGCTGTCTTTCCTGATTTACATGGTGGTCATCAAAAGAAAGTTTGCTCACGTCAGGAATCTGCGGTTTTAGATTGATTTCTCCTCTTAACCCTGCTGCTTTCATATCTGCTTTTATTTTATCATTTATCACAGATTCTTCAAGAATTTTCTGCTCTTTCTTTGTCGGCATGAAGCTTCCCCGCAAGCCATCCTGTGTGATTCGTGCTTTCTGCTCCGGAAGTTTCATTTTCCCCGAAAAATCTTTATAGGTCTGCATCTGTCCCTGGTATCTGGCTTTTGCAAGAATGATATCCTTTTCATCTGCTTCGCCTGCCTGCAGGAGTTTTATCTGCTGCCGCTGGGCACGCATCCCTCTTTCCATTTTTCTCTGTTCCTGAAGAGCTTCGTATGTAGTATACTGCTTCCCGTTATAAGTTCTCAGAGTATTCTCGGCATCTATCATCTGTTTGAGCTGCTCATCTGTATAGGTTCTTACTGATCCCGGAGGAAATGGTTTGTAATCATGATAACAGTTTGCACCTTTCAGTCCTGTCACTTCACCAAGTCCACAGATTGAATGCAGTTGAGTCATACTGTAGACCCTTCCCTGCCATGGCTGATGTGACGGTCTGGCGCCAACGTGATAGCTTACTTCATACATATCTGTGCCGAGATCTGCTGCCACACGCTCATTGATTTTTCCCTGTACCTGTCGGAACCCGGTAAGAACAGCTCTTCTGGCTGCTACATTCACCCTGTCCCTGCGTCCGGAATCATAATCTATATACCGGATGCCGGATGCAGTCATCTGGCTAATCGTCCGCTTTAAAACCGTATTATAGTCAAAAGCTCCTGATTTTATATCCAACACCGCATTATCCATCGTGGAACGATAATATTCCATCAGAGGAACTGACTTTACCTTGCCTGTTGTCGGATCCCTGATAGCAAATCCCATGGAACCTGTCAGATTTCTGAATTCACCTGCAAGTTGTTCCTTTGTTGCTTCTATGAGCCTCTGAAGAACAACATTCTGTTCAAATGGTATCTGCTGCATATCCGCAAATTTATAAAATCTTTCATGACCATAGTATTCCTCATATGTCTTGTCTGAAAATATCTTGTCCATTTCCGCATCTGACGCTTTCAGAGCTTTCTGAATCCATTTCCTGATCCGTTCCTGCGACATTCCAAGCTGCTGTAATCTTGTTAACTGCCAGTCTGCAGATGCTGTAGAAACTCCATTTTCCTTAATCCGGCGAACGATATCAGACATAATCCGGATTTCCAGTTCCGAAAAGATATTTTCAGTCTTTACTGTCAGCTTTTCAATCTCGCCTTGTGTCATTCAATCACCGCGTCTTCCGGTTGCTGTACCATCGCCTTTGCTTTTTCTTCATCTTCGCCATACCACTTCATTCTGTATTCATACAAAGGCATCGCCCCCATTGCTACGTCCTGACGGTCTGACTGTCTCTCCGCTTCTGCATCTGTTACGATAGAATCATCCCATTCAAAAGAGGTACGGTAACTTCCCGATGGACACAAATTATAAATATCACACCAGAATGAGATTGCATCTACCAAATCTTCCAGAGCATGTTGGAGAGCTGTCTGACAGCTCTGTACAAAGGAATAAGACCTTTGCTTGCTGGCTTTGATCTCTTCTGCCGTCTTGTCTGTATTGTTCGGATCCGAGATCGTTCCATATGCCAGATTACAGTCAAATTCAATCATTCGCATGAGATGGTTCCATCCATTGAAGAAAGACTCATCCCTAATCTCAGGGGAGAACACTTCCATAAACGGTTTATCTACTGCGCCGGTATTATATTCAATTGCACGATACAACCGTTCTTTTCCGCCTGGATATTCGAAGCTATCTGTATCTTTCCTGTACTTTAAAAGGCTCTGGCCTATATGGACAGCCAGTTCTTTTCCCTCGTATTCCCAATTGATCTGGGAATATCTCTTATCTGCTTCCTGTATATGCTCTATCGCTCTGGAAAATACAGATGCTCCGAGGGGACTTTCTGAATCCTCATTATTCCCAAGTGGTACACGGAAGTATCCAAAAGGCAGCTTCTGTATTCCTGAAAAAGTAATCTCTTCTGCCAGTTCTGACCATTTAGGAACAGAATTAACCGGTATCTCAGTTCCAATCAGGCCATCCGTTCTGGAAACAAATGCCCTGTTCCTGATGTTGAGTAGTCCATCTTTCAGGGTGTGTATTTCTATCCTGCTGTATATTTCGTTATTTCTCCTGAACTGATCCAGAAAAGCACATCTTGTGATCATCTCTGAGTCAAATTCCAGAGGAAAGAAACTGTCTGCCTGGATATATTGGACTGAAATACCGTTTGATGTCACATATGGTTTAAATATCAAGCCACCTTTTGCTTCTGCGTATTCTACCTGTATCCTCAGCTTCCTGAGCACATTCTGATATATTTCATTGATATAGTCGGCTTTTGCGCTTCCTGATACTTCGCTCTTTGCTTCCAGGACAGTCAGCCTGGCAATCTCTCCAGCAACTGCTGCCGACACCCCTGTACTCTGGACTTTTTTATTTATCCAGGGAGATCTGTTTTTATACATCAGCGTCCACAATTCTATGTGTGCTGCAGTCCTCCCACTCATTGCGTAATCAATCTGCTCATCCTTATTCAGGATTTTCTGCAATGCCTGATACATATTCGTATAATTCATATTAATCACCCGTATCTGACGAGCTGGCTGATCTGCCGCTCAAATGTATATTCAAAACTGTCTAAAGAGTCAATATCACTGGTTCCATCATCAAGCCTAACATTCTTTGTTAACTCTTTAGGATCCCACACTGCCGTACACAGCGCGCTTACAAGACTGTCACATTCACCATCTACATAAACAAAACGCCCCTGCGCCATCAGTATTGATGTGGCATTGATGCGATCATTAATTTCTGTTTTCAATGCATTCTCTACTCTGATCCACCCCAGACCGTTCTTTCTCAGACTGCTGCGGATTCCGGCTATCAGCGTCTGCTCTGCACTGTCAGCATAAACGACTGTAATGTATCCGTATCTGCTCAAAATCTTCTGGCAGAAATTACAGAACATTATTCCAAGCATATCCGGATCAATCTCTATGGAATTGCCATTCTCATCTTTACAGTTAATCCATTCAGATGCCAATGCTATAACCTTCTGGTATCCTCTTGTGACTGCTGTTGCAGTGAAGGAATGTCCAGATCCGGAGCCTCCAAAGTCAATGCCAAGATCAATCTCCATCAGATCTTTTGGCTTTTCTTTCAGGGCAAAACTGAACTTTTTGGTACTGATATCATCCGCGAACCTGCGGTAGATCAGACCGTTTGCTACCACACGCATTCCTTTGATGTCACGCATATACCAGATAGAGTTAATGTCGTACCGGCTCTCTATCTCATGCAGACGCTCCGGGGTGATATTGATGTTATCGTAGATCGTGCAGTGCATATAGTTATAGCCGCCTGGGAACTCGCCTTCCTCCTGTTGCTTCTGGTACCGGTCTATGTAATCTACATATATGGCAGCTCTTGGGTTATCCGGGTTCAGATCCCAGAACACCTTTAGTCTCTTAGCTGCAAGCTGACGGTTAAATGCTTCCTTGATGGTATTATCATGATGCAGATTGATCTCTGTTGCAATCCACATACCATAAGAGTTACCACGAATTTTCTTGTAGCTATCCGCTTTTGCTCCTCCGGCAAAGATCACTATCTTTTGTTTGTTACCAGTTGCTGGTCCTTTGATAAACAATGCTTCATTGTTCTTGTATTTTCCCCAGTGACTCTGTCCGCGGAAGATCCATTCCAGTCCCATTCCGTTACAGTCACCTATATTCATCTTTGCATTGGCTGTAGTGGATCCTGTTGCAAGGTGGATTCTGTCTGGTGCGGTCTTCAGTTCATGTGCAAACGCAAACACATTATCAACTGTTTTTCCTGCTCGAACAGCTCCCTCGGCTACATTGTAAGAACACTCCCGGCACTTCCGGATATATTCCTTATGTTTTTCCGCGAAGTGATAATGGATGGTTTTCTTTCTGGTGATATTACTGACTGCTGCCATAGATTTCACCTTCTATATCGTCCAAGTCCTCAATTTCCTGATTGTTACCAGTGAGCTTGTCTGTCTGGGCTTTTATCTGAGCAATCTTCGCTTTCTGCTCCTCTGTTGCCATATTCATGTGATCTGACAGCCACTGCAGGGCTTTCATCCGGTCAGACAACTTAATACTGGCGCCGTCTTTTCCCTGTTTCACTTCTGACAGGATAGTACCATCCACCTCAGAAGAATCCTTGAACCGGACTGTGTTCACAATTTTTGTAAGCTGCTTCTCTTCGCCGGTCTCAGGATCCTTTATCTTCACAGGTCCATACATTGCCATAACCGGTACCTCTTCCGTACCGAATGTCATGTAGTCAGTGATATCTGCAAAGGCTATATCCATGTACTTCTGAAAGATATCTGACTCTGAAAGAAATTCTCGGTTTAGGCGTTCCTGCTTCAGCTTTAAGATTTCAGATTTTATCTTAGGATTTCTTAGGTGACTGCTACCTTCCACCATAGCTGTTTCATAGCTACATCCATATGCTTTCTGGTATGCTTTTGTTGCATTGAAGCTTCGGATATAATGAACGCAAAAGAGCCGCTGTTTATCAGTCAGTTCTGGATTCTCTATAATAGAACTGACCTCATCTACAGACGGCTCTTCCTGATTCTGTTTTTTATTCTTTTTGGTTTTCGCAACGTTGCGTTTTTCTTTTGCAACGTTGCAATCCCAGTTGTATCTGTTCTTCCAGCTTCGGACGGTTCCCTCCGGGATTCCTAACTGGTTGGCAATGTCTATTAATTTCAGGCCTTTATCATATAACATCTTGGCCTGTTCTACTCTCTGATCTGGTGCTCTTGCCAAGCCTCACCACCTCTCATTCGTTTCGTTTTTTTTGAGTATGAAGAGCGGCTTCAAATTAAGAAGCCGCTCCTTTAAAAGAAGTCTGTTTTATTTTCTTCCATATCCTCTTTTACTTTTTGCAGTGTGTCAATCAAAGCGCACACTCCTTCATATGATAAATGAGTGTTTCCATGATTCTTTTTATAACCCGGTTTTCCTGTAATTTCAACTGTAACGGAATCATTTGATATTATATCAATTTTCATTCTCTCATTTTTATCAATATCTACCAAATACATATAAAATCCTCCAACTATATTTTCTTTTTATTATACTACAAAACGCCCTATATTTCTACGGGGCGTTAAAAAATATATTTGGGAGATTCTTTGGATTCTTTACATCCAAGTTCATTATAAATGATATCACAGATCAGTGTGCAATAGTGTGCAGTCTTTTATATTTCGAATGATAAAAGTGCTCTTCCATGGATATCTAAAGTTCTTCGATAGCTGTAATTCATTTTTACAGCCACTTCTTCCCATTTCATTCCAAGTATGTATCTCAGTCTCAACACTTCCTGCTCATCCTCATTCTCCATCTGGCTGATCTGCCTTTCAATCTTCTGGTAACATCTGACCTTTTCCAGGCGTTCCTCTTTCAGGAGATCTATCTGCTCATCCAGAATAGCTGCGTAATCCGACAGATCTGAATGCCTGCTGCCGTGTGGCATTCCATCATTGACTACCGATGGAAACATCTTATCCAGTCTCAACCTCTGTATCTCATCCAAGATGTCCTGTTCTCTCTTTATTGCCCGCCGGTAGGATTTCAAGTATTCTTTCTTCTGTTCATTTTCTTCCTGAATTGTAATCTCTGTCGTTTCCATCGGTATCGCTCCCCTTTCACAAATTCTTCAAATCTGTATCACATATTGCTCACATTTTCTGGGTATAATATTACCTGTACAGAGCAAAGAGTAATTGCAAAACTTTTTTCTTTTTCATACTTTTAGCCGGGAGCATGATTGTTCCCGGCCTCCTTCTTTTTATGTATCATTTTTACATAAGTGCCAGTAATGGCAGAATAAACAGCAGAATCTGCATTTCTTTCCTCTGGTTTCGAATAACCAGTATCTTAAGCGTTTTCTCATTTTCTGTATTCCCTTCCTGTCTTTTGGTCTCTTAATCCGGTTATCTCCAGTCCCATACGGTATGCCATTGCCTGAAGGATACAATAGTCTTTATATATCTGTTCTGGCATATGTCCTGCTGCCCGGATTGCTTTACTAGCTGTTGGATCCGGATAACCTTCAGCGTTTCTTCCCATTATTCATCCCTCCCGCATAATTTTAACAGCTGTTTTCTGCATACGTCCCATTCTACCCATATCATGTCTTTTCTTTTAATCGTTTCATCTACCATCATCACTCTATATCTACGGTTTGCAAGGTGCCCCCCATAATAGGCATTTGATATCACGTGCGACTTACAGTTGATTTTTTCTGATGCTTCTCTTAATGCTATTACAGGCTCTATCACTTTTCCCGTTTTCATATCTGTAATCTCATATAGGTTCATTTTTTCTCCTTGTAGAATCTGCATTTACGGCATCTCTGTCTGGTTGTTACGAATCTTCCCTTAATCATGCTCATATTCGGGCATGTCGGAAGGACGTATACTGCAAGCTGGCCAATCTGTCCGGTACTGTGTTTGCAGGTCTTTGCTCTGTCATCATTCATCTTGTGTGCCTCCTTAGATATATTCTTCGATCAGCCAGCGGATAACTTCCACCATCTCTTTCTTAGTGATGCCGTTGTGTGTAGCCCATCCACTTACGTCCTGAATAGCTGTAAGTTTGTCCTCTACTTCTGTTTCCTCGTTATAAATGTTTTTAAATATTGCTGCTGCTTTTCCTACGTTCATTTTTCATCCTCCAGGTAATTCTTTCCAAACATCTTTACAAATTGTTCTCTGCTGCCGCATTTGGTTTCAAAAGCTCTCTGGCCGATCCGTTGTAGGGTGTATCTGACTTCTTTGTTCTTATGTGCAGATACATCTGAGGTCCTGTGGCATTCCGGGCAAAGATATACAGTCAAGCCATATTGCTCGGAATACTTACGGTTTGCACTTCCGTAGATGTGATGGCGTTCTGTGTAGCCGGTTTTGCCGCATATGAAGCACTGGCCCTTCATGTCTCTGTCAATGATGCTTTTGTGATGTTTTTTTCGTTTCTTTTTGATGATTCCTTTTGGAAACAGTAATCCTTCCTGATTCATCTGGTGTACCTCCGTAAACGTCTTATTGATCTGTTTCTTTTCCGAATCTCCAAGTTAAAATCTTCTACAGCTTCGGTAGCTTTCAATCTCTTATATTCCGCTAATCCTCCCCATGGTTTGTTAATGGCTGCATGATATCCAGAGTCACCATAAGATATTCCTCTGGGATTGTATCCGGTTATTTTTTTAAACAATTTCTTTTTCTGTCTGAGGTTCATGGCTCAATCCTCCGCTCCAAATGCTTTTCTGATTGCATGCTGATATGCTTTTGCAGCATTGCTTATACTCTTATAAGACCCCCGTAATTTGCATTTTTCTTTATATCCATCGCATTCAGTTCCATATAACCATGTGTTACGGCATATCCCGTCCCGGCTTGCGCAACATTTATACATTGTTTTCTCCTTTCCCCTGCTCCCTCTGACAGGCTCGGGAGCAGGAATAATATCTATGTGAATTTTGAAAGCACCCTTAGTTTTCCCACGGTCTTCCGTTATGGTCTACTTTTTCATTCAGCCATCTTTCCCAGAAAGCAGGATCCAGAAGCATGTTATAGGTTTTGTTTGCAAATGATCTCATTGCTTTTGCAAGATAATCGGCGGTACCATATGCTGTTAAAGAATCCATGTAGGTTTTTCTGGTTATCGGACTTTCTACCGGCTGTTCTGATTGCGCCGGCGCAATTTCTGATTCCGGGCGAACATCCTGTTCGGTTACTGGTTCTGGCATATATTCCGGATGATTCTGGATGTTGTCCTGTCCGGGAATCTGTGGTTCCGGCTCTGAAAGTGGTATTTCTTGACTTTTTCCCGTATTTTTCGGCTTAGGTTCTGATGTCTGAAAATCTGGTTTCAGTACTGTACTTTCCGTGCGCAGTTCTTCTTTTTCTTCAACTGCTGTTTTTTGACATTTATCCACAGAGTTATCCACTTTTTCCACTGGTTCTTTGGTCGGTTCTGGTTGCGCCGGCGCAATTTTCGGTTCTGGGCGAACACTCTGTTCGGTTGTTGGAGATATTTCTTCTTTCTCCGGCTCTGCTGGTGCTTCTTCTGGGATTCCGAAGTAATTTTCGTATGTACGGTTCCCTGCTGCCGCTTCTGCGAATATCTCCTGTGTATAAGCAAAAAACTGTTCCCATGTGATATTTTTCATTTCGCCATTGAAGATCTTCACTGTGATGTCTTCCTGGTGGAACATCAGGAACACTGTTCCCTTTCGGTAGCTCATGCTGTCACCTGGATTGATGATCTGGCTCATTCCTTTGATGTTTCCTGCCTGGTAGGTTTCGCTGCTATAGAGTGTGTTAAGGACTCCCTGTTTTTCATGGAAGAACTCCTGAATAGTGGCTTTTAACTTATCTTCTGTGTTCTGAGCCGACTTCCAGTCAAGCAGGTTCATTGGATTGTTTTCATTCTCCTTGTTGAAATCCTTCAGCTCTCGGATATCTTCTCTCTTGTCTTCCGCATGGAAGATCTGTCTGTCTTCTTCCGGAAGCTGGAGCATCTCTGTCAACTGGGCGAATTTGAAGTCCTTGTACTGTTCCTGAAGTTCCGGTGTATCTCCAGGAAGGGAATATCTTTCATAGACGTTCATAAAGCGGCTGACTCCTGATGGATTCATGCCATATTCTGCTTTGGCAAATTCTGCAATGGTGTTGTATCCATCGTGTTTATAGGCTCCTGACTTATCTATGCGGGTCAGCTGCCAGCCGATCCGCACGAAGCTCTTTACAATTCCGCCTAACTCCTGTTTGATCTCATTTTTGCTCTGGATGTAATCATCCATGCTTAACTGCATATATTCCATAGTGTTCTCCTTATGCTATGCCTGCTGCCGGTACCTGAATCTTTATCTTCTTTTTTCGGATGCTCCGTTTGTACCGGTTCAGGACATCATTGATGGTCTCTTTATCCGGCTGCCGGTCATATTCTGAATAGAACTGGATGATATGGTCGTCCTTCAGGCTGATCTCTATGGTGTAGTAGGGCTTTTTCAGTTCTGATTTTTTTCGCAGGAACAGGATCCAGCTGACGCCATCTGCCATCTTTCTCATGTAGGTGTCACTGCTTCCCACACAATGATGAAGAGTTCTTCCTTCATCCATCAGTTCTTTACAAGTCCCTGCCGGTATGATCATGTATTCCCGGTCTTCCCAGAAGTAATCTTTCATGTCCGGAAGCCTTTCTTTTATCCGGTCATCCAGTTTCTTATATCCTTCCAGCCGTTTATCATCCTTTCTCTGATTTCTCACTTCTACCAGCTGATCGTGCCTAGCCTTTAAATCCTTTGGAAATCTCACAATATCGTCAGTGGTATCGTATCCCTCTTCTCTTGCCATACGCAGGTAGTCTCTCCATATGATCGTGAATTTACTTGGAGCTATTTTCTGTTTCTTCAGATAGTTGACCATCCGGTTTACGCTTTCAAGTTCATTAAGGATGTCCTGGCAGTCACTTATTTTTAAATTCTTTCCGGCAATCCATTCCAGACTTTCCTGTGTGATCCGGATGTCATTGTTCTGTTCATATTGGAGCCATCCCAGGATGGCAGCTCCACCGTTTATCGTTTTCAGCCTGTTTAAATGGTTTCCGTCCAGCATCAGTGTCTCCCTGAGATTCCTTCCGTTTCTGTTGATCTCTGCCCAGTGATCATTTACGATATCTGCTGCCAGTCTTGTCAGACCGGATTTTGCCAGATATTCCAGATAAGGGTTGTTGTGGAAGGATATGATATAGACGTTTACGTTGAATTTCATGCCTGCATTTGCAAGGATATCCATTCCGCTGTGTTCCAGTCTTCCGGCTTTTAACACTTCCGGAAGATTTCCGGGATACAGGTATGACGGAACGAATCTCTTTCCATGTGGTTTGTCCCAGAATTCCTGCGAAAATTCATCTGCTTCCGGAATTGTGCCGTACCATACTTTTCCCCAGGTTTCCCCTAGCGGTATGATGGCTCTGATCTTCTCGAACAGTTCTATGTCTTTCTTCCCTGCTGTCCATCTGCAGACTGCCTGGAATTGACGCTCCACCCACTTTTTGCCATATTGCTGTAGAATGGTTACCGGTGCTTTGGATGTCTTTTCTTCCTGCCTGCTGTTTGCTGTAACCGGCGCTTTGCATTTCGGGCATATAGTCTTTTCTCCATGCTTCCATCCATTTTTTCTCCAGCCGGCATAGCCACAGGCGGTACAGTTAAACATAGTCCGCGTTTTTTCTTTTTTAAAGAACAGGATATCTCCTGAAAAGAGTTCGTTTTTCACCCAAGCTTCTGCCTCCTCCGGCACGCAGGGAACTTCTGCCATCATTTCATTGATTCTTTCCTGCTTCCGACTGTATGCCATGTCTCTTTTTGTTTCGTTCACTGTAGTCTCGTAGCTGTCAATACTGTAGGTTTCCAGAAAGTCACATACCCTGTCTTTATCTTCCCGTACAGCCCACTTCATATCCGGAGAACTGTGGTAAAAGTCATTTTTTAAAACCGGTTGGCCCACGCAAAGTCTGAGTACATTTTTGAGTCCGCAGGTTGTCCATGTTTCATTTACCCATGTGCTGTGGTTCTCTTTATCTGCGAAATACCGGGCCTTCAGTTCCCCTTTTACGAACAGGCTGATCTCTACTGCCCGCTCTCCGTCCACTTCAAGAAGCTGGCTTACAGCGATCACACTGTCGGAGTCTTTTACTTTTGGGGCTGTGCATGGGATGCAGTGCAATAATTTTGTCCGCTTCATGCCTTTGCTCCTCCCATGTAGTAATCCCGGATCAGTTCCTTGGCTTTTGCCATACCGGGAATTCCAAATGTCACTTTTCCGGCACTGACTCCTGCTGCCTTTATGATTGCTTTATCTACTGTGATCTGGTTTTTAAAAGAATATTTCAACAGAACTGCGATACATCCTTGCAGAGTCTTTCCTTGTTTGCGAACCTGGTGGGCGATCATCTCATTCTCCATACAGAGTCCCTTGATGTACTCTACCCAATCCAGCATCAGTTCCTTAGGTTTTAATTTCATACATTCCACATCGATCTTGCCAATGGCTGCAGATGTGGAATCGCAGAGGGATGGGATGGCTTCTTCCAGATACATTTCTACATAATCATCCGGAATGCCATTTTCCTTTGCCAGCTCTTTTAAGCTGTCAATGTCTCCTTCCTGCAGGAGGTTGGCTGCCAATTCATTGATTTCTGTGTATGAACTCATTTCTCCAAATTTCTCGAACATCATGTTCTCCTTTCGCGTTTTTATATTTGCATTTTGAATCGCACTGCATGGTTACTTAACAGCTTGTCTGCCTGCTGCCAGAGATCTGCATTGCGCAATTCCTTTTTGTCTTTTCTGGTCCATCCGTTTCCTTTCCATTCCGGAAGGCTACGGTATCCGTTCTGAAGGTACCCACTGGTTGTGTGGATTGTGACCATGGATGGTCTATGTATTCTCTGCAAGGCATCCACCAGGCATTGCAGAGCCATTCGGTTTACTGTTGTGTTTTCTACATACGCTGATCCGCTGATAGGATTCCCAGGGCCTTTAGGGAAATCCTTGCTGGCGATTATGTACAGGTATTTACCTTTCTTTACTTTTGCACCTTTTTCTCTGACAAGAATGGAAACATCTACTCTTGCCATCCTGGGTTCTCCCATCTTTAAATCCTCCTGTCTATCTTTACAAGTGTGTAATGACGGTATGCGTAACCGGTAATCGGGTTGATTCCCATCCGTACAGAATCTTTGTCTATGTAATATCCTTTTGGTGCTGCGGGATAGATCAGTTGTCCCTGCTTGTCCACCAGGCTCCGGCGTTTGACTTCTTTTCTCTTTGGGTCTTTTCTGATCAGGTTCCTGGATGGATGGTAATCCTTTGCTTTTTCCGGTTCCCACTCCTTTTTAGGTGTTGCTATATAGTTTGCAAGTTTTCCGTCATTGACTTCGTATACGATTTCTGGGTATGCTTTCCCATACTTCCACAATCCTGCAATCATTTTGTCGGTGCGATTATCTTTATCTGAAGATTCTGCATTTACCAGAAAATGTATGTGAACAGCTCCTCTTTCTCCGATCTGGGGACGATAGATGTATTTCAGTTCCCATCCTCTTTTTTTGTATTCCCTCCGGAGTTTCCGTATGAAGTCTGCCATGATCTTCATCATCTCTTCCCATCTCGGTCTTTCATCTTTTCTGAATGTCAGGGTGTACCAGTAATCCCCTGGTAAGAAATTCCATTTGATTAATCGGCGGAGGTCTCTTTCCTTTTTCCACTGGTTTCTTTTCTCTATATCTTCGGGGGTTGCCTTTTTCTTCTCCTGTCTCTTCTGTCCCCTGGCTCCATACCTCCCGGTATGCTTTTCCTCTATCTCCATGGTCTCTCCACAGTCCCATGTATCCCTTATGTATCCACACTTCATGTCTCACCTCAGGTCGTAAGTCTAATACTTCTAATCGAGTTTTTAAGAGGCTTTCCGCCCCTGAAAAAGAGTTAAAAATATAGCAGGTTTTTCCTGCTTAAATCTTGACTTTCTGACACCTGGGTGTTATATTTTTTATAGGTTTTATTATCCAAGTGGCAGAAAGTCACCCCGGCTCATGTATTTGCATTACATGAGTCTTTTTTTATTCAATATGTTCGATCGGACCGTACAGGCATTCCATCTCTTTTGCTTTTCTGGTTGCTTCTTCCAGAGTGCCTATATAACTTGCAAGGTTTCCGGCTTTAAATCGAACAATACGGATGATTCTCTGTTCGTTTGAGGGAGTTTTTACGGACTTCTGGGTTTTTCTGGAAATCCGTTCTACTTCCTTTTTTCTTTCTTCTTCTGTCATTTCTACTCCCATTCTCTATTGATCTGGCTTACTGCCCAGAATGCTGCCATCCCGAAGCAGACGTTTAACCAGATCGGGATGTCTACGTACTTCCCTGCAAGGATGCAGAGGGCTATGATTATGTACTGTTTCATTTATTTCTCCTCTCGGATCATCTTCATAAATTCTTCATCGGGTAACTGTGCTTCTTTGTAAAGGATTCTCAGCTCCCGGAGGGTAAAGAACTCCGGGGCTTTGAGTCTGTTACAGTCTGTCGCATCACTGTATCCCATTAATTTACAGATCTGGGCTTTACTCTTTCCAGCTCTGAAAAAGTGATAAAATCTTTTTGCGGCTTCGTTAAGTGGAGCATCGCGGTTTAATTTTACTTTTGGCATTGTTTGCCTCACCTCTCTTTCTGGATATCTAAACCATTACATATATACGCAATATATTGTGTGCAAACATATTTTCTATACATTATATTGACATTCTAGTATTTTTATAGTAACATGCTATTAGAACGTTCAATTTTAATAGAAAGGTGGTGTATGTATGGCAAAAAAATATAATTTATTCAGCAAATCTGACATGAATCGTTTTTCCAGAGATTTAGAAAAAACAATGCGTTCTAATATTGAGCAACAAGCAAATTCTCGTTGTTACGATATAGAATGTCCGCATTGTCGCTCCTCAGTTTCCGTAACTCCCGGAAAAAGTCTTTGCCCGTTTTGTCACAATGAAATTGATCTTAAACTCAACATTTCATATAAATAAAAATATTGAGTTTTTTGGAAGCCAGTTCATCTGCCAATGAATTGGCTTCTTTTAATAATTCCACTAAATAGCTTATTTTCTCCTGTGCCTCTGTTATATCCGCAGTTACTTCTAGCTGTATGAGGTCTTTTTCCATTTGCCTATGCTCCTTTCTCTATTTCAAAAAGATAATTTATTTCAACTCCAAGAGCTTTTGCGATTCTTGGAATATCACACGCTTTAATTAAGCATCTGCCTGCAATCATGTCATTTAACTTCTGTGGTGTACAGCCAACACGTTCTGCTACATAAACCTGTTTTAATCCCTTTTCTTTTATGGCCTTGGTGATTCCGGCATTAACAGGGTAATTCATCTCTTTTATATTCATTGCTTTTTATCTCACCTCTCTTTCTGGGTATCTAAATTATTGACTTTTTTCTTCCTTTCTCCTATTCTTGTATTACAGGGTAGTGACGTACCTGAGTAATATAGAAAGGACATGTTTATGAAATTAAATATTGATTGTGTGCGAGATATTTTACTTGAGCTTGAGACTTTTCCTATAGGCGTTTATCCGGTAGGATCTCTCAAAAATTCTATAGCCAACCACGGTAGAGAAAATGTAGAATACACTCTTGTAAAACTATCCGAAGCTAATTATGTAAATGTTCAATATTGTCGTATGACTAATGGAAGTTTTCTCTTCGACAGCATTCTTGATATTACTTTTCAAGGTCATGAATTTCTGGAAAAAATTAGATCTGATACAGTTTGGAATGGCAAAGTAAAACCAGCGCTTTCAAGTATTGGATCTATGTCCTTTGATGTAATATCTAATGTAACAGGCAGTGTTGTTTCAGCTCTTGTTTTAGGTAAATTAGGTTTATAACTTAAAAATCTTCTTTACCACAAAACGGGTACATTCATATCCTTCTTGTTCATCTGGAAGTTTGTACCCGTTTTTCTCGATATAATATATAAGAGCTGCACAAGAAACATATCGTATTAGCCACCCTATAGCGCATATTGTGGTTGTTGCAATAAAAAATGCTGTTACTATTGTTCTCACCTCTTTCTGGGTATCCAAATCATGTTTTCCTCCTCTATGCTGTCTCTTTCTGGTCTGACAGAAAGTATTCAATTGGAACATGGAAATATCTTGCCAGACGACTAAGGCTTTCTAAGCTCGGCTCCGACCTCCCAGATTTCCAATTTGAAAATGCGGTTTGGCTAATTCCTGTTTCTTTTGCAACTTGATAAGAAGTTTTGTTTGTTTTATCTAATAGTTCGCTATATTTTTTGTACAAGATTACACCTCCTTACGAAAGCATTTTCTATTGATAATACTTTCGAGCTGTGATATACTTTCAATTATAAAACTACCACATCTTATAAAAGATAGCATTTCAAATTCGCAAGTATTCCTTTGTGCTTACTTTCGCTTTCGTAAGTACATAATACATCCTTTTTCGTTAGTAGTCAAGTAATTTTGCTAACTTTTGCGAAAGTATGCTATTTTTGTGAAAGGAGCACAATTTATGTACGAAGTATTTGAACAGCTTCTACAAAAGAAGGGTGTTTCTTCCTACAAAGTTGCAAAAGAAGCTGGTGTAACACAAACAGCATTAAGCAACTGGAAATCTGGTCGAAGCACACCAACAGCTAAAACACTACAAAAGATAGCTGATTATTTCGGCGTAACAATCGACTATCTGATGACAGGAGATGATTCATCCGAACAAGGTTTAACAGCAAGGGATAATCGTGATATTGCAAAGGACTTAGATAACATCATGGAAAAGCTGACATCCGGTGAAAACGGTCCTGCCAGTTATAATGGAGAAGAAATCAGCCCGGAGGCGGCGGAACTATTCAAAGATGAATTAGAAATCGCACTAAAAAGGTTGAAGCTTATCAACAAAGAAAAATACACACCAAAGAAATACAAAAAGTAGGTGAGATGCTTGGATATCAAGAAGATTGTTTCTTACTACAAAAGAAAAACAGGAACCACAGACCCTTTTGACATTGCCGATCAGCTCGGTATCTTATACCAGATATGCAATCTACAGTTTGAGGGATGCTATATGTTCCTGAAGAATCACCGCTACATATTCATTAATGAAAATCTTCCGGAGTATGAACAGCGTCTCGTCATGGCTCATGAGCTTGGTCATGCTATCCTGCACCGGAAGGAAAATTGTTATTTTATCAGAAATAGAACACTCTTATTAAATTCAAAAAAGGAAATTGAAGCTAATAGGTTCGCTATGGAACTATTATTACCAGATTCGCTATTGGAAGAATACAGAGATTTTACTATTGAACAAATATCCAGAATCACAGGATATCATCAAAATCTGATTGAATTAAGGTTAAAAAAATAATCCAAGAAAGAAGGAGTTTTATGGAAGCAGTAAAAGTTAATCAGACGGACCGCACTTTTCAGGTTCACGGAATTATACCTGCAAGTAAAAAGTCTGGGATTGTTGGAAAGTCTTTAAAGGGATTTACAGCACTAATCACAGTAGGAATGTCTCTCGCGGCAGAAAAAATGATTACCAGTGGGAAAAACAAAGCTGATATGAATAAATGGCATCCATTTTCTGATCTTGTAAGCTACGATCTGCTTGAAGATGATGCGATTGTCACAAGTGGTGGTGTTGGTCAGGCATTGGTTGGAGGGACTGTATTTGGAGGCGTTGGAGCTGTTGCGGGTGCCATTACGGGAAAACGCGTTCAGAAAAAGCGTGTAGATTCGCTCTATATTAAGGTTACTCTGAATAATTTTGATACGCCCTGCATCTTGATTCCGCTGATTACCAAGCCAACAAAGACAAATAGTAAAGAGTATAAAACCGCTTTTGAAGAAGCTCACAGAATACTCTCCGTATTAGACGTAATCACACACAATCAGTAATCTATTTCTGATTAAATGTAGATTCGGATGGAAGGAGGACTTTCCTATGGAGTTCAAAGATGAATTAAAGAAATATACAGAACGTCTGGAAACTATCAAAGATACTCTCCAGACAGAAGAAGCGACTAAAATGTCTTTAATTGTTCCGTTTTTTCAGCTTCTTGGATATGATGTATTCAATCCCTTGGAATTTTGCCCAGAATATACTGCTGACATTGGAATCAAAAAGGGTGAAAAGGTCGATTATGCAATTCTAATGGATAATGAACCCGTCATTCTCGTAGAAGCCAAATCTGTGAATAAAAAATTAGACAGGCACAGTTCCCAGTTATTCCGTTATTTTGTTTCAACTTCTGCTAAATTTGCAGTTCTTACAAATGGCGTAGAGTATAAATTCTATACGGACTTAGATGAAACAAACAAGATGGATAAAGATCCTTTTTTGAGTATAAATCTTCTTAATCTCAAAGATAATGAAATTACTCAATTGAGTAAATTTAAAAAGCGAAATCTCAATATATCCGAAATTATGGATTCTGCGTCTTTATTAAAATACAATAGTTTATTCAAGAACTATATTAAAAATCAATTTGAAAGTCCAACTGATGATTTTGTTAAGTTATTTCTTCAGCCAGTTTATAAAGGAGCAAAGACACAGTCTGTAATAGAAAAGTTTCGCCCTATCGTTGAAAAGGCATTAAACGATTATATAAATGAACTTTTGACTGATAAAATTCAGGTAGCTCTTAATACTACTGTCATAAGTCCAACAGCTGTCGTCTCTGATATACAGACAGAGGAACACTGGGATATTTTGTCAGAAATAAAAAATATTTTAAAGAATACAGTTGATGTGAGCAAGATCAGTCTTAAACACACAGGATCTTATACTGCTGTTCTGTATGAACGAAATGTAAGAAAATGGATCTGCCGTCTGTCATTATCCGGTGCACAAAAGGTACTGATTTTGCCAGATAGAAACAAAAATGAAATCCGTATACCGATTTCAGACATAATTGATTTGCGTAACTTCTCAGAGCAAATAGTAGAAGTTGTTCAAAGATATTCTGATCCTGTCTCTCCTAAAGAAGTTTTATATACACTCTGGGGGAATTATGAAATGCCGGAATCGTATGAAATTTTTCTTGAAAAAGGTCCGCGCAAAGATTTGAAAAAAATATAAAAATAAACCGCCCCTGCTGGTAACAGGGACGGTCGAGAATCTCCGAAGAGATCCCATCTTTTGGCAAAGATATTGTATCATCTTCGGAGCAGTTACACAAGCCAAACGTTTGTGTGGCTGTTATTTTTATACCCATTTTTTTAAGGAGGAGATACTATGGCAACTGCAAAAAAGCTTCCATCTGGGTCATGGAGATGTCAGGTGTTCTCTCATTTTGAGGAACAGATTCAGCCTGACGGAACCGTGAAGAAGAAACGGATCTATAAGTCTTTCACTTGTGATGATCCTTCTGTAAGAGGGAAACGAAAGTGTGAGGCAGAAGCCGCTGCATGGGCGGCGGATAAAGAACAGTTTTCGGGTATACAATCAATAGACTTCGGAGATGCAATGGATAACTATATTAATTCCAGAGAAAATGTATTGTCACCAAGGACCATATCTGAATACAGAAAGATGCGTAAAAGATATTGTAAAGATTTAATGAAGAAGAAAATAGACCTGATCACGCAGGATGATGTACAGAAGGCAATAAATTATGAATCTCTTACCCATTCACCGAAAACAGTGAGGAATATTCATGGGCTTATATCGGCGACTTTCAAAGCATACCAGCCAGAATTTGCATTAAATACAGCCCTTCCGAAGAAGAAACGGGTTGATCTATATATTCCTACCGATAATGAAATAAAGCAACTCCTTGGCTTTGTCAAAGGAACTGAGATGGAGCTTCCTATCCTTCTCGCTGCATTCGGTCCCATGCGTCGTGGAGAAATCTGTGCATTGGAATCGGATGATATTTCCGGAAGTATCGTCCATGTAAATAAGAACATGGTTCTAAACCAGGATCTGGAATGGATCATCAAAACTCCCAAGTCCTATGCTGGCGATAGATTTATTGACTTTCCTGATTTCGTTGTTAAAAAATGGAAGGGAATTCATGGCAGAATCGTGGACCTTAATCCGGATGTTATAACGAAACGCTTTGAGCATTGCCTGAAAGGTGCAGGTTTGCCACATTTCCGCTTTCATGATCTCCGGCACTACTCCGCTTCTATCCAACACGCCCTTGGCGTTCCTGACGCTTATATTATGCAACGTGGTGGCTGGAGTAATGATGGGGTTCTAAAGGCTGTATACAGGCATGCCCTTTCAGATAAAGCAAAAGAATATTCAGACATTGCTAACAATCACTTCAATGATTTATGCAACACGAAATGCAACACGAAAAACAAAAAGCCTTGAAAATCAAGGCTTTTTAAATCGGGGCAACAGGATTTGAACCTGCGACCTCACGGCCCCCAGCCGTGCGCGCTACCAAGCTACGCCATACCCCGCGAACAGTTGATATTGTATCAAATGTTATAATAAAAATCAACAGTTTTTTCAAAAAACAAATTAAAATCGTCTGTAAGTGTTACTGTGAACGGAGCAGACGGGTAACCCATGTATAACGCCCCTATCCAATTATGAAAGAACCTTGAACGTAGGTAAAACTGCAATTTTATTGAGAAAAATCACAGAAATCAAAGTTTTCGTCCATATTTCTCCCATATACCAAAAGACCTTGACAGCTGGTTTTCCCAGTCCATCAAGGTCAGTTTTTATGCTTGGACAAATTTCTATTGATTGGGAGTTTTGCCCTTTAACAGGATATTTTACTTTGCCTGTTAACAATTATATTAATGCTGTGCATTAATATAATTAACAAGTCCTTCCGCCTTAATGATCTTCTGCATAAATTCCGGGAAGGCCTGCCCTTTAAATTCAGTTCCTTTGGTGCGATTGTAGATCATACCAGAATCAAAATCCACCTCTACCTCATCCCCCTCATCAATGCCCTTGCTTGCTTCCGGACACTCAATGATCGGAAGTCCAATGTT
>ENA-OWRC01000606-OWRC01000606.1-human-gut-metagenome-genome-assembly--contig:-NODE-606-length-43650-cov-4.244386_pt1 | contig 43650 bp, 35 predicted proteins | sample MGYA00248268_ERZ651895 | MGnify/ENA primary metagenome ERZ651895 (study PRJEB26924, sample SAMEA4378242) | human gut metagenome | biome: human gut; feature: human-associated habitat; material: faeces...
CGAACATCCAAGTGGGCGCTCGGCTGATCTTCCCCTGAGAAGTTCAAATCGATATCGGGTACCTTGTCCCCATCAAAACCAAGGAAGGTCTCAAACGGAATGTCTTGGCCGTTTTTGCTAAGCTGGTGTCCACAGTTTGGACAGTCCTTATTGGGCATATCAAAGCCTGAACCATAAGAACCATCCGTGATAAACTCACTGTACTGGCACTGGCCACAGACATAGTGAGGCGAGAGCGGATTAACCTCGGTAATCCCGATCATGGTCGCGACAAAGCTGGACCCAACGGATCCACGCGATCCAACCAGGTAGCCCCGCTCATTGGAACGGTGCACCAGCATCTGTGATGCCAGATAAATCACGGCAAAGCCATTCCCCAAGATAGAGGTCAATTCCTTTTCAATCCGCAGATCGACAATATCAGGAAGCGGATTACCATAGATCTCAAAGGCTCGCTTATAGGTCAATTCCGCAACCGTTTCTTCGGCCTTGTCGATAAATGGCGTATAGAGGTCACCCTTGACCACTTCGACCGGCTCAAAGGTCTCTGCGAGCGCATTGGTATTTTCAATAACAATCTTGCGCGCCAAGTCTTCTCCCAAAAAGGCGAATTCATCCAGCATTTCATTGGTGGTTCTGAAATGCGCTTTTGGCAGTGGCGCTGGCTGGGCATCTTCTCCGTGTCCGATGGTCCGGTTGATCATGGCTCCTTGACCAAGACTACGGACAATGATCTCCCGATAGATCTCATCTTCCGGCTCCAGATAGTGGACATTTCCTGTCGCAAGAACAGGCTTGCCGAGGCGATCTCCCACTTCAATCAAGCTCTTGATAATGGTCTGGAGCTCCTCCATGTCCTTGACCTGCTCCTTGGCAATGAGGGGTGCATAGATAGCCGGTGGCATAACCTCGATAAAGTCGTAATACTTGGCCACTTCGACTGCCGCATCCACACCTTGCGACATGACCGCATCAAAAACTTCCCCTTCTGAGCAGGCCGATCCGAGGATCAAGCCCTCGCGGTGGGCGTCCAGCACGGTCTTGGGAATCCGTGGGACTCCTTCGAAATACTTGGTCCCAGAAAGTGAAACCAGTTTAAACATGTTCTTAAGGCCAGTCTGATTCTTGACATAGAGAGTCGCATGCTTGACCCGCGCCTTCTTATAAGAATTCTCATCGATCAAATCGATATTCAAATCCTTGAGATTGGTCACCCCATGCTTTTCAGCGACATCTTTGATGAAGATAAAGAGCAAGCGTCCCGTCGCTTCCGCATCGTAGTTGGCCATGTGGTGGTGCTCCAAGCCTACCCCAAAGCGCTTGGTCAATGGCCCCAAGCCATGCCGTTTAAAATCTGGATAGAGGTTACGGGCAAATTCCAGGGTATCGATGACCGGCTGGGTAATCTTAGGAAGGCCATGGCGCTCATAGTTGGCATTCATGAAGCCCACGTCAAAGGTGGCATTGTGGGCAACGAGAACCGTTCCCTCACAGAAGGCCTGAAATTCCTTCAAAACCTGCACCAAGGGCTTGGCACCCCGGACATGCTCATTGGTGATCCCTGTCAATTGGGTCGTAAAGGCGGACAGAGGATGGCCTGGATCGATAAATTCGTCAAACTCCTCAATGACATTGCCCTTGTACATCTTAGAAGCAGCGACCTGGATCAAGTCATTATAAATGGCTGAAAGTCCCGTCGTTTCCACGTCAAAGACCACATAAGTCGCTTCATTGAGGTCCAGATCCACCTCGTTATAGGTGATGGGCACCTTGTCCTCTACGATATTGGCTTCCATCCCATAGATCAGCTGGATCCCAGCTTTCTTGGCTGCTTTAAAGCCATGTGGGAAGCTCTGCACATTGCCATGGTCGGTGATGGCCACCGCCTTATGGCCCCACTCAGCTGCCTTGGCGATCAGCTCTTCGACTTCCGGCAGGGCATCCATAGTCGACATATTGGTATGGGCGTGGAATTCCACCCGGCGCTCACCCTCTGGCATCAGGTCCTTGCGGGCATAATGGACGACTTCCTGGATGTCTTGGACATTCATGGTCAAGTCGCGCGTGAAATTGTTCATTTCGATATTTCCCCGCACCCGTAGCCAGCTGTTCTTCTTGATCATGTCAAACTTCTGGGCTTCTTCCTCATTTTTAACCCATTTCTGAAGGGAAAAACTCGAGGTATAGTCGGTCATCTTAAAGCTGATCAAGACCCGACCAGTCCGCGTCACCTTGTGCTCCACGTCAAAGACCACACCCTCAAAGACAATCCGGTTCTCTTCTGTCGTGATCTCGATCATCGGAGTGATCTCAGCCTTGTCTAGCTTAGGTTTAGCCGCCGCCTTTTTAGCCTTGAAATCAAAGGCTGGCTTTTCTTCAACCGCTGGTGGCGGAGCCATCTGGGCCAAGGATTCCATAGCCCGCAAGGTCTCTTCATTGGCCGCTTGGAAGATCTTTTCATTTTCCTGCTCAAAGCGCGCTACTTCTTGCTCTGTCAGTGCATCATCAGACTCCACCCGACAGGTGAAATGCGGAAAACCAAAGGCTTCCAACTGCTTGGCAAGGTTGGGCAAATGGTTCTTACGAAAATGCTCCGTATCAACCGAAGAAGGCCCTGAGATGATCAATTCCTGCCCTTCCGCACGTACCTGCAAGTCTTGGTAGAGCCCCTTAAAGCCTTGACTAGCGCAAGGCCCATCCTCAAAGACCTCCCGGTAGTAGGCCTGCAATAAATCCGCAGAAAAATCCGGATTGGTCACTTGGATGGTAAAGGTGGCCTGGTTTCCCGTCTTTGAAAATTCATCCTTCAAGCGCTGGCGCAATTCCTTAAACAAAGCAATCGGCAAGACTTCCGCAAAGGCAAAGCGGAACTCCCAGACCCGACTGACCTTGTGCACCACGACTTCTTGAATCTCCGCATGCAAAAAGGCACTGGAAGATCGCATCTCCAGCGGCATATCCAGCTGATCCATTAAAATTTCAAAGGTGTTGGACATTGTTTCTCCCTTGATCTTGATTCTTTTGCTCGCTTTTGAGTAGCCTACTTTATAGCTGGAAAATAGACCATTCAAAAACATTCGTAACCCTTATTTTATCACAATTTAAGGATTAATTCGAGGAAGAAGTGAAGACAAAAAAATCACCGGACTAGCGGTGATTTCTCTTCATCTTTTATTCAGTTAGGGCTGATCCATCATTTATACTTCATCCCCATGGTAATGGCCACAACTGCCAAAATAGGCAATAGAATCAACATCCAGATTCCAATCCACATCTGCCGTTTAAAAAGCCTGTCTAATCCACCATAGCGTTCAACGTATGATTCTTTTGGACAGGCTGGATTATACCAGACTGTCATGCTCGATCCCAGTGGAAAAGCATCTTGAAAAAGATTGCCCTTTGAGACTGTAGAATTGGTGTAGATGGTTATCCTTTGTGCCATCAAATCGATATCGCTAGCCACTTGATTCGTTTTCCAAGGAAGTGTTGCCCGCACCAACCGATAATATTTTAGACTATTACGATAGGTCTGACCATCCACTCTATATTCGACAATTGGAGCCGCTACAATTTGTGCCCTCTTATAGCCAACTACCACTCCCTCAACGCTCTTTGACGAGAGGGTCTTAATCCTAACTTCTCTTCTATAGAAATGTCCAAAAAAGAGTACGACAAACAAAGGAAATCCAATAACGGCCACACCAATGACTAGAAGTATTCTGATATCAGGCATCCCCATCACCTACTTCATCATCAGATCTGACATGCTAAGACTCATCTTCGTTCCATCTGTTATACTTTCAACAATTGATTGTTGCTCCTTAGTCAAAGGAAGCAAAAAGATCGTTGCCGATTGCGTTGGTAATGTGCCATTTTCAGAAATACTATACTCAACTAACTGATTTTGATATATAGATTGTCCATCATAACTCCAATTGAGCTTAAACTCTGCATCATGATCAATATTCGTTGTCGTTTTGTTGACCAACATAAATACTGCATATTCTTGTTGGTTCAAAGTATAGGTACTCCCTGTATAATACAAAGTGATCTCACCTTGCTTGCCATCCTCCGGATGCTCCTTAACTAACTTCTTACCCAGTTCGATCAAATCAGATGTTTTTCCTTCGAATTGGGGTGCAACTACAAATTTCAAGCCCTTTTTCTCTTTAGCAGACGAGGAGGCTTTTGTACTTTGCTCTGTTTTGCTTGTGGTCGACTCCTTGGTCTCTTTTTTCGGCTGAGCACAAGCTGTTAATACAAGCACACTCGCCAGTAATACCATCATCTTTTTCATGGAACATTCCCCTTCTTTTGTGATTGAGTTGGATTTAAAAACATTTTCTACTATCCATACAGAAATTTAGGTTGAAGAGCAAGTTCGTCACTAGGTGGAGAGAGTTGAGAGAATGAAAAAAGAGAGAACTCAGGTTCTCTCTAAAATCTATTTTGCTTCGTTTCTTTTTCAGCCAGCTCATTTATTAAGAGTTGGGTTAGCTACTTTCATTAAAAGAATGTGCTACGCAGGGAAATCGTTGAATTGCGAATTATAGAAGTCAATATTTTTTTGACTAATATGTTGTTTATCCAACATTTCTGTCTCACTTTTATTATTTGCAAACTGCTGCAACATTCCTCCATCTATCACACGTCCCATCTCATTATCAACTCTTGAAAATTCATCAGCGACAGCATTTAAATACTCATCAAATGACTGAATGATAGGTACTAAATCTTTAGCTAATGTTTTTACTTCATTCGTTGCTGAAGAGAAATTTGGAGTGGCAGACGATTCTATCAATGATTCACTCTTATCTTCTAAACGACCACTCAAATCATCAAAACTAGTTTGAATACTCTTTATATGTTCTGGTAATATTCGTTTTCTTCCCATTATTCATCCTCCGACCTTGTTTGATAATACTCTAAAAACTCTTCTTCACTTTGAACGATATGTTCTTTTCCATCTTTCGAACTAGTTGCAGGAATAGTTAGGTTCTTAAAGATATTGGTATCTTTTGGAACAACTAATTTCAAAAAAGAGATTTTTAAGCGAACATCTTCTTTTCCAAGGAAATACAATTCAGATAGCGAACCTTTACTCAATATATCATATACTTTTGGATACTTGCTTGCTAAAGAATCTGCTTGAACTTTTTTAGTAAACCAAAACGCTGACCATACAAAATTAAAATGTTTGTTTGAAAGTTTATCGTTTTGATCGAGTATATCCTCAAAACCTTCTTTATTTTGATATACATCATAAAATTCCTCACCTGTTTTTCCAGATGATGTTTTAGAAATAATTTTCCCCGTTTCTATATCTATGATACCAATAAAAGTTTTTGAGTTTGATTTATTATTCACTGCCATCTTTATAGGCAAATAAGTTTTTCCTTCTTCATATTGTAGTAATTTTGACGAATTATCGACACTGATTGGAACATAATTTCTATTATATTCCCTCACCATCTTAAACACATCATAAGTTTTTTGTTTAATCGTATTGTCTTTTGTATCGTAAACATCTAATAACCAGTATTCTCCTTTTTCAGGAACATTACTCTTTAAATAAGGAACTCTATCCTCTTCAAGTAACCAGTACTTATATGCTGCCGCCTTCAATTTGTAACTCTGCCGAATAATAAAACGTTCACCATTTATTTCAATTCTATCGTTTCTGATGTCAATACGAGGATCATATTTCTTAGCTTCTTCCGCTTCCCTTAATTCAGCTTCGTTATCCCAGCTAATTGCTACCGCTTTATGATTAGCAATAAATTCATAATCCATCATTTTTGCTCTCGGGCTCCACATGACAAACTGGGTTAGTTCATGCTTACGATAAGCGCTATATGCAAGAACACCTCCTGTGATAGCAATTATAAGAAATAAAACTCTGACTAATTTTGATCTCATCTTTTTTTTCATTTATCGTTTCCTCATTACTTATCTATATTGCTATCTCTGTTATATTTTGTTCTTAAATAGTTGAAATATTGTGCTCCATTATCTTTTTTATATTCATGTTTCTGAAAAACATCATATTTTCTTACACCTCTTTGAAGTTCCTCAAGCTGTTCTCGATTCATTTTTTCAATTTCTAAATTTGAATCATTACCAACTAAATAATCACTAATTTCTTCACTAATACCAGCTGCTCTCAATTTTATTTTAAAATCTTCTGGTTTCACTCCTTTTTTTTCAAGGAACAATTTCATCCCGTAATTGTCCATCTCTGCAATTCTTTGAGTCACCTCAAATTTATAATAGGTATCACCTGTTAAAATTTCTTGAGCGTTAGACCCTGATCCTCCTTTAAATTTCCAAGCACCTTTATCTAACATTGACATCTTTAATTTTTCTACTTCTGCAGCCTCTTCTTCATCTGCCTCTTTCCAATCGGATATACCTTTCACTAGGGCAGCAGCCCCTGGACTTTTCGTCTCTATAACATCATGTGCATCTGCTCCAACTAATTTAAAAAGCTCAAATGCAGTCTTATATTGTGGAAAAAACAACATTCCTGCTCCCGCCGACATGTCTCGGATAGTTTCAAAACTGCCATTTGTTTCTTTTTATCCAATTCTTTTAAATTATCTAATATTTCTTCTTGTGATAGTGAAACATAATCAACAAAAAAATCACTAGAATATTCATCTGAAGAGATTTTGAAGCCTTCCATCTTATAACCCGAAGCTTGTCCCATTATACTAAAACGTGTAGTTCCATCCTTATCAAACTGAAAGGAAATTTGTTTTGGATCATCAACTGAAATATTAGCTCCATTAGGTTTAAAAGTTCCTTTCGCAAACTTTATTGCATACAATCCCCTGTTAATCCCAATGAGTTCATTGATTGCATTCTCCTTGTCAAATTCTGATGTCATTTTATCATAATCACCATTTACTTTATTATACGTTTCAGTCATATTTACTTGATGGGCAAGTGCTAAAACTTTGCCTAGAGTTTCAAATGAATCAAACCAGGCAGAGCTATCTGAGAGATCCATTTTCCCAAATTGATCATAGAATCTTTTCAACTTACTTGTATCTTTCTTCAAAACCCATGTGGTCATTCCATCAACCATATGGAAAACTACTTCATTTCTTACATTTTTTCTATTTACTTTTGAAATCTTTGTTTGATCATCTCCATAAACTGCATCAAGAGCAATTGCTTCATCAATATTTTGAACAGTATCAATTGGATTCATCTTTAACCCTTGAGTAATCATATTAAAGACTGCCTTTGGGGTTAAATTAAGGGTAATTTGTGCCTGATTTACAATCCCTCTTAATGCAGAAACTTCTTCAATTGTTGTTTGAAGGTCTTTATTAAACAGATCATGCGCAAGTTGAAAAGGTTCATGTGTGGCCTGTCTAGTTAATGAACTTGCATTTAAGCTCAGAATCGCTCCACTCTTTACGGAAGAAATACTAATTTCAGGTTCATCTAATGCATCAGTAGCAATATTCATTGCGGATTGCAACTTTTGATCCACCTCTGACACTTTATCCACTTGTTCGCCAGTCAATTTTGATTGAACAGTCGATAAACCAGACTCACTTGTCCAAGCTTCTTTTGTGAACCCTCCTCCTGATACTACTGAGCTGAATTTCCCAACATTAGCAGAATATTTATTTAAAAAAGCTGGGATCTGGTTAAAAACCTGATTCTGTATAGTATTTAGTTGTCCTAAAAAGGCTGCAATCGCTTCCCCTTCCGATCCTTCTATTTTAACGTTAAATGTTCTAGCCGTATCCTGTGTCGCCGTTGTTAAAGATTGAGAAAACTGTTTTATTGACTCACTATATTGAGCAATCCCTGGTAAGTCATGTACTTTAATCACATCATCACTCATACTAATCCTCCTTCGCTCTAGCAATTGCTTGACTCAACATATTTATACCACTTCTTAAAGATGCTGCTTCAGATTCTAAACTACTAATTTTACTACTCAATCTAGAAATCATATTCTGTTTATACTCATCGTATTTTTCCACAGTCTTATCCACTGTGTTTTTTTCTGTTTGCGCTTCTTCATCATATGGATGACCAGCAAGATAATAACTAGACTTAATATTTTCTGGACTGACTAAAACATACTCTATTGCGGTTGAAACTCCTTGTAGATTAGATAATGCTGCTCTTAATTTCCCAAGTTTCCCATTTACTTCTGACAGTTTCCCAAGACATCTATTTAAGTCTGCTTGCAATGCTGCTTTTCCCATACTTCATCTCCCTTCTATTTCATTAATACTTTCACTTTTCTTACAAATCCATCTTCTACATAGTAGTTCACCTGGCTATCAAGTGGTTCTTCACGGACTGGTCGATTGATAACATTTAGGACACTTTGGTCTGTAATCCGCATGGCCACGATCGCTTGTTTATAGAGTTTGATAGATTTTGAAACCTCGTCAATTTTTCGATTCAACTGACTACCACTCATGGCTACTGTAGCATAGCCTGCACGCGCCCCTTTTTCAAGGACATAGTTCAGACTAGATTGAAGATCCATACTTAGGTCATTCATAAGTTCTAGTTGATTGTATAGTACAATCGTTGCTTCATGTTGCGATTTTTGCTGTTCCAATCTCAATTGGATATTTTCTTCCATTTTCTTGATTCCAGCTACATAGTCTTCCTTCGTAGAGAGAATTGTCACACCTTCCATCTCTGGCAATTCATTGTAGGATGGCGCCAACACAATCACCTTTTGCTTGCTACGAGCAATTTGTTTAACGAATTGTGCCATTTGCTCTTCTTTGTCTGTCAGATAGAGTAAGTTACCTTTTTTGAGATCCCATGTCACAGGCTCAACTGTTTCCAGATCCAGTCCGAGTGGTACTTTTCCTTCATCCAGCAAGGCTGCTACATCCTCACGTCCGTAGAAGGCTGCTTCTGTCAACTCATCTGGCACCATTGGGATGCCTGCTGGGGTGTGGCCTGTCCACATCTCTTTGAGACTTTGGACTTGATCGCGGAGGTTGTTGATGATTTGGATATCATTGTCCCCTGCGACTGGTAGGGCGAACTGGACGACATCGACTTCGTCACGCTTCATGAGGGCGCGTCCCTTGATGTCTTCCATCGTGGCCGCCAGTGGGGTTGCTCCCACGATACCGCGGACTTCAGAGATATCATTTTGTGGCAAGGTCAGCTGGTGCTTGAAGTTTGAATAGAGCTGAGCCCGTAGGTTGTTCTGACGGCTAGCTGTGATGATCAGGTGCACACCGATGCTGAGACCTTCACGGGAGATCCGCATGAAGAGCTTGAAGAGGTCTGTCTCATAAGGCTCGTCCTTCATAGACTCATAGCTATCCATGAGGATGACCATGGTTGGCTCTTGCTTACCGGTCACTTCACGGTAGAGGGCGATGGTGCCGACACCATGCTCAGAAAGAAGTTTCTTGCGGCGATCCAACTCGCGGTTGATGATTCGGATAAATTTCTGGATTTTTTCCGTCTGATCAAGCAGCAGGCTATCGGCCACATGTGGCAATTGAGTCAAGGGTGCTAGACCATTAGTTCCGAAATCCAGCAGGTACATGGTCAGATTTTCTGGGCTCTGCTTGCGAGCCAGATCCATTGCGGCTGTCTGTAGGAAAGTGGTCTTTCCTGTACCTGGACTTCCGTAAAGGAGGATATTCCCATCTTTTGACAGATCGATGGTGACTGCTTCTTGCTTTTGCGCTTGCGGGATATCGGCGACCCCAATCAGGACGCTTGGAGCTGTCCGTTTTTGCCAAGCCTCGATCGGTACGACCTTGTCCAACTCATTCAGCGTAATCCGCTCTTTGAGCGGTGGCAACCATGGTTGGGCCACAGCTGCGATGCCTTCTTGTTGGTGCAAGTGGTTGATTTCTTGCACGATGACATCCAGCTCTGTTGGCACTTCCTTGATTTCTTCTGCCATATCCAGACCGGAGAGGTCTTGGTTGAGGACTTCGTATTGGCCCAGTTCATTGATCAAGTAGATGGTATGGTCTTCGATCCCTAGCTGGTCCTTCTCAGGCTGGTAGTCTGCTCCTGACCAAGCGGTTTGGAAGAGTTCATAGACTTCGTTATTTCCGACTTGGAGGTAGGCACGACCGGTCTGGGTGATCTCAGCCGCATCTGCCGTCCGCAGCATCTCCATGGAGTCACCACGGTCTGCCACCTTGAGGGCTAGCTTGAAGCGGGAGTTGGACCAGATCTGGTCATCCACGACCCCAGAAGGTTTTTGCGTCGCAAGGATCAAGTGCACCCCGAGGGAACGCCCGACACGCGCAATAGAGACCAACTCCTTGATAAAGTCTGGTTGGTTGACCTTGAGTTCGGCGAACTCATCACTGATCAAGAAGAGGTGAGGAAGCGGTTCTGTCGCTTCACCGAGTTTAAATTTCTTTTGGTATTGGTTGATATGGTTGACCCCATATTGGCCAAAGAGGCGCTCCCGACGATGGATCTCCGCATTGATAGAGGCTAGGGCCCGCATGGACTGGGCACCATCCAAGTTGGTGATGGTCCCAAGCAAGTGAGGCAGATCCTTGAAGAGGTTGGCCATTCCCCCACCCTTGTAGTCGATGAGGAGGAAAGCCACATCGTGTGGGTGGAAGTTGACGGCAAGGCTCAGGATATAAGACTGAATGGTTTCAGACTTACCAGAACCGGTTGTCCCTGCGATCAAACCGTGTGGTCCATGGGCTTTTTCATGGAGATTGAGATAGACCAAATCATCCTTCCCACGCAGACCGATCGGCACGGCCAAACTTTGGTAAGGGGCATGGCTCTCCCAACGACTCAAGACCTTAAGGTCATTGAAGGTCTCCGCTTGGTACATTTCAAGGAAGGTCACCGAGTCTGGAATTGAGCTCTTGAGCTGTTGGATATGCTTAAGAGGCGCAAGGCCACGCGAGATGGCTTCCTTGTCATAGCCTTCAGGGAAGTGGTCCAATTGGAAGTCGAGCTCGCGAAGAACCCCTTCTTGCAAGAGCAATTGCCCTTGGTTGCGGTCCTTGATAGAGATAACGGTTTGGATATTTTCAGAAAGTGATGAGAGCACGTCTGCCACATAGATGATGGAGCAGCCTAACTCTGTCGGATCCTCACGGAAGAACTCCATGATGACATGGTCCAAAATCAAGGTTTCATCGGTGATGAGGACCACATAGTGAGGGTGGAAGATCTTGGTATCATTGGCTTTTTCTTCCTCTTTTTGCGCCTTGCGGAGCTTGAGGATCTGGTTGAGACTGTTCAAGACCTGATCGCGTGTCCGCTGATTGTAGACAAAGCTACGGACATTCATGTCTTGCAGAGTCGCATGAGGCAACCAGCGCATCCAATCCCAGCTTTCTTTTTCTTCTTCTGGAATGATCGGAATAATGGTCAGATCATGGTATGAGTGAAAGACAGCCAATTGGGCAACGAGGAGTTGCAACTGCTCTAGCACGATAGGACGAGGACCGACATACCCTACGGGACCACGATTAAGGCTGGCTACAATCGGAAGATTGTCGATTTTTTGATGAGCTTGGAACAGGGCATAGCCTTCTTCTTCCAAGGCATCTTTCTTCCCACTGCGCTCTTCCTGACCATATTTGAGCTCATAGCTGGTTGGAACCTTACCCAAGCCCAAACGATAGGCCAAAAAGTCAAAATGAAGCGGTGTTTTTTCGTAGATCCGCGAGTCATAGCGTTTGACCATCTTGGTCAAGTCTTCAATCGCCGGGAAATGGTAAAACATGCCTTCTCGCTGTTTACGAGATAGCTGTTCCAAGTCCTTGGCCTTGTCCTTGAGATAGAGATGGTAGAGTTCCACGCGCTCTTTCTTGTCTTCTTTGTATTTCTTACGATTCTTGAAGAATCCTTGGACCGAAAAGATCACACTGACCACAGACATGGATACCGTCGCGATGATATAGAGCCCCCGCGGTTGGAAAATGGTGATCAAGAGGGTCACCCCAACCATGATGAGGGGTGGCATGATCAACTTCAAGAGTTCATCTGATGGCTTTTGAGGCTCCGCTCCCGGAGGATTGATCAAGATCTTGTCTTCTGAACTCCGGTAGATGATCCGCGGAGACCGGTGGTACTCTGGATAGTCCTTGTAAAAGTCATAGCGTGAATGCAAACGCGGCACCAGATAAGGACTTACTTCGACAGCCCCTTCCACGCCAAATTCTTCTGGATAGAGCTTAAAGGTCACATCTCCAATGGCCAGCTCATCCCCAAAGGCCAGTGGAAAAGTCGCTTCACTGACGAGTTTATGGTTATGGTAGAGTTTTCCAGATAAGAGCTGGCAAGTCCATGTCTGCTCTTTTTTCACAAGGAGAAAGCGCACTGGATAATGCGAGCGCACATCCGCACCCTTTTCATCTGCTACGAGGATTTCTTCCTTGTCTAGCAGTTCATAGGTATGGACTTCTCCTGTCGCCAAGTAGCAGACCACATCTCCAAGGATCTTGCTATTTTCAAGCACACCCTTGTCTTCACCATACTGGTAGAAGATTTCTCCTTGACTCCATTGGAAATGAAGGGGGTTTTCTTGCGAAGCCAGGGTCAACTGAGCTGTTTCTTGATTCGATACGGTCGCTGTTTTTCCCTCTTCTAGCGCTAGCTCATAGCGAAAACCTTTTTTATAGAGTATGATACGTTTTTTCATAGACTACTCCTTGTGGTCGCTAGACTCAGTCGAGCTTGCAGTTGTAGAAGACGAGCTTTCTGTTGAGGAGCCTTCTGTAGATGAAGCTGTTGTTGAGCTGCTAGTGGAAGATTTGGTTTCATCTGTCTCTGCTTCCAAGAGTTTAGAGCGGGCATCCCAGTATTTCTTGTATTCGCCCTCTAGCTCAGAGAGTTTCTTCTCGCGCTGTTCACCAGAGAGTTTTTCGCTATCACGTGTCGCCTTGATTTCTTTACGAAGGGCATAGATGATCAAGTCTGAATCGTCGATCCGCTTGGCTGTATCCAGCGCTTGGGTAAAGTCATGACGGCCGATATAGATCCAGTAGTGGAGATAGAGGCTATCTGACTTGAGCGTAACATTGTTAAGGATGACCTTCTTTTGGTCCTCTGAGAAATTCAAGCCTTGCAAATAAGACGTTGCCAACTCATATTTCTGTGTCGTTGGAAGACTGCTTGGAGCTACTCCCTCCAGTTCATCGATCACACCGGTGTAGTCTACCTTGAGATAGGCTGTATCCGCTTGAAGCAACTTTTCTTTAAAGGGTGCTTGGAAAAAGACCAAATAGATCAAAGGCAAGAGTAAGAGGGCCACTACAGCTGAAAGCCACACTGTTGCCAACTTAAAGATTCGGTGTTGACGACTTGAAACCAAGGTCAAGGTCTTTTCTTCCTCTTCCTTGCGTTCTTGGTAGGCTTTCTCTAAAAGAGCTTTCATCTCTTCTAAGCTAGCCGCATCACGGATTTCCACCAAGAAATCTGGCAGATCTTCTAATTCGAGTGTCCCTTGATAGAGCTCCATGAAATCCCAGTCCCCAAAAAGAGTGACCGCATAGCACTTGGCCTGACGCAAGAATTCATCCTGATCCCACTTGCGTGGCACCATTATTCCCGGAACCCCGCGGTAAGCGATCTTGACTTGCGCATCCTTGGTCACAAACAAATTGATGGGATGCAACATAAAGGTCACCGGAAGCTCCAAGGCTGGCGCCAAATCCAAGACATTGATAGCTAGACGCAGACGGTCTGAAACCGGTAATTTCTTGATTTCTTCAGTACTCAAGCCTAGCGCATCAGTCTGATAGGTCAGATGAATCTGGTCTTGATCCGCTGTCATGCTTTGCTCTAAAAACAAGGGATGATGGAGATCCAAAATCCATAAATTGCGTAAATCCTGGCTATCCACTTCTGAACGCTTGAGGTCCAGCCGCCAGCTCGTTTCTTCTTTTTCAAAACGGAAGACTTGTTCTTCCAGTGTAAATTGTTCTTCTTTCACCTTACCACTCCTCAATTTCGATCAGATCACCACTCGTGATCGGATACTCTTGTACCACCTTGCCTTCATCCAGCAAGATGCCTTTATTTACCACGCGCAACTGATACTTGCTTCTAGGCTCCATGGCAGACCCAAAGATCTGATCCAATTCCCGAATCAAGCGTCGCACCTCCATCCGCGTTGGGATTCGGAGGTCATGGCTTGCACCATTCATACGGAAGGTGACATTGATATGTTGGTCCATTTAGGCCTCTTTTCTATAGATTCGATAGGAAATATAGCCAGCAATCCCAAAGAGAAGGGCACTCCAAGCCAGCATTTGCAAGGCTGGAATAAAATCCGACAAGCTAGCCGAATTATCCTCCACATTGGACTCGAATTTAGATAATTTTTGATTTTCAGGCTGGAACAGGTCCGCTTCAGGCTCTGTTTTTTTCTTTCCCTTTATAGCAGAAAACAACTGGCCGTCTGAATCGGTCAATTGTTTCTCTTGCTTGCGTTTTTCATCTGCTAATTTTTTCTGATCCTTCTCATTGAAAAGAGACTCAGTCGCATCCAATTGGCCCCCAAGTGTCTTTTCCTCTTCTGTCTCAAGACGTGAGTTGTTGACCTGCAGACGATTATCAATAAAATCATCTGCAGAAACAACAGCTACTGGCAAGAGACTAAAGACAAAGAGAAGATACATCATTTTTTTCATAAGCTTGATTCAATTTCCTTTGTTTGAGTAAACTTCTTTGGAAGGAAGATGTTGGCAACAGTCAAAAGGCCGAAGAAAACCAACAATCCAAAGAAGACGGTAAATCCAGCTGTTTGTCCATCAAAGTAACCCGCAAACTGTCCTTCTAGAATAGAGAGGAGGTTAATATTTTTCACAAATGCTGGAAGGCCCGACAAGGTCGCAGTCGTTCCGATCGCGCTTGATAGGTAGACATAGCTGATCAACATGAAGAAGGCCAGTCCCATTCCAATCACACGGAAGTGTTTCAAGAGAAGGTATTGCAGTTGTACCAATACAAACCCCGCCAATACTGCTAGTAACACCCACGAAGGAACATATTCACGACCAACAGAGAGTTGGATACTTGAAATCATTCCGATCACAAGTCCAAGGATAAGGGAAAGTCCTACAAGGACACCGACAGTTAAGAGATCCGATTCTTGCAAACGATCCAATTTGAAACGGTCTTTCACCTTGCGAATAATTGGTTGCGTCGCAAAGAGATAAGCTGTAAAGAGGCTCAAGACTTCCAACATAAAGATCCAGATAAATGGACGGTAGACATTGATGGTCGCTTTCACAGAAGAAGATTTCTCTGCAACTGGATTTGACAAGAAGTCAAGCAAGACTTCATTTGGCACTCCATTTTCATAGGCATTGTTGAAGACTTTACGGAAGGCTTCGACGAAGTTCCCATTTTCAGACAATTCCTTATCAAATTCACTCATCAAACTCTCTGCATTACTAGACAATTTCTCCGTGGTACCTTGCGCTCGTTGTAATTCCTTGTTCAATTGGTTAAAGATTTCATTGGTTGAATTTGCGGCATCTACATTACTACGCGAAGAGGTCTTTACCCCTTCAGTTGAGCTCAACAATGATGTATATTCCGAACCAAGAGCCGACAAGTCCACGTCCGTCTTAGTTTGAGCAAGGTTGCTTGATTCTTGAGCATTCGAGATGCTCTCTAAGCGTTTTTGGAGATCTGCATATTGTTGCAGTTGATCATTGATGTTTTTAGTCAACTCGTTGTTACTATTTTCAATCTCTTCAAGGTTACGTTGCAACTGTGGACCTAAATCTTGCAATCGTTGGAGAGTACCATCTAGCTGTGCTTTGACACTCTTAGTTTCGTCCCCTGATTCATCTTTTTCAATGCTTGTGCGATAATCTTTGATATTGTTTACAACAGCTGTCTTCACAATATCAGTCAAGGCGTCAGTCAAATCGATATCTTCAATTGGATCATAGATTGAATGACGTTCTCCTTTGCTATCTTTTGGATAGTAAGCATTCATCAACGTTTGCGCATGCTGATAAGCTAAGGCAATTTTACTTGCTTCACTTGCATAACTTGCGACAGCTTTTTTCAAGTCTTCTGCTGACACAGTTACATTAGTTGAAACAACACCATTCACAATAATTTTTATCTCTGAAGGACTTGGAATTGGAGCCCCATCTTCACTGAATTGAATGGCTATTTCTTTATCATCCTGAATCGTCACTTCCTGCTCAGCTCCACCAGCGTAAGAATTGCCGTCATAGGTCCAAGAGTCTATTTTAATCCCTGCCGGAGCTAGAATACTAACCTTCTGTTTCCCGGCTTTTGCATTGAGGATATTCGCGATAACAGTTGATTTGGCATCCACTTCCTGCGCTAATTTCTTCAAATTATCTGCGCTTCCTTTTGGAGTTCCCAGGGAAGCTGCAAAACTTCCATCAAAATCAATCGCTGTATCAAGATTTCCATACTTATTCAGATCGAAACTTTTTAAATCCAAACCTGGAAGTGCTTCAATCGCAGTTTGAATCTCCTCATCAGCAGCCTTACGTGCCTTGCTAATCACTTCAATACTTGACTTACCTAATAAGGTTCGAAGGGTAACCTTCTCTCCTTCCTTTAGACCATAGTAGCCCAAGAGTTTCTCTTTCACAGAAGTGTCGATGTTCTTTTCATGATCTTCTAACTTTTGACGCTCCGCTTTGATACCTTTTTCTAGATCCGCAACACGATCATTAACATCTTTGGTTAAACCTGCGTAAGTCTTCGTTCCTGAAGCATCACCCTCAACTGGTTGGTTTAATTGCTTCGTAAGATTTTCCTGATTCAGTTGAAGATTCTTGTATAGTTCCTTCGTATTTTCGCTGAGAACAGATTGGTTCATAGACATCAGTTGATTCATGAAGTCTTCGTAACTAATCTTATCTTCAGAGCGTTGTTTTACAAGAGCATCAAAATTTTGACCATACTGATTCTGAGATTGAGTCAATTGATCAAAAGCCTGCGTATATGATTCCAGTACCGTCTTTAAGGCATTATTGGATTCCACCGATGACGTAGACAAGCTATAGAGACTCGGGAAAATATTCTTCGAATCCAAAGCTGAATCCAACAAATTGCTACGATAAGAACCAATATTCGTTGACTGAATTTTGTTACTCGTCTCCACATTTTTCTGAGCTGTATAAAGGTTGCTCAAAATGCTGACCATATACATATCTACCAACTGGCTTCTCAAGTCCGAAACAATATCCTTGGCTACTTTATTTGCTTCATTTTCAACCTGTGAATTTCCAGCAGCATTGACCTTATAAGTGACTGTAGTCTTTTCCGCGTTGACTGCATTCACTTCAAGAACTTTCTCTGAAAAGTCACTTGGAATAACGATCATCAATTGGTATTTTCCATCTGCAAGACCAGATTCAGCAGCTCCACGTGGCAGTACAGACCAGCTTTGTGAATTATCTCGCTCGATATTTTTCACATAACTGGCACCAAGATTGTATTCTTTACCATTTAGCTTAACCGCTTGGTCTTCATTGACAACTGCAATATTGAGCTTGGTGTTTTCTGTTGTCTGTACAGTTTTTGCTTCATTTTGTTTTTGATCCTTTTGAACAGTCGTATAGAGACCGACCACAGCCCCCATCAAAAGGAGAACAACAGCACTCTGACCAATGTATTTTAACCATTTTTTATTTTTAACTTCCATACCTTTTCCTTTTTCTAATCATAAATACAAAATAGGGGTTAGGGATGGATGGACCTAACCCCTATTTTCTATATATCAAAAGACAAAAGGGTGATCTACCTACGAGAAGTAAGATCACCTCCAAGACTATCTTAATGGATTTGTGCAGCGATATCTTGGTCAGTTTGTTCAACGATATCAGCAACTTTAATCAATTGACCATTGATGTCTTCCAACAATTGAGCGAATTGTTTGATCTTTGGAGACAATTCGTTGAATTGTGCTTCAAAGCTATCAAATGCAGATCCATCCCAGTTTGCATCGATGACCTGTTGTTCATGAGTCAAAGTAGTAAGGATTTGATCGATCTCTTGAGAACCTTGTGCATAGCGTTGTGCTGAAGCACGTAGATCTTCTGGAGTTAATTTAATTTGAGCCATATTTTTCTCCTTTTGGGCTGATACCCTTATATTTTTTTCATAAACAATACATTAGAATGAATTAGTGAAATTCCAGACAACTGTATATTTTCCCTTTTTCCTCTCCCAGTATTATTTACTTAAAAATATCTTAATGAAATATTGTGAGAATGTCAATATTATAGGGCAAACTGATAAAACATTGTAACTTTGTTACAGCAATGTAATTTTTTGTAACAAAAATGTAACATATATTCAAAAAAGCCTGCCCCAATAGTCTTTAATTAGTAACAATTTGATTGTGTGAAAGAGATGTATTTCTTCTATATATTAACTCAACACATAGAGCGTAAATGTCGATTTTATACTTACGCTTTGAGTAGTATTAGATTTTTTTGTATAAATTCCCATTTTTGCTTTCAGAAGTTTATATCATACAAGGAGATCAGTATAGAAAATCCCCTTTATTCTAGCACCAAGACAATTCTACATCTACAAGAAATCTCTATGAAAAAATATTCTACTCATCTCTATCTCATCCATACCCCTTACCGTTGTAGTGTTGACCATAAAAAAACTCTCTGAGCATTTCTTTAACACATGGTTAAGGCTCAGAAAGCTTTTTCTTATTTGTTCAAGATTGAAAGTGTTTCAAGGAGATTATCCGCATGAACTTCGATGGTATCTCCTGTTGCTTTGATTTTCACTTCAACGATGCCTTCAGCTGCTTTTTTACCAACTGTTACGCGGATTGGAAGTCCAATCAAATCGCTATCGCTGAATTTGACACCAGCCCGTTCATTTCGGTCATCCACCAAGACTTCGTAGCCTTTATTGACTAAGCTTTCTTCGATCTGATTGGTCAAAGCAAGGCTCGCTTCATCCTTGACATTGACTGGAATCAAATGCACATCAAATGGCGCCAATTCTTTAGGGAAGTTAATCCCCCAAGCGTAACGGTATTCCCCTTTTGGTGTCTTATTGACAAAGAGGCGTGCATGTTGTTCCATAACCGCTGAAAGAAGACGACTCACACCGATACCATAGCAACCCATGATGATTGGAACTGCACGGCCGTTTTCGTCCAAGACATCTGCTCCCATGCTAGCTGAGTAGCGTGTGCCGAGTTTGAAAATGTGACCGATCTCGATCCCTCGTGCAAATTTCAAGACGCCTTTACCATCCGGTGAGATTTCACCTTCACGAACTTCACGGATATCGACGTATTCCGCAGTAAAATCACGTCCTGGGTTGACACCAGTCAAGTGGTAGCCTGTTTCATTGGCACCGACTACTGCATTGCGACTATCTTGAACCTTGCGGTCTGCGATAATCTTGACATTTTCAGGGAGATCTACTGGACCAAGAGAGCCAAAATCTGCTCCCAATAATTCTTTCACTTCCACTTCTGTTGCAGGTTCAAAGAAATCAGCTCCAAGGTAATTTTTCAACTTCACTTCATTAAGCTGATCATTTCCAACAAGTAGAGCTACTACAGGCTCACCGTCGGCAATGTAGACCAAGGTCTTGATCGTTGCACTTTCTGAAACATTCAAGAAATTTGCTACTTCATCAATAGATTTAACACCTGGTGTTTCCACGCGTTTGACTTCTTCTTCAGACACAACCCGGTTGCTTGGCTTGTACTCATTGGTAGCCATTTCCAAGTTCGCAGCATAGGTTGATTCGCTTGAATAAGCAATCGTATCTTCCCCAGAAACCATCCATTTAAGCAATTCTGCTTTAATTTCCTCTTGGACTTCTGCTGGGATCTCATCAAACGAAGGTACGGATTTGTCTAGAACCACCCAACGATCTAAGTCTGTACGAGCAGGTGTTACAGCCATGAACTCTTGGCTATCTTTTCCACCCATGGCACCACCATCTCCGATAATAGCCTTGAAGTCGATTCCACTACGGGTAAAGATACGCTCATAAGCCGCCTTGTATTCATCATAAGTAACATCCAAACTATCATAGTTAGCATGGAAACTGTAACCATCTTTCATGATGAACTCACGGGTCCGAAGAAGACCGTTCCGTGGGCGTTTTTCATCGCGGTATTTGGGTTGAATTTGGTAGAGATTCAATGGCAATTGCTTGTAAGATTTTACCGAGTCGCGCACAATAGCGGTAAAGGTTTCTTCATGAGTTGGACCTAAGATAAAGTCAGAACCTTCACGGTTTTTCAACTTATAGAGGTCTTCCCCGTAAGTTTCGTAACGACCAGATTCACGCCAGAGATCCGCACTCAAAAGGGCTGGAGCTAGCATTTCTACTGCTCCAATTTTTTCGAATTCTTGGCGCATGATGCCTTTTGCTTTTTCAATCACTCGATTTGCTAATGGCAGATAAGAATAGACACCAGCTGAGACTTGGCGAACATAACCTGCACGCAACATCAAAGCATGGCTAATGACTTGGGCATCGCTTGGCATTTCGCGAAGCGTTGGAATCAACATTTTACTTTGTTTCATGGACAATATCCTTTTCTATTTCAAAAATAATTTCATAATATCATTCCAGGTGACAGCAATCATCAAAATAACCATTACAGCTACACCTGCAAGTGTCATATAGGTTTCTACTTCTTGTTTTAGTGGTTTTCTCCGAACCACTTCGATCAAATTGATCAAGATTTTCCCGCCATCCAAAGCCGGAATCGGGATTAGATTGAAGATGCCAATATTAATAGAGAGCATAGCCATAAGAGATAACACTGCCGGAATCCCTAATTGAGCAGCTTGTGAGCTGGCATTGTAGATGGCAACCGGACCACCCAGTTTATTGAGACTAAAGTGGAAAATAATATCTTTCAAAGCTCCCAAAATCCGTGTCGCTGTATTCCAGGTATCTGTAAAACCAGACAAGAGTTTATCTACAAATCCTGTCTTGAGGCCGTTTGTCACACCCAGATAGTAACGATCCCCTGACTTAGTTGGCTTCACTTTGACTTCTTTTTCTTGGCCGTCTGTCTTGACTTTCAGGGTCAATTCAGGAGTCGTCTTGCTGTCCTTGGTTGCTTTCTCGACAGCATCTGTCAGTTCATCCCAGTTGCTGACGGTATCGTTGTTGACTTGAAGGATCTGAACAGTGCTTTTGACACCGACCTTGGCCAGTGCCCCATCGGGGGCCACCTGAACATTGTTGCTGTAGTAGTCAATGGCACCCCCTCGCATAAAGGCTAAGAGGGAATAGACGACAATACTGAGGATAAAGTTGTTCATAGGACCCGCAAAGTTGGTGATCAACCGTCCCCAAATGCTGGCATTCTGATACTGAACATCTCTCGGTGCAATCCGCACTTCTGTCCCATCTTCTTCAACGATAGTCGCATCATGATCAACACTATAGGTCTTGGTCTCATCGAGAACCAAGCCCGTAATTTCCAGTTTGTCTTCAAAGTCAAACTGGGTAACATTCATGGGAAGGGCTGTCTGATCCAGATTCTTTCCAGAAAGATTGATCTGGACGACCTTACCAGCTTCATTTACTGTCAAGCTGACAGGCGTTCCGGTTTTAATCTCAGTTGTATCCTCACCCCAGCCAGCCATACGAACATAGCCACCTAAAGGTAGAATGCGAATGGTATAAGCTGTTCCATCTTGACCAATATGGGCAAAGATTTTTGGTCCCATCCCGATCGAGAATTCTCGCACTAGGATGCCCGATTTTTTTGCAAAATAGAAATGACCAAACTCGTGAACGAGAACGATCACTCCAAAAATAACTATAAAGGCAATAAACTGCATCGTTCTATACGTGGTTTCCTTTCTATCTCTTCTGTCTTAGAACAAGCCCAAGAAATGCATCAAGGGAAAGACAAAAATCAAACTATCAAAGCGGTCTAGAACACCGCCATGTCCTGGAATAAATTTCCCAGAATCCTTGACACCGAAGTGGCGTTTAATCGCACTCTCTACGAGGTCGCCAAATTGACCTGCAATACTAAAAAGGATAGTAAAGAAGATCATGGCAAAAAAACCATGTCCACCCGCTACAGAGCGATCAATGATCATAAAAAGAACTGTCACAACAACTGCAGATAGGATTCCACCTAGGCTACCTTCCACCGTTTTATTGGGAGAAACCGTAGGCATGAGCTTACGTTTCCCAAACTGACTTCCCACAAGGTAGGCGCCTGAATCAGTAGCCCAGACAATAAAGAGGGCTAAAAGAACCTTGTCGATACCAGCAATTCGAGCATCTACTAAGGAATGGAAACCAAGTCCAACATAAAAGCTGGAAGCAATGGGATAGACCACATCCTCATAATTGTAATTCTGAGCGAGAACAGTTGTTCCCATTAGAGTCAAGACGATTAAACCGTAAGCAATCATATTGCCATCTGCTGGAAGGTAAGGGAGGTAGTCCTCGATCGGTAAGGTCAAAACAAAGGCCGCTAACATGGCGAGCGCACCTTCAAAGGTCGCTGTTTCAAGCCCTTTCATCTTGAGCAGTTCATGAACACCTAGCATAGCAATCAAACCAATTACAATCTGGAAGAACACCCCTCCAACCATCACTGTTGGAATGAAAAAGAGTAGGGCAATCCCTCCAAAAATCACACGTTTTTGTAAATCTTTCGTCATCATCTTCTCCTAAACACCGCCAAATCTCCGGTGGCGATGGCTATATTCTACTACTGCACTTCTTAGTGCCTCTTCTCCAAAATCGGGCCACATCACATCCGTGAAATACAACTCACTGTAAGCAGCCTGCCAAGGAAGAAAGTTACTCAAACGGATCTCCCCACTTGTACGGATAATCAAATCCGGATCCCTTAGAATACGTGGCAAACTTTCGGTGTAGAGATAATCTGCGATCACTTCTTCTGTAATATCTTCTGGACTGAACTTCGCATCCAAGACTTCTTGGGCGATTTGCTTCACAGCCTGAGTGATCTCTGCACGTCCACCATAATTGAGTGCGAAATTCAGAATCAAGCCAGTATTGAGGTGGGTCATCGCTTCTGCTCTTTCCAAAGCCTCTAAGGTTTCTTTGGGTAATTTCTTGGTATCACCGATCATTTGAATCTTGACATTATTGCGATGCAATTCGGGGACGAAGCGATCATAAAACTCAACTGGCAAGTGCATGATAAACTTGACTTCATCTTCAGGGCGTGCCCAATTTTCCGTAGAAAAGGCATAGACTGTCAAGACCTGAACCCCCATATTTTTCGCTGCAATCGTCACTTCTTGGAGAGCTTCCATCCCTGCTTTATGACCAAAGACACGCGGTTGCATCCGCTTTTTCGCCCAGCGACCATTGCCATCCATAATGATCCCAATGTGTTTCGGGACTTCTAAAGGAATCTCGATTTTTTCTTTCTTCTTAAAACGAAACATGTTTTTCTACCTATTTCAATATTTATCGCTTCATTATACCATAAATCCCCATAAAATAGGGACTATGGCCTCTATTTTGAACCAGCAGTACTTTCTTTCATCACATCGTCCTATTTGCCCATCAAAAAAGAGGCCTTTGCCTCTTCCTTGATAATTATTCTTCGATGGCTGAATCGGCATCTGAGCTAGCACCTTCTGTAGCAGTGGCTGAGATTCCTTCTGATACAGGAAGAACTGTTTTGATCGCTCCTAATTCAAAGGTCAGGTAGACACCATCAACATCCAAGACAACCGTCTTGCGTTCTGTATCGACTTCATCAATAGTTCCGTACAAGCCACCAATCGTGATGACTTCATTTCCTTTTTGAAGTTTATTCAAACTTTCCATCCGTTTTTGGTACTGTTTCTTTTGGCTACGGCTCATGAAGTACATCAAACCGACCATAAGAACGAGCATAATTAGCAAACTTCCGCCTTGCATATGTTTCTCCTTTAATTTTCATATATGCTATACTATATCAAATTTCGCCTGTCTTTTCAAGTTTTCCCATCCTCTTCAAGCAAAATCAGACTCCAGTCTCAAAGAGGAGACAAGTTTTGATGAAAAAGAAAAAAACCACGAAAAGTGGGCTACTGACTAGTCAATCTCAATGCCATACTTTTCATGATTCTCATCATACCAATCAATCAAGGCCAAGGCTGTTTGATAGGTAATATTTTTAATTTTACTCGTTCCCTTGGTCAAAGTCGCTAAGCTCATTTTGCTGATATTGGTTTCAGTTGCAACACGGTAGCTCGTTAAACGACCATCTACCATCAACTGAACAACAGCTTCAACCTTTTTGTATTCGGGAGTTGAGTAGATATCAATTGTATTGTTCATCATACTTCCATTCCTCAAATTTTTTTACTTTATAGATTATATACTTATTTTCTTTATTTATTAATAAATTTGCTTAATTCCTATGATTTTCCCTAATTATTAATATTTTTTTGCACATTTTTGGTGTTTTCGATTCTATCAGGCGAATAATTTCCCCCGGGTGGGAAGAAAAAATAAAGACTGCTATATTATAGCAGTCCCCATTTTTTCTATCACTGTCAGAAGTTATTCTGCTTCTTTATCCGTATTTTCTTCTTTCTTGGTATCTTTTTCTCTGATCACAAGTACACCATCTTCCATGTCAGCTTCAAGATGTTTGGCATCCAAATTATCCAAGTGGAAGTCTGTGACTTTGTCACGGATTTGTTGTTCAACTACCCGACGGAGTGGACGAACACCCATCACTTCATCATAACCTTCTTCAGTCATATATTCTTTGGCTGCATCGCTCACTGCCAAATCGATTTCCTTCTTAGAAAGGGTCTTATTGACATCTACCAACATCAAATCGACAATCTTAGAAAGGTCTTCCTTGCTCAAGTGTGAGAATTCAATGACAGCGTTGAAACGATTGAGGAATTCTGGACGGAAGTAAGGTTTCAAACGATCCATGAGTTCTGGTTTATCCGCATCTTCTGTCAAGTTGGCTTCGTAACCAAAGCCAGCGTTTGAAGTAGCGATAATCACAGTGTTCTTGAAGTTGACCGTGTTCCCTTGACCATCTGTCAAACGACCATCATCCAAGACTTGAAGGAGAAGGGTGATCACTTGAGGATCCGCCTTTTCAATTTCGTCAAGAAGAACGATTGAGTATGGGTTACGGCGAACACGTTCTGTTAAGGTATTGCTATTGTCATCATATCCAACATAACCAGCTGTCGTACCAATCAATTTAGAAACGGCTGTACGGTCGCTGTATTCTGACATGTCCAAACGGATGATCGCATCTTTGGTTCCGAACATATCAAGAGCCAATTGTTTAGCCAACTCAGTCTTACCGACACCAGTAGGACCTACAAAGAGGAAGCTACCGATTGGACGGTTACCTTCGTCAAATCCTGCACGGTTACGACGGATGGCACGTGCCACTGCTTCAACGGCTTTATCTTGACCGATAACCTTAGTTTGCAAACGGTGACCCATATCTTTCAAACGTTCGATATCGGTTGCACCCATTTGAGAAACTGGAATACCCGTCATCCGTTCTACAGATTCAGCCACATCGTTGATTGTTGCTGTTACCTTATGGTCTTCTGTGTGGTTGGCAATTTTCTTTTCAAGTTCTTCGATACGAACTTTTGCTTTCAAAGCTGCTTCGTAATCTTCTTTAGCAGCAGCTTCTTCTTGTTTGGTTTTTTCTTCTTCAATTTCATGTTCCACAGCATGGACATCTGTTACTGGATGTTGGGCTGCCAAGTGAGCAGCTGTCACATCGACCAAGTCAATGGCCTTATCAGGCAAGCTACGTTGTGGAATGTATTGGATCGAATAATCAACCGCTGCTTTCAAAACTTCATCTGGCAAGATGACATTGTGGTGTTTTTCATAAAGATCACGGATCCCTTGGAGAATCTTGAAAGTATCTTCAGCTGATGGAGCATTGACTTTCACTTCGTTGAAACGACGAGCAAGAGCCGCATTCTTCAAGATGGTGTTACGGTATTCATCTTGAGTAGTTGCCCCAATGACTGTCAATTCCCCACGTGAAAGAGCAGGTTTGATGATATCCGCAAGACCTTTAGAGCCTTGACCATCACCTGTGCTACCTGCACCAAGGATTTGATGGATTTCATCAAAGAAGAGAATGACATTTCCCATAGCTTTGACTTCTTGGATCAGATTTTGAATATTTTCTTCAAAGCTACCACGGTATTGCGTACCAGCTTCTAGACCAGAAATATCAATCGAGATGATTTCTTTGTTCTTGATAGCAGCTGGAACATCCCCGTTCACAATAGCTTGTGCCAAACCTTCTACAACTGCTGTTTTACCAACACCGGCATCCCCTACAAGGACAGGGTTGTTCTTGGTACGACGAGACAAGATTTCAGCAGTTTCTTGAATTTCTTTATTACGTCCGATGACTGGATCCAATTTTCCTTCACGAGCTTCTTCGGTCAAGTTACGACCAAGTTTTGCAAGGATCCCATCTTGTTTCATTCCTTTACCTTGATGGTGTTGCACTTGCTCGCTTCCTTCATTTGGAAGTTGACCAGTTTGACGGTAGATAGCAAATTCTTCTGGTGTCACTTCACGACCGTTGATCATGTAGCGACGGCTTTCAGAACGAAAACCACCCATATTTCCCATTAGTTGATTGAAAAGATCATCCATATTGTTAAAGTTGTTATTCATATTGTATACCTCTAATTTACATAATTTTAATTCATTCTTGAAAATTAGCAGACCAATTGGCTGCTGTTCGATTGTTTACATAATTTTAACTCATTTATTTAATAATAGCCCTACAGGCTAACAGTTTCTATTTTTCCTTTTATCAATTAGTTGTCTTAATTCTGGAAATAGCATATCACCATCTCCTTTCCACTATTGATCTTGTAAACCAGTAGGTTTTTCCAACCTCTTTTTGTTTACATAAATTATTATAACGCAGACTGATTTCTTTGTCAACATTTTTTACATAATTTTTAAAAATTTTTTAAAAAAATCTGGATGTCACTCCAGATTCCACATTTAAATAGAAGTACTTGGCTAGATAGATTTAAATTTCCCAGCTTTTTCTTGAATAGCCGTCTGTACATTTTTAGCAAATTGCCCCACCATGGACTGATCCAGTTGTTTTCCAACTACCTGGACGTCTTCTTCGGCTACTGTTGTAATCGCAGTCAATCCATCATTGTAACGCTTCTCAACTCCTGCCTTGCAGGTCAATAAAACGGGCGCATAGACAACCCGGATTAAATCTTTTTCAAGTTTTTTTCGGCTTTCGATGATCTTCATCTTATCTTTCATATCTAAATCAAAGAAATCTTTGACTGGACTATCACCCATACTTCCTCCTCTTCTATACTATGAAACTTTATCTTGTGCAAACTCCTCTTCCAGTTGACGTCTATCTTTCCGGTAGGATTGCCATAAATTCTCTTCCTCGATTTCGATCTGTTTTAAGGCTACTTGTGCAGCTTCTCTAGCTTCGAGATCATACTCTTCGATACAGCGATGGAGGGACTCCCATCCACAACTGACATCAACCGCCTGCTTTTGTAAAAAGGAAGCTGCCATCGCATACTCTTCTTCCAGCATCTGGGTGAAGAGCTGCTGTTTTCTTTCCACTAGGCAACGCTTTTCATCTAGCTCCAAGCGCGCTTTTTGAAACTCTCTTTCCAAGTGATCTAGTTTCTTTTCCTTTTTCGAAAGAGTAGATGAAATTAATAAGCTAGTTGTTCCCACTGGTTCATTTCTCCTGCTATTTCTTGATCTTTTGTTTTTAAGAGTTCAATTCCTGCATTCACTTGCTCGTTTAAAGTATGAAATTCATTTGATAAGGACTGATATGCAGCCAAACGATTGTCAAACCTTTCTCTTACTTCAGTGACAACTGTTTGCCTTGTTGCACCAGCCTGTGCATAAGCCTCCTCTACTTCGGCAAGATTGAGAATGAAGCCTTTCGGAACGGTCTGTAATACTTTCTCCAAAGCTTCTAAATCCGTATCCAGTTGTACCTTAGATTTCTGAGCTTGCTCCAGCCCTTCATCCACTACTCGAATCAGCTCATCAGAAGCCAAGCGCGCCTGCAAAGCATCAAGATAAATCCGTTCACTTGAGCTCAGTCCACCACCTGTTTTTTGTAATTTATCTTTTAGGCGATAGTAAACCTTCATCCGCTCTTCAATGATTTCCTTGCGAGTGATGGCTTCCGTTCCCTTTTCAAGAACCAAATTCCCATCCTTATCATAGATATAACCATGCATCATATGTTGCAGGCCAGTATTTTTTAAATCATTAGTTTTGAGGTGCTTGACAATCCCACTGGATTCCTTGCTTCCAGAATCCTGATAGCCCAAGCTAACCAAATCTTTATGGTCAATGTGGTTGTAGATTTTGTACTTCAGCGCATCTATACGCGCTTTTTGCTCGGGTGTTAGGATAGGATAGGCATTAGGGCCATTATATAGGTGTACGGTCCCAATATGAGAAGCTTCCTCTTCCGTCAAACAGGCAAGCGCATACTGAATATTCATAGACCCCAGAGAGTGACCGTATAGATCGATCTTGGCATTGGGGTATTTTCGGATCACCTCTTTCAAATGAGCTGCAGCATCTTTAAATTGCGGAGGCGGGAAAGTCCCGTTTTCATCATTGTATTTTTTTAAAAAAGCAGCTCCCATTAAAGCAGGAAATTTAACCTGTTCTTCGGCTGTTCTTTCTGCAAAAAAGCCGACCATATCTGATGCTTTTTCCTGTACGAAATTGCTGACAGGATTGTCCAGCGCTTTTTGTATGAACCTGCCAACGGGAGTGGCCTCCGGTGGAAGATTAACAGATGTAGGAATAATTGCATCTTCGAAAGCTTCTACAGCATTGTTAAAACTATCTTTAGCCTTATCACGCGCATAATTCTTCGCATATTCGGTTGCATACTCGCTCGCACCACCAGGGTTCAAAATATTGGAAGCTGCTGGCAAATCTGTCTTTACCCAATCCGTAAATGTATCATGGAGTAATTTTTGTGTACTTGTATCAGTTTCAGATCCCTTCATCAAAACTGTCACGTCATGGATCTGGGCTCGCGCTTCATCTGAAGCAGAATAGGGGACTGCTTTTTGTTGCGCGCCTTGGCCATTATTAGTAAGAACGAAGACCTGCTCCTCATTGTCATTTACATTATCATAAATATGGGCGACATTACCAATGTATTCGTCTTTCTTCGTCCCAATTTTAAACTTTCCATTTATTTTGACATCTTTTTCGTATTCAAGTAGGGCAGCTTTAACATTTTGTTGATCATTGAAATTTAAATTATTAGCCATTATCACTCCTTATCTAATAAATCACTTAACTCCTCTGTTTCCCCAAAATAGGTCTCTTCATATTTCCCTGTTGTAGCATCCTCTTGTATAGTTGTGCTTAAAACTAATTTTTTATCATTATTTATAACTATTTTTACTAATAGCCCTCCCATCGGATTATAATCTAAATCATCTTTAGAAATTTTATATGATTTTATTTTTCCTTCTGGAGTAAGAGCTTTAGGGTCTAATTTTTTCAACATATTTTCAATCGCTACCTTCATCTTCTTACTCTCTGCGATTTGAATCATTTCTTGTTTCTTGGCAGATTGTCTATTTAAAAAGCTACAGCCTCCTAAGCTCAGGCTAAATACTACCATTATCAACACAATTAATTTACTTTTTTTCATCTTCTTCCCATTCTTTCTTCAGATTTCTTAAAATTTATTATACAAAATTCTATCCATACCTGAAATGTTACTTTTGTTAAAAAATGTTGCCAAATCGTTACAAGCACTAGCTATTAATGTAATATATTGGTTTTGATTCAGAAATGTTTCTATTTACTTATATTAGGGGTATTTACCTGAATGAGTTTATTTCCCAGCCTCTTCTGCTTTACTTAACAGATCATCTAATTTTGCTGAAATACCATAACAAGCCACTTCGAACTGTCCTGAATCTTCCATTTGAACAGTCGTATCGATCGTTAACTTTTTATCACCATTGATAACGAGAGTGATATTCATCCCTCCCATTGGATTGTATTCCAATTCACCTTTTATCAGGGTATAGGAGTGAATGACTCCTTCTGAAGTAAAAGCTTTCGGATCGATACTGATTAACAAGTGTTTTATCGCTCGCTCCATTTTCGTGCTTTCTGCAATCTGAATCATTTCCCTTCTCTCAGCAGCTTTATCCGTAAAAAGACTGCAACCTCCTAGAAACAAAGTCAGTAAAAATAGTAGCATTAATCGTTGTTTTTTATCAGTCATATGTTCCCTCTCACTTATATTATTCGTAATGTTTTTTAAAAAATGAGCCAATTTTTAAAAATTTTTTCCAGATCCTAAAAAACACACCCTTACTGGGTGTGTCTCCTGTTAAATCATATATTCGACGCTATAAGTGGCATCGGATAAAATCCGTGAAAGGAATTGTTTGGTTCGTTCTTCTTTTGGACTGTTGAAGAATTCATGGGGTTCGTTTTCTTCGATGATGTGTCCGCCATCCATAAAGATAACGTGGTTGGCCACATCACGCGCAAAGCCCATCTCATGGGTTACGACAACCATGGTCACTCCTTCTTGGGCCAATTGCTTCATGACATCTAAGACGTCACCGACCAACTCTGGGTCTAGCGCTGAAGTCGGCTCGTCTAGCAAGATCACGTCTGGTTTCACTGCAATGGCACGCGCGATTCCGATCCGCTGCTGCTGGCCCCCTGACAATTGAGAAGGATAGTAATCCTTATAAGCGAGGAGACCAACTTTTTCAAGGGCTGATTCTGCCCGTTGGATGGCTTCTTCTTTTGGAATCTTACGGGCTACAACCAGGCCTTCTAAGATATTTTCAAGCGCTGTTTTGTTGGCAAAGAGATTGTAATGCTGGAAGACAAAGGCTGTCTTTTGGCGGATTTCTAGAATCTCTTTTTTGCTGAGTTTTGAGAGGTCGTACTCTTTTCCACCTAGGGTGAGGTGCCCTGTATCTGCCTTTTCCAAGTGATTGAGGCAGCGAAGGAAGGTTGTTTTTCCTGATCCAGATGGACCCAAAATAACGACGACATCCCCTTGGTTGACCTTGAGATTAACATCTACCAGGACTTGGTGGTCCTTAAATTTTTTCGATACGTGTTCTACTTCTAACATCTTCTTATTTCTCCTTCTTCTATGCGAGTGTCAGGCGTTTTTCTAAGCGATTGAATCCCCACTGAATCACCCCACAAATGACAATATAAAGAATAAAAATCACTAAATAGGATTCAAAATATTGATAGCCATAAGAGGCTTCGACCTTGGCAATGGCGGTGATATCCTTGATGGTCATGACAAAGACAAGGGAGGTTCCTTTGACCAAGTTGATAACCAAGTTACACAAATTGGGAAGGGCTGAACGCAAGGCTTGTGGAAAAACAATGCGGATATAGGCTTGGCGATTGGTCAAACCAATGGCTTGCGCTGCTTCTAGCTGGCCCTTATCCACCGTCAGAATGGCTGACCGGAGAATTTCAGCCAGACTCCCTGTTGTCATCAAGCTAAAGATGATAAAGGCATAGTAAATGGGATTGATCTCAAAGACATTAAAGTGACTGCCAATACTCTTAAAAAAGCTATTTAAGAGGCTGGGAAAGAGACTATAAAAGAAGAGAATCAAGAGAATCGGAGGCGTCGCGCGGATAAAGGCTAAGTAAATCACTGAGAAACTGCGAACACCTTTGACCTTATAAATCTGACCGAGTGCTAAAAAGAGGGCCGGAAAAAAACTCAAGAGAATCGATACGACCATGATCAGAAGGGTCACTGGAACACCACCCAAGGTGGCTAGAAATGCTTTACTAATAAAATTGAAATCCATAAGCTACCTTTCTGTTACACTGAGTCGTTTCTCAAGGAGTTGAGCGGAGAAGGAGATCACAAGGGCAATTCCCCAGTAGATCACTGCTACAGCTGTATACGTTTCGAGGGAATAATTCCCAAGATTGCGGCTGATCAAGTTGTTTCCTGCTCCCATGATATCGATAAAGCCAATGGTATAAGCCAAAGCGGCATCGCGCATGAGGTTCAAGATGGCAGTCGTCATATTTGGAAGAGCCACGCGAAAGGCTTGGGGAAGGACAATCCGCCAAATGGTTTGAGCTGGCGTCAAGCCGATACTCAAGCCCGCTTCCATCTGACCTTTTGGAATGGCCAAATAGGCTGCCTTGAAGACCTCAGAGATCATAGCGGCAAAGAGAAGAAACATGGCAACCAGGACAAAGACAAACTTGGACCAGTGGTCAATGTCAATGCCCAACCACCAGTTCAAAAATTGGGGCAGTCCATAAAAGACCAAAAAGAGCAAGACAATCGGAGGGGTACAACGCAAGGTAAAGACATAACCTTTTGCCAGACCTGCTCCTACCTTATCTTCTGATACTTGTGCCCAGGTCAAAACCAAGCCAAATGCCGAACCTAGAAGCGTCGTTAACACCATCAAAGCTAGGGTCGCTGGTAGAGCTTGGACCAAGGTTGGAAGAAATGACCAGACCTTGGAAATGTCGTATGAGACCATGTTTCTTTTCCTTTCTGTATCCGTATAGAAATAAGGAAGCTGGGGCTATGCGCACCCAGTTCCATCTTATTTCTCTTTATCTACATAACTGAAGACATCTTCACCGAAATATTTTTTCGACAATTTAGCAAGTGTGCCATCTTTTTCTAATTCTTTGATAGCCTTGCTGTATGCTTCCGCAAATTTTTCGTTTTTCTTATCCTTATGGATCAATGGGTAAGTTGGAATTCCTTTGTAGGCAAACCAGCTCAGTTTGTCCGCATATTGGTGGTAAGAACCATCTTTATCTGTGACAGCTTTTTCAAAGGAAAGTTTGATGTCAAAGAAGGCATCGTAACGTCCTTCAAGAACCCAAGCATAGGCATCTGCGACTTTGAAAGATTCCGCAGCTGTTAATTCGATTTGTTGGTCTTTATGCTTTTCATTGTATTCTTTAATAACATTCCACTGCGCATTTTGTGGTGAAATTGGAACCAATTTTCCTTTTTCTTTAGCGAAGTCATCGATGTTCTTGTATTTATCCGCATCTTCTTTACGTACGGTAAATCCGATGATACTTGCTCCGATTGGTTCTTTTGGAATGATAAATTTCTTGGCACGTTCTTCGGTATACCAAGCTCCTTTGGTTCCGATATCGTATTTACCAGATTCTAGACCGATCAAGAGATCGTCATCACTTGTTCCAGTGTACTCAAACTTGTAGTCTGGTAGTTTTTCGTCAATGGCTTTGAGAACGGCTACTTCATAGCCATCTGATTCTCCTTTTTCATCAACGAAATCATACGGTACATAGTTTTGAGTGTGGGCTACTTTCAAGGTTGTTACCTTGTTCGATCCTGTTGAACCTTTGCTGTCGTTTGCATGGTTCAAGCTCCGTCCAAGAATAGTTGCACCTGCAATGGCAAGAACTGCCACCCCACCGATAATCCATGTTTTTTTACTCATACTCTGTTCTCCCTCTTTCTATTTTCCTTATTCTGCTGCAGCTTCACGAACCCATTCGATTCGTTCTTCATCAATGTCACTTGGGATGGTACAATCCGCACCGATGACCAAGCCTGTGGTTCCTGTTTCTGCGATGATGCGCTTGGTTTCTGCTTGAATGGCAGCCTTGTCTCCTGTGTAGAGAAGACCATTTTTGCCATTTTCAAAACCACCGAGAACCGTGCGTCCACCGAAGATTTCGCGTCCTTCTGCTAGGCTGATTCCTTCTGGTCCGACTGCCCAGTTAATGACTGGAGCTGGGTAGTCTGTGAAGAGATGGATATCATTGCGAGCTCCTTCGTAGCCACAGATATGAAGGATATTTACGCCACCGGCTTCATTGGCTGCCTCTAAGACATGGAGTTCACTCGGTGCAATAATGTTTTTATAGACTTCTTGTGTAACCCGCGCATCTTGGATGCTTTGAACACTGAGGTAGATCCCGTCTGCCCCTGCTTCTTTGATGATTCGTTGGCTCAAACTTGCGATATCTTGGCCAATCGTATCCAATACTTTTTTAAGAGTTGCTGCATCTTGATCGATGAAGTTGGCGATCAAGTCATCTCCTCCTGAAACTTCTCCGACCAACCATTTGAAGTAGGTCACTGGAGCAAAGATATTGTAGATAGCCACAATGTCTTCTTCAAAACCGGCACGGATTTTTTTAACGAGCTCTACTTGCTCTGTGATCCATGGATGATCTGCTCCGAGTGGTTCAATCCCTGCTAAGTCAGAGATATTTTCAAGGCCTTTGTGAATGGCTGGATTTGGATAAGCAAAGTAACCATCACTCATGAGTTTGACAAAGTCTGGTTTGACCTTGTGAAGGAAGTTTTTATGGCCATTGAGGTTTTTTTCAATAATTTCCGGATTAGAAAATCCTTTCAACCATTCTTCTTCTGTTGTAAAATGATGCCAAAATCCAACTGGCACACGGTCAACTGCTTCTCCTTTAAAAGCTTTTAAGACTAATTCTCTTTTTGATGACATGTTCTTACCTCGTTCTATCTTTTCTTGTTTGTTATCTTATCACTTCAATGATGCTTTGACTAATATATATTTTTTATCAAGTTCTTCATCTTTTTTTATCACTGATCTTCGAGAAGAAGAATTCCTGCTAGATCAGATGGGCGAAGGAGGGAGAGACTATGGGCTGGAATTCTCTCCAGTCTTGCCATATCTGGATCTTTTTTTGCTTTCCCCTGACTGCTTGCTAGAGTGGCTTTACTCAGCCCTAGAAGCAAAAACAAAACGGTTACCAGGATACACCATACATTGATCTTTTTCATCTCCCTCTCCTTTCTTCTTACAATACAGCTGCTTGACGTACCCAATCTAAGCGTTCCAATTGGAAATCATCTGGCACGGTACAGTCTGCTCCAAGGATCAAACCACGACTTCCGGCTTCTGCCACCAAGCGACGCGTTTCTTGCTCAATAGCTTCTCGTTCCCCTTGGTAGAGCAAACCTTTCTTGCCATTGACAAAGCCACCCAAGACGGCACGATCACCGAAAAGTTTACGACCTGCGGCTAGGCTAAGGCCTTCATGATGGGTCGCCCAGTTAATGACTTGAGCTGGATAATCCTTGAAGAGTTCCACTTCATTGCTGGCCCCTTCAAAACCACAGATATGAAGGATATTGATGCCTCCAGCTTCATTGGCTGCTTCTAGGACAGCGATGCTGCTAGGCTCAATGAACTTGCGGTACTCTTCATCTGTCACACGCTCATCTTGGATCTGCTGGGTTGAAAAGTAAATCCCTTCAATACCTGCTTCTTGGATCAAGCGGCGACTTAAAGTAGCGATGTCTCCTGCAATCACGTCAAGGACATGAGCCAAGCTTTCTGGGTCTTCCTTGATAAAATCTGCAATCACTTGATCCCCGCGGGATTGATCCGTCCGGAACCAGCGTTTCAAATAAGAAATGGGCGAGAAGATATTGTAGAAAGAAGCAATCTCTTCATGGAAATGGGAACGAATCTCCTTGACCACTTCAATTTGTTTTTCAATCCAAGGATGATGCTCCCCAATCGGTTGAATATCCTTCAATTCTCGGATCGATTTGATCTCTCTCGAATAAAGTACACTCGGATAGCGGAAGAAGCCATCGCTCATGATCTTGACAAAATCAGGTGAAATTTCTTCTACATAGTGTTGGTGGCCCTTAATACTTTTTTCTACTACAGCCGGATTGTCTAGACCCAATTCTTTTTCTTCTTGGGTCACATAATGGAGCCAAAATCCTACAGGGATTCGCTCTACTGTTTCGCCTCGAATGGCACGAAGAACCAATTCTTTTTTACTCATACTGTGAATCCTCCTCATCTTTTCTCCAAAAGAAAGACTAACTGCTTTCCTTCTGGAATTTGTAACCATGATATCACCTCGAAAAGTAGCTGACTAATATATTTTCCCTATCAAGGCCTTAAAATTTCTTTATTAAAAAAGGTATCAAAAAAGCGCAAGTCCTTGAAAATAGGGACTTGCGGGTATCTTTCTCTATTCTTTCATTTTAGAAGAAAAGGACCGCTTTGATCTTTTCTTGATCCGGTTATAACAGAAAACTATATCCCTTCTTTTAAGCTTAAAAATGGCATCTATTGAGGTGAAAAAGTCCTTCATATCAACATTTCTTTCTTCCTATTCATTTTACCATTCCCTGGATCCCCTTCTCCTCTTTCTTGTCAGGCAAAATTGAAAGGAGTATAATTTTTGTAGAATAATTTTAAGGAGTGTACGGTTTATGAAAACAACAAAAACCACCTTTACCATCGTTTCTGCTCTTGCTTCTGTCATTTTACTGACGAGTTGTGGTAGCAACACCACTAAAACGCAAGAGACAAAAGCAAGCAGCACTAAAAATCAGGTGACGATGACCTATGATCAACAGCGCTCACAAGAAAATACCATGTCTGTTCTCTGGTACCAAAAGGCAGCAGAAACCAAGGCTTTGTATTTACAAGGCTACAATGTCGCTACTGACCGTTTGAAAGAGATCCTCCAAACTCCTTCTGATAAGCCTTATTCCATCGTCTTGGATTTGGACGAAACTGTTTTAGACAACAGCCCTTACCAAGTTCAAAACGTCAAAGATGGTACGGCCTTCAATCCTAAAGATTGGGATGTTTGGGTGAAAAAAGCAGCCGCAAAAGCGGTGCCAGGTGCCAAAGATTTCCTTCAATATGCGGATCAAAACGGGGTTCAAATCTACTACATTTCTGACCGTACAACCTCTCAAGTAGATGATACTATTAAGAACCTTGAAAAAGAAGGCATTCCTGTTCAAGGACGTGACCACCTCATGTTCTTAGAAGATGGCGTCAAATCAAAAGAAGGCCGTCGCCAAGCTGTGCAAGAAAAGACCAATCTTGTCTTGCTCTTTGGGGACAACCTGGTTGACTTTGCAGATTTTTCTAAGACCTCTGAAGCTGATCGCGACAAGAAATTGGACGAATTGCAAAAAGAATTTGGTGAAAAATTCATCATCTTCCCAAATCCAATGTATGGATCATGGGAATCTGCTGTTTACCAAGGTAAAAAACTAGATGCCAAGGGACAAACAGAAGAACGCCTCAAAGCCTTGCAAGGTTTTGATAAATAAAGCAAACATCCTCGCTAGGAAAAACCTAACGAGGATGTTTTTTCTATATAAACAAATTTATTCAACGGTTACAGACTTAGCAAGGTTCCGTGGTTTATCAACATCGAGCCCACGATGAAGGGTTGCAAAGTAGGCAATCAATTGGGTTGGTACCACCATTGAGATTGGAGAGAGGTAAGGGTGAACCGCTGTCAAGACCAAATCATCTGTCTCTTTAGCGACATTTTCTTCTGCAATGGTTAAAACATGAGCCCCACGTGCTGCCACTTCTTGGATGTTCCCACGTGTGTGGCTGGCTAGGACTGGATCAGACAAGAGGGCGATAACCGGTGTACCGTCTTCGATCAGAGCGATGGTACCGTGTTTCAACTCACCCGCAGCGAAGCCTTCACATTGGATGTAAGAAATTTCTTTTAGTTTCAGACTGGCTTCCATAGCAACATAGTAATCTTGGCCACGTCCGATATAGAAAGCATTGCGGGTTGTTTCCAACAAGCCACGGACTTTTTCGTCGATCACTTCTTTTTCTGAAAGGGTTGATTCGATCGATTGGGCAACGATAGACAATTCGTGCACCAAATCAAAGGCTTTGGCCTTCTCATTGCCATTGGCTTCCCCAACAGCTTTAGCCAGAAAGGCAAGGGCCGCGATTTGAGCCGTATAAGCCTTAGTAGAAGCTACCGCAATTTCAGGACCAGCATGGAGCAACATGGTCATGTCTGCTTCACGTGAAAGAGTTGAACCTGGAACATTGGTCACTGTCAAGCTTGGAATGCCCATTTCATTGGCTTTGACCAATACTTGGCGGCTATCGGCTGTTTCACCAGATTGGCTGATAAAGATGAAGAGTGGTTTCTTGCTGAGAAGCGGCATACCATACCCCCACTCAGATGAAATACCGAGTTCTACTGGGGTATCCGTCAACTCTTCCAACATTTTTTTAGAAGCAAATCCAGCATGGTAAGAGGTACCAGCCGCAAGGATATAGATCCGGTCTGCTTCTTGAACAGCCTTGATAATAGCTGGGTCTACCACTACTTGACCAGATTCATCTGTATAGGCTTGGATCAACTTACGCATGACAGTTGGTTGCTCATCGATTTCTTTAAGCATGTAGTATGGGTAAGTCCCTTTTCCAATATCAGAAAGGTCGAGTTCAGCCGTGTAGCTATCCCGTTCTTTGACGTTTCCATCATAGTCTTGAAGTTCAACGCTGTCAGCCTTGACAATGACCAACTCTTGGTCATGGATTTCCATGTATTGGTTGGTTTCGCGAATCATGGCCATGGCATCAGAGCAGACCATATTGTAGCCATCGCCAAGACCGATCAAGAGTGGTGATTTATTTTTTGCGACATAGATGGTGCTTGGATCTTCCGCATCCATCAAAGCAAAAGCATAGGCCCCACGGATGATGTGGAGGGCTTTTTTGAAGGCTTCAAGCGTAGATAAGCCATCTTCTTCAGCAAATTTTCCGATCAAGTGGGCAGCGATTTCTGTATCCGTTTGCCCCTTGAAATGGTGACCTGCTAGGTATTCTTCCTTGATTTCAAGGTAGTTTTCAATGACCCCATTGTGGACCAAAACAAAGCGACCTGTTTCAGAGCGGTGTGGGTGAGCATTGTCCTCAGTTGGTTTTCCGTGAGTGGCCCAGCGGGTATGTCCGATCCCAGCTGTTCCTTCGACACCTTCTGCCTTAGACGACAATTCTGCAATGCGGCCAACTGCCTTTACCAATTGGCTCTTGCCTTCACTAGCCAGAAAAACACCCGCAGAGTCATAGCCTCGGTATTCGAGTTTTTCAAGTCCTTGAATCAAAATATCAGTAGCATTTGTATTTCCTACAACACCAACGATTCCGCACATAGTCTTTACGATATAGCCTTGCTATACTTTCCCCTTTACTTAGTCAAACGACCCATGGTCGATTTCTCAGTTACTTTAAAATTGGTCTAGTCTAATTTACCTAAAAAGCAACCAGCGGAGTCAGTATACAATGCTTCTTCCAGTTTGTCAACTAGGAAATTCAAGAAAATTGGTCTAGTTAAGTCAGAGTTAAGATTGAAGTAAAAATCATCTTAAAAACTTTCTGCCGTGAAAAAAGTGCCTGAAACTGAATAGTTTAGGCATTTTTCTCACTGTTGAATAACTCTAACGAATAAAATTTTTTATAGAAGTTGATTGATTCTTATAAAAGAGCAGTTTGTCTACTTCTCAAATCCATTGGCTTGGCTTAGTTCTTTAAACCAATGACCGGATTTTTTGAGGGTTCGTTTTTGACTTTCGAGGTCCAACTCAACTAAACCATAGCGGTTCTTGTAGCCATTGAGCCATGACCAGCAGTCAATAAAGGTCCAGATCAAATAGCCTTTACAGTTGGCACCATCTTGAATAGCCCGGTGGAGCTCACGAAGATGGTCTTTGACAAAGTCAATCCGGTAGTCGTCTTGGATCACTCCATCCTTGCGGAATTTTTCCTCTCCTTCAACCCCCATTCCATTTTCTGTCAGGATCCACTCGATATTGCCATAGTTTTCCTTGATATTTTGGGCAATGTCATACAAACCTTGCTCATAGATTTCCCAACCACGGTGGGGATTGATCTTGCGGCCTGGCATAACATAGGGTTCATAAAATTGTTCAAAGAGTAGGGGAGATGCTGGATTTGGAGCATAACGAGGAGCCGCCACACGGAGTGGTTGGTAATAGTTAACCCCTAGGTAATCCACCGTATTTTCCTCGATCAAGCGCAATTCAAAGGGATCATAATCCGGTAAGAGATCACGCTCTCGTAGGATCTCCACTAATTCTTCAGGATAATGACCAAGAACAGATGGATCTAAGAAGGATTTGGCTTGAAAGAGCTCGGCAATGCGCGCAGCTTTCACATCTTCTGGATGCTGGCTCCGAGGATAGGCTGGTGTCAAATTGAGTACAATCCCGATACGGTAATTAGGATCCACCTCGTGACAGGCCTTCACTGCTAGAGAGCTTGCTAACTGGGTGTGGTAGGCTACTTTTACAGCTGCTGCTGCGTCTACCTTATGAGGAAAATGGGCATCATAAAAATAACCAAACTCCACAGGGACAATGGGTTCATTAAAGGTGATCCACTGATCGACCAGATCTCCATAGGTCTTGAAACAAAAACGCGCATATTCCTGATAAGCATAGGCGGTTTCTTTATTTTCCCAACCATCCCCTTGCTCTTGAAGAGCCATCGGTAAATCAAAATGATAGAGGTTGACCAAGAGGTGAATCCCTTTTTCCTTTATCTTTTCAAAGACACGACGGTAGAAATCAACGCCTGCTTGATTGATCTCCCCTCGTCCTTCTGGGAAAATACGGGACCACTGAATAGAGGTTCGAAAGGCGGTGTGCCCAGTTTCTAACAAGAGGTCCAGATCTTCTTCCCAGTGTTCATAAAAAGTCGATGTTTTCTCTGGTCCTTGCCCTTGATAAAAGCGGTTGGGCTCGATCCTATACCAGTAATCCCAGAGATTGTCTCCCTTTCCATCTTGGGCGAAACGCCCTTCTGTTTGAGGGCCCGAGGTCGAACTCCCCCATAAAAAATCCTTTGGAAATTGATACATGTCCTAATCCTCCTCATTCTACTAGCTCTATTGTAGCGAATCCTCCCCCAAAACCTAGGCACAATTTACAGTCTTTCTTACGCAGATTAAAGAAAAAGCCCCTTAGGAAAAATTCCTAAGGGAGCTGGTCCTCTTTACAATTGATTCACGACATATTCAAAGAGCTTACGATCTGCTGGGCTCTTGTCAAAACGCAGTTCCGGATGCCACTGAACGCCGAGGAAACGACTCTCATTTATGGATTGAACGGCTTCTATGACGTCATCTTTAGGATCCCGCGCGATCACTTCTAGGCCATCTGCCAAGTCTTTAATACTTTGATGATGGAAAGAATTAATGCGACTGGTCTTACCATAGATCTCTTGTAAGACCGTCTGATCCTTGGTCACCAACTCTTGGCTAGTGTACTGACCTGGATTGTCCTGCCAATGGTGTTCAATATCTTGATGAAGAGTTCCCCCTAGAGCAACATTATAGAGCTGGGTTCCACGGCAGACGGTAAAGATCGCTTTTTTAGCCGCACGCGCTTCTTCAATCAAAGCCAACTCAAAGAGATCGCGTTTCAAGAGGTAGTCATCACTGTCGATGGTGATTTCTTCTCCGTAAAACTTGGGCAAGACATTTTGTCCACCGGTGATGATGAGCTTATCAATCATCGATATGTAGTCTTTGGCCAAGGCCGCATCTCCAATCGGCAAGATCAAAGGAATCCCTCCTGCCTCTTTGACCGCTTCGACAAAACCAGTCGCCGCATAACTCATGTTCGCGTCTGGATCATCTGGGAAGGGTCTTTCATTTCCTGTAATTCCAATTACTGGTCGTTTTTTCATACTTTTTTCCATATACTTTCATTCATTTTCAAGGCTTATTGTAACACAATTTTAAGCCAGACTCAATGGAGTTTTTTTGAAGAGAAGGTCTTTCCCTCTACCCCAAAAGCTTGCTGAAAGGATATAAAATTGCTTTCTATTAAAAAATTCTCAAGTGCAAAGACTTGAGAATGGTTTGTTAATTTTTTATCAACCCTTCTTTTACCAAAAAGTCACGCGCTACTTTAGCAGCAGGCTTGCCTTCTACTCCGACTTGGTAGTTCATCTGGCTCATTTGGCTCTCAGTGATTTTACCAGCTAGCTTATTAAGCACACCTTCCAATTCGGGATGTTTCTTAAGAAGAGCTTCTTTCATGAGGGGCGCCCCTTGATAAGGTGGAAAAAGTTGCTTGTCATCTTCAAGGACCACCAGGTCATAACGAGCCAGCTCGGCATCCGTTGAGTAGGCATCTGTTATCTGGATATCACCAGACTGGATCGCCTGGTAGCGAAGAGCTGGCTCCATAGTGGAGACTTGTAAGTTGAGACCATAGACCTTCTGCAAGCCCTTGTTTCCGTCTTCTCGGTCGGTAAACTCCAAGGTAAAGCCTGCCTTGAGTTGTCCTTCCACCTTTTTCAAGTCAGAAATGGTCTTGAGGCCATACTCCTGGGCAATTTTCTTAGGCACTGCAACAGCGTAGGTATTTTGATAAGCCATGGGTTTGAGCAAGGCTAGGTCGTCTTGTCGCTTGATCCCATCTCGGGCAGCTTTGTAGACTGCTTCTGGATCATGACTGACTTGTGGCGCCGGCTTGAGGATACTTTCGGTCACGGTCCCTGTAAACTCTGGATAGATAGCGATATCCCCTTTTTTCAGAGCTTCATAGAGGAAGGTGGTCTTGCCAAAATTCGGTTTGACGGTCACTGTCATATCCGTGTTTTCTTCGATCAAAATCTTGTACATATTGGCTAGAATTTCAGGTTCTGGACCTAACTTACCAGCGATGACCAGGTTTTCTTTTTTCGGTTTGGGAAGAAGACTTGGCGTATAAGAAGCTCCTAATCCAATAACCATCACAGCAAAAGCCGCAAAGATGGTCCGCAATTTGGCCTTTTCCATCCATTTAAGAAGCAGGTTAAAAGCGATGGCTAAGAAGGCAGAAGACAAGGCCCCAATCAAAATCAGACTGGCATTATTGCGGTCAATTCCCAGAAGGATAAAGGAACCAAGTCCCCCTGCTCCAATCAAGGCAGCAAGGGTAGCCGTCCCGATAATCATCACAGCTGCTGTCCGAATCCCAGACATGATGACGGGCATGGCCAAGGGAATCTCAAACTTCTTGAGTCGTTCCCACTTGGTCATCCCAAAGGCGATCCCTGCTTCTTCGAGGCTTGGGTCAATCCCTTGCAAACCGGTAATGGTATTTTGAAGGATGGGGAAAAGGGCGTAGATAACCAGAGCTGTCAAGGCCGGAAGCGTCCCAATCCCCATGATGGGAATGAAGAGCCCCAAAAGGGCCATGGAAGGAATGGTCTGGAAGATTCCAGCTAACTGTAGGACCCAGTTGCTCGCTCTCTTGCGACTACTTAAATAAATAGCCAGTGGAACAGCTAGAAAGATAGCAAGGAGCAAGGTCAGTAATGACAGTTGCAAATGTTGTCCCAGTGCAGTGACCCAGTCTCCAAAGCGTTCTTGGAAGGTTGCAAGTAGTTTAGACATGGTGAACACCTCCAAATAAATCCGCAACAAAGTCGTTGACTGGCTGGGCTAGAATGGTCTCAGCATTCGCCACCTGTACAATCTCTCCTTCTTGTAGAACCGCAATCCGATCGCCTAATTTCAATGCCTCGTCCGTATCATGAGTAACGAAAATAGTCGTCATACCAAATTCTTTGTGCAAGTCTTTGGTAAGAGCCTGTAGCTGCTTGCGAGAAATAGCATCTAAAGCTGAGAAGGGCTCGTCCATCAATAGAATCTTTGGTTCTGCAATGATGGCCCGCACAATACCAATCCGCTGTTGCTCCCCACCTGATAACTCGCTTGGTAAGCGATGAGAATAATCTGTAGCGGGCAGACCCACCTTGTCCAAGAGTTCTTCTGTTTTAGAGGCAATTTGTTCCTTGCTCCAGCCCT
>ENA-OWRC01000636-OWRC01000636.1-human-gut-metagenome-genome-assembly--contig:-NODE-636-length-42152-cov-15.374944_pt1 | contig 42152 bp, 37 predicted proteins | sample MGYA00248268_ERZ651895 | MGnify/ENA primary metagenome ERZ651895 (study PRJEB26924, sample SAMEA4378242) | human gut metagenome | biome: human gut; feature: human-associated habitat; material: faeces...
AGGGCGGGGATAACCACGGCTGGAAGCTGACGCTGTCGCAGAACATCGCCATCGGCATGGGGCCGGAGTTCCGCCCGATGCTGCGCTTCTATGTTACCGGCGGCCAGGTGAATAACGAGCACACCGCGAAAGTAGACGGCACCAGCGACGAGCGGTTGGATTCGCTGAACATCGGCGGTATGTTTGAGGCCTGGTTCTGAGAGAATGTGTTTACGGGAATACCAGACTGGCCTATGCCAGTCTGGTAGTTTTTGGCGCCCAGAACGCTATTTTATTAACTTCTATATTAATAGTTCCTTTTAATAATTCCTTTATTAAAAGGAATGAGTTTATGTCGACTCTGAAAGTTGAATTTATAATATTTAAATAGTTTCCATCTGTGATTGAGTAAATTACATATTGGTTGTCGTGTTGAGATTGCATGAGTTATTGGTTGAAATTATTGCTTGCCAGCGATATTGATCTATGCCAATTAAATGACTCGTTATCTCTGGATCTTCGTATCTGCTGGTTGATATATTGCCTTGGTTTCTTTAAACATAACGTTGTGAATAAAACGAAATTTACTCCACAATCATTCCTTAAGGAAAAGGGACCGCTATGGCTGATTCATTCCAGAATGAGGTGCCGAAGGCACGTATTAATTTAAAACTATCCTTACATACCGGGGGGGCGCAGAAGAAGGTTGAACTACCGCTTAAATTGCTCACCGTTGGTGATTTCAGTAATGGAAAAGAGCATCGACCATTGGCCGAGCGCCAGAAAATAGATATCAATAAGAATAATTTTAATAGTGTGCTTTCTGAATTTAATCCAGAGATCAATCTCACCGTTGAGAATACGCTGGCCGGTGATAACTCAGAAGACAATGTTAAACTGCGTTTTTCCGATATAAAAGACTTTGAGCCCGAACAGGTTGCCCGGCAAATCCCTCAACTTCGCGCCATGCTGGCGATGCGTAATTTATTACGCGATCTCAAATCGAACCTGCTAGATAACGCTACTTTCAGAAAAGAGCTTGAGAGAATCCTTAAAGATCCAGCTCTGTCCAGCGAATTACGCGCCGAAATGAGTGCCCTTGCCGGGAAGTAAACGGCGGCCATCTTTTTTAATGGATTAACCGGGAATATGCTGATGTCTGTAAATACTGAAACGAACCCCGCGCAGGGGCAAACCGCCGTAATGAACAAAGAAAGCGTTTACGCTTCTCTGTTTGAAAAAATCAATCTGAGCCCGGCATCAAGCCTTGGCGATATTAATGTCTTTCTGGACGATGCGGCGCTATCAGAGGCCACGGCAGGGGAACGCCTGACCGCGGCGATGCAGGTTTTTATGGACTGCATTCGTCAATCCGGTCAGCAGGTGGAGAAACTCGATAAAACGCTTATTGACCACCACATCGCGGAGCTGGATTTCCGTATAAGCCGTCAACTCGATGCTGTTATGCATCACCCGGAGTTCCAGAAGGTGGAATCTCTGTGGCGCGGCCTGAAGCAATTGGTAGATAACACCGACTATCGCCAGAACGTGAAAACCGAAATCCTCGATGTGTCCAAAGACGATTTACGTCAGGATTTTGAAGATGCGCCAGAGCTGATACAGAGCGGCCTGTACTGGCATACTTACACCGCCGAATACGACACCCCCGGCGGCGAGCCGATAGGCTCGGTAATTTCAGCGTACGAGTTTGACGCCAGCCCGCAGGACATGGCGCTGTTGCGTAATATTTCGAAAGTCTCCGCTGCGGCGCATATGCCATTTATCGGCGCCGTAGGGCCGAAATTTTTCCTCAAGGATTCAATGGAAGAAGTCGCGGCGATTAAAGATATCGGCAACTATTTCGATCGCGCTGAGTACATTAAATGGAAATCGTTCCGCGATACCGATGACTCGCGCTATATCGGCCTGGTCATGCCGCGGGTATTGGGCCGTCTGCCGTATGGGCCGGACACGGTTCCGGTGCGCAGCTTTAACTACATTGAGCAGGTAAAGGGGCCGGATCACGAAAAGTATCTGTGGACCAGCGCGTCATTCGCCTTCGCCTCGAACATGGTACGCAGCTTTATTCAAAATGGCTGGTGCGTGCAAATCCGCGGCCCGCAGGCGGGCGGTGCGGTGAAAGATCTTCCCATTCACCTCTATGATCTCGGCACCGGAAATCAGGTGAAAATCCCTTCCGAGGTGATGATCCCGGAAACCCGTGAGTTCGAATTCGCCAATCTGGGCTTCATTCCGCTGTCTTATTATAAAAACCGTGACTACGCCTGCTTCTTCTCGGCTAACTCAACTCAGAAACCCGCGCTGTACGACACCGCGGATGCGACAGCCAATAGCCGTATCAACGCCCGCCTGCCGTACATCTTCCTGCTGTCGCGCATCGCCCACTACCTGAAACTGATCCAACGCGAGAACATCGGCACCACCAAAGATCGTCGCCTGCTTGAGCTGGAGCTCAATACCTGGGTTCGTGGCCTGGTTACGGAAATGACCGATCCGGGTGACGAGCTGCAGGCCTCACATCCGCTGCGTGATGCGAAAGTGGTAGTGGAAGATATCGAGGATAATCCAGGCTTCTTCCGCGTCAAGCTGTACGCGGTGCCGCACTTCCAGGTGGAAGGCATGGACGTCAATTTGTCTCTGGTTAGCCAGATGCCTAAGGCGAAAGGGTAACACGCCTGTCACTATCCAGGTCGTCTGGCTCGACAGGCTACAGCCTGTCTGGCGACAGACAACACACCCGCGCCATCTCAGGATGATGGCGTGTCAAAAAATGAAATGGAGTAATTAACATGGCAATACCAGTCTATTTGTGGTTGAAAGACGACGGCGGGGCGGACATTAAAGGTTCCGTGGATGTGAAAGATCGGGAAGGCAGCATCGAAGTGGTGGCGCAGGAGCATAACCTGTACATCCCGACCGACAACAACACCGGAAAGCTAACCGGCACGCGTATCCACACGCCGTTTCTGTTTACCAAGGAAATCGACTCCTCAAGCCCCTATCTCTACAAGGCGGTGACCACCGGCCAGACGCTGAAGTCTGCCGAATTCAAGTGGTACAAAATTAATGATGCTGGTCAGGAAGTGGAATACTTCAACACCAAACTGGAAAACGTGAAAGTGGTGAAGGTCAATCCGCTGATGCACGACATCAAGAACCCAGCCTACGAGAAGCACAGCCATCTTGAGCAGATTGAACTGCGCTACGAAAAAATCACCTGGACCTATAAAGACGGCAACATCATTCATTCCGATTCATGGAATGAACGAACGACAGCCTGACGCCCGAAGCAGGCGGTTCGCCGTCTGCTTTTTTGCTAAGCGCCTGTGACCGCTGGCTTTTAGCAAAAAACAATCAGCCTGCCCGACCTTGCGCGCTTTGGTCTCCTGCATCACGGGAAACGGCGATGGGCGGTAGCGTGTCCGGAATCGACAAAGAGAGAGCCTCATGGAAAACCCAGCCATCCTGTTACGCCGTTTAAACCCTTACTGCGCCCGCGCCCTGGAAGGCGCCGCTTCGCTGTGTCAGGTCCGCGCGCATGCGCAAATCCTTCCCGAACACTGGCTGCTAAAGCTACTGGAGCAGGGCGAGGGAGACCTGACCGTTTTAGCGCGGCGTTATGAGTGGGATATGGACGCTATCTGGCAGGATCTGCTCTCTTTTCTGGAAACGCTTCCGCGTTCGGTACACAGCCGGCCGCAGCTGTCCGGCAGCATCCAGAGCCTGATGCAGGAGGCGTGGCTGCGGGCTTCACTGGCGGGGGAGACCTCTCTACGCAGTGTTCATCTACTGATGGCGTTAGTCAGCAACCCAACGCGGGTGCGCTGTGACAGTCTGTGGCCGCTGTTAACGTTGGGACAAGCGCAGCTTGAACACCTGCGACCATTATTAGATATGCAGTCTGATGAGCGCCCGGAATTACAGCCAGATGAGCCTGGCCACGCTGGCGATGTGGATTTTGTCGGTCGCCCCGTGGAATCGGCCGTGAAGTCCGCTGAGATGAACCCTGCATTACAAACGCGCTGGATAAATTTACCCTTGATATCACTGCGCGTGCCCGTGAAGGCAAAATCGACCCGGTTTTTGGTCGCGATAACGAAATTCGTCAAATGGTGGATATCCTGTCGCGCAGGAGAAAAAACAACCCAATCCTGGTTGGCGAACCCGGTGTCGGCAAAACCGCGCTGGTCGAAGGGCTGGCGTTGCGTATCGCGGAGGGCAACGTGCCGGACAGTCTGAAGCCGGTTTCATTGCGTACGTTGGATCTCGGCTTACTGCAGGCCGGCGCAGGCGTCAAAGGGGAATTCGAACAGCGGCTTAAGAACATTATCGAAGCGGTACAGCAGTCGCCTGTCCCGGTGCTGCTGTTTATCGATGAAGCTCATACTATCATCGGCGCAGGCAACCAGGCCGGTGGCGCGGATGCCGCTAATTTGCTCAAACCGGCCCTGGCGCGCGGCGAACTGCGAACTATCGCCGCCACGACCTGGAGTGAGTATAAGCAGTACTTTGAGCGTGATGCCGCGCTGGAGCGCCGCTTCCAGATGGTCAAAGTCGACGAACCGGACGATGACACCGCCTGTCTGATGCTACGCGGGCTAAAATCTCGCTATGCTCAGCATCACGGGGTACATATCACCGATGAAGCCATTCGCGCCGCCGTGACACTTTCCCGACGCTATCTCACCGGCCGTCAGTTGCCAGATAAAGCGGTGGACCTCCTGGATACCGCATCGGCCCGCATTCGCATGGGAATCGATACGGTGCCGGAATCGTTGACGCGTATGAAAGCGCAAATCACGGCGCTGGAAATGGAAAAACAGGCGCTGCTGGAAGATGCCATGGTCGGTAGCGGTAGCGACGAAGCGCGGCTGGCGGAAATTGAGCTGGAAGAATCGCGTATTATTTTACAGCTTGACGATCTGGAAACGCAGTACGGCCTGGAACTGAAGCTGACCGAGCAACTGCTGAGCTGCCGAGCCGATCCTTCCCGCCGCAAGGAGATCGGCGCATTACAGAGCCAACTTGCCAGCGTCCAGAATAACCATCCGCTGCTGGGGCTGGATGTCGATTTACGTACCGTAGCAACGGTGATTGCCGACTGGACCGGGGTACCGCTCTCTTCATTGCTGAAGGACGAGCAGACGGAACTGCTGGGTCTCGAATTTCATTTGGATAAACGAGTGGTGGGGCAGGATATGGCGCTAAACGCCATTGCCCAGAGACTGCGGGCGACCAAAACCGGGCTTGCGCCGGATAACGGCCCGCAGGGCGTATTTCTGCTTGTCGGTCCGAGCGGCTCTGGAAAAACGGAAACCGCGCTGGCGCTGGCTGATGAGCTGTTCGCTGGTGAGAGATCGCTGATTACCATCAATCTTTCCGAATATCAGGAGCCGCATACGGTGTCCCAACTGAAAGGGGCGCCTCCCGGTTATGTCGGCTACGGTCAGGGGGGGATTCTCACCGAAGCGGTACGCAAACGTCCGTACAGCGTGGTCCTGCTTGATGAAGTGGAAAAAGCGCACCGCGATGTGATGAATTTGTTCTACCAGGTGTTCGACCGTGGCTTTATGCGCGATGGCGAAGGACGCGAAATCGACTTCCGTAATACGGTGATCCTGATGACCTCAAACCTCGGCAGCGATCGGCTGATGCAGATGCTGAAGGAACATCCGGAAGCGACAGAATCCGATTTACATGAACTGTTGCGCCCGGTGCTGCGAGAACATTTTCAACCAGCGCTGCTCGCGCGTTTCCAGACCATTATTTACCGGCCGCTCAGCCATCCGGCAATGCGCAAAATTGTCAACATGAAACTCAACCAGGTCAGCCAGCGTTTGTATCGTCATTACGGTATGACAACCGATATTGCAGAAGGCCTGTACGATGCGTTGACGGACGCCTGCCTGCTGCCGGATACCGGCGCGCGTAACATTGACAGCCTGCTTAATCAACAAATTCTACCGGTGCTGAGTCAGCAACTGTTGAGCCATCTGGCGGCAGGGTTGAAACCACTACATCTGGCTCTGGATTGGGATGAAGAAGAGGGGATTTCACTGATCTTTAAAACGGGAGAAAACCCACCTGGTTTAGCTATTCGGGAAGGATGCGAGTAATGGCGTCCATTGAAACCCTGATTTCTGCCTGCCAGCTGCAGGTTACTGAGCTGGAGAGGCTGGCACAGACACATATTATCCTGTGGGAACGCTGGTTGCAGCCGATTGCAGATGGTGAGCCCGTCGGAGAGGAGCCGGGTTACGATGATGATTTCCAGCAAATACGCGAGGAAGTGAATAAACTTTCTGGCGCGGATACCGAACGCATTCTGCTGCTGGCGGAAAAACTGCTGACCGCCACCGCTAAGGATATTCGTGTCGCCACCTACTACGTTTGGGCGAGACTACATCGCGATGGCGAAGCAGGGCTTGCGGAGGGGCTGGCGTTACTGGCTGGATTACTACAGCGTTTCGGCATGAAACTTCATCCCCAGCGGGAGCGCAGTAGAATCGCGGCGCTGGAGTGGCTGTGCAGCGGTCGTATGCTGGACAGCCTGTCACTCTATCCGGAAGTGACAAAAGAGGGGACTGGCCGTATTGCCGCGGCGTTATGGGAGATAGAAAAGCGCCTGGCAGACAGTGAAAGTAAAGAACGACCCCAGCTTAATAGTCTCTATGCCGCACTGGAGTCGCGGGTTTTGAAATCTGGCGGTATGGATGCCCTGGTGCCACAGAGCATCGGTGAATCCTCAGGCCAAACGTCGGTATCGGGGGATGTACCCACACTGAAAGGTATTGCCTCGGGCCAGGAGCTTCTCGCTCAGGCACGCACCCTGGCGCAGTACCTGAGAAACCAATCAGATGGTTGGCTCGCCGCTCACCGACTGATAAAAAATCTTCGTCACGACACCCTGCACCAGCTACCGTTGTTGACGGTCGAGGGTAAGACCCGCATTGAACCACCTAAACCAGAACAGCGGGCGCAGCTCAAGCGGCTCTATCTGCAGCAGAGCTGGCGGGAGCTGCTGGAGGAGGCGGACAGCCTGTTGGCGCGCGGGTCAAATCATCTGTGGCTGGACGTGCAATGGTATCTGCATCAGGCGTTGATGAAATCCGGGCAGGAAGCCGAGGCGGCCATTATTCAGGACGATCTGAAAGGGCTGCTTTCACGGCTAAGAGGGTTGGAAACACTGGCCTTTAACGATGGTACGCCATTCGCTGATGAAGTGACGCTTAACTGGATACAACTGCAGGTCATGGATGAACCTGGCAACTGGCAGGACGAGCCTGCCACCACGGCGTCCGGTGAGAACGATATCCTGCAACTGGAGCCAGAGGCGCTCGCCCTGGCCGACCGTGAGGGGACCGAAGCAGCGCTTACGTGGCTGCAAAATCGTCCTGATGCTAACACTCCCCGCCATTGTTGGCTGCTGCGCTTGCTGATGGCGCGTATTGCAGAACAAAACGGTAAAAATGAGCTTGCGCTGCACCTGCTGGGGGAGCTGGACAGGAACGCCGCCTGCGTTACGCTCTCGCAATGGGAGCCGGATTTGCTGTTCGAGGTTAAAGCGCGGCGATTAAAACTATTACGCATGAAGGCCGGACGTAGCGAAGCAGAAAAAAAACGCCTGCAAGCGGAAATGGAACAACTGCTCGCGGGGCTTATTGCCATTGAGCCTGCGCGGGCGGTGGTGCTGTGCGATTAGTCAGGAGAAAAACAATGCCGCGCCCCTCACTTTACGACACCCTGTTTGGTAATTTCTCCGGCGGTCTCGATCTGCATCAGATCGGTGAAGAAAATCAGGTCATTTTATCGGTGCTTGATAATATGCAGCGTATCCTCAACTGCCGGGCTGGCACGCTGGCGCATCTTCCGGATTACGGTCTGCCGGATATGACAAAAATTCTCCAGGGGATGCCGGGTAGCGCGCACCAGTTAATGACCACGCTGTCCGCGGTACTGCTCAAATACGAACCGCGGCTGAAGAGCCTCCGTGTGGAGATGCTCGAACAGACACAGCCGGGCGAACTGCGTTATGCCATCGACGCGGAACTGAAGGAAATTGGTCTGGTACGCTATGGCACGGAATTTATGCCTGAAGGCAGGGTTCTCCTTCGCCATCTGAAACAGCAACAGTATCTGAATGCCCGCACCGCTATTTAGCCCTCACTCTGGTTACTCCTATGACAACTTATCCTAAGCGTCACCTGACTACCGGTGGCGATCCGCGCACGCTGGCAGACTACGCAAAGCTGCGTGAAGAAATGCATAAACTCAGCCACCCGGCGCGCCCCGACGTTGACTGGCTGTACGCAGAACGGCTTTGTCTGTCGCTGTTTGACCGTAACGGCGTAGAGCTGCAGACTGCGGCCTGGTATACGCTTGCCCGTACGCAGTTAACCGGTTTATCCGGGCTGAATGAAGGCCTGGCTATCCTGGAAATGCTGATTACCCGTCAGTGGGGGAGCCTTTGGCCACAGCCGGTACACGCGCGCATGGAAATCCTCTGCGGTTTGGGTAAACGGCTACAGCAAGCGCTACGTACGCTAACGCTGACCTATGCCGATCTTAGTTTGATTTATGAGGTGGAAGCGCATCTGAAAGCGCTGGATGCTGCGCTACAGCGTCTGGAATTAAAGCATGCCAGTCAGTTTGATGCGTTGCTCAATTTAATGCATAACGCGGCGGTACGGCTGGAGAATAGCGATGGTGTAACTAGCGTTGATACCCTACCGCACGTAGTCGCGATGGAGAATGCTTCCACCCATTTGGATGAGCGGGTTGAGCGAACGAAGTGGGTTTATATTGCGCCGCCGGAAACGCTACCACACGAGCAAGCCGGCAATGAGCGTCAGAATTCTGAAAAACGATGGCGACCTTTTGTGGCCGGTATGCTGACGATGCTGGCGCTGGCCGCTGCGGCGGGATGGGGGTGGCAGGCGATGGCTAAACCAGAGCCGGAACAGCGGCAATTCGCTCTCAGTCTGGCGCCATTGCCGACGGTACTTTCGCCAGATCAGTTACGCTCCTTTTCTCAGCACGCACCGCCGGCAGACGGTGGGATAAAGCAGACCCGGCAGCAGCTGTCAGATCTGGCCCAACTCAAGCCGAATTGGGCCATCGACTATAGCGAGCAACTGGTACAACAGGCACAAGTGCTATGGCCGGAGCAGGCGAAAACATTGTCCTCGCAGTGGCGGCAGCAGATCATAGCCGCCGCGCTGCCGGCGGAAAATCTCACCGGGTGGTATCAGGGAATGCAGCAACTGCAGCAATTAACTCAGCGTCTGGATGCCCTTGATGAACAGAAGGGCAAATACATGACGGTTAGTGAACTGAAATCCGCGGTGTTCGCCATTACTCAGTCTTTTAATCGAACCGTCCCGGCTGAAGAACAGTTACGCCAACTGTCAGCGATGACAGAAGGACAAATCAGCCGCGCCGCGCAGCAACAACAGGCGGAACAACACCTGCAGCAGCTGATAGTCTCTTATGCGCTACTGAAAAGTAAAATGGCGGAATAGCTTCGCGCAAGGCGTAAGGGCTGGGGCATATCGTAGCGTAGCGACTCCAGCCCCGGAAAAGGCGTTTACCGCTGCAGCACCTCGGCAAATTTAGCAAGCCATTGCGGATGGGCGGGCCAGGCGGGGGCGGTGACCAGATTGCCGTCAACGTGCGCCTGGTCGATGCCAATATCCGCATAATGCCCGCCGCTGAGTCGCACTTCGGGAGCGCAAGCCGGGTAAGCGCTACAGGTACGGCCTTTAAGAATACCCGCGGCGGCCAGAAGCTGCGGGCCATGGCAAACGGCAGCAATCGGTTTATGCGCGGCGTCGAAAGCCTGGACCAGTTTAATCACCTGCTCATTCAGGCGCAGATATTCTGGCGCGCGGCCGCCGGGGATCAGCAGGGCGTCGTAGTCCTGTTCTCTGGCACTGGCAAAATCGGCGTTCAGTACGAAGCGGTGACCGGGTTTTTCGCTGTACGTCTGAGCACCGTCAAAATCATGAATCGCCGTCATAATATAGTCGCCTTTGCTCTTATCCGGACAGACGGCATCAACCTGATGGCCGATCATCTGTAATGCCTGAAACGGTACCATGGTCTCGTAATCTTCAGCGTAATCACCCACCAGCATTAAAATTTTCTTGCCCATATTCTTGTTCCTCCCACGATAAAGATGAATAAGATATAGACTGCCACAAGAGAGAAAGCGAACCGTGAGGGCGCTCAAAAATGGTTATTGATGACATTTGGCTGCCGGGATTTAACCCGAGGGGAATGCGTTGCCGCAGCTAACGGCCACGGCAACAAAAAGCGGTCAGAGTTAATCCACGTTAGTGAAGTAGTCGCGAGCAACCGCTTCTACACGCTTCGCTTCCAGGCCGGTCTTTTCGCTGATCCCGGCGATAAACGGCTTGAACTGCTCGGTCATCACGTGGCCGCCGTCCCAGTGGGCGACGTAGTAACGGCACTGATAGCGATAAAAGTGGAGGGTCTTTTCTCCTAACGTGTAATACATGACATTCTCCTGTCCAGTGTGTCGGGCTGCGTCCGCAGAAGCTAAGGGCGTACCACAATAATCAGGTATTTGATTATATCCTGCTACCAAATGTGGCAAATTTCCAGCAGCCAATTGGCGATCGAGAGAGATTTTCCTTGGGAGGGTTTTCAGCAGAAGAGAATATGTAGCGGCTGAAGAATACGACAGCCGCCAGGGAGAGCTTACTGAAGCCCGGCCAGTTCGTTGGCGGTTAACGCCAGCTTCTGCACGCTGCCGCTTTCTGACGAGGCAACGGCAGCTTCCAGCACCGCCATCACTGCCAGCGCCTGTAGCGGAGGCACCGGGTTGGCGATTTTGCCCAGCAGGGCATCGCGAACCTGAATATAGTACTGGCGCTGATCGCCTTTCGGCGTGGCGAGCGTGTGCGCCTGCAGGCTGGCGTCGAACAACGTCATGCTGTCGTCATCCTGGCCCCAGCTTTCACTCCCTGGGATGACGCCTGCCAGCAGCTGGCTCTCCTGCTGGTCTGCTTTCAGTTTCACGACGCTGCCGCTATCTCCGTGGACCGTGAAACGCGAGACGCCGCCGGCCACCAGCATGCTACAGTGCAAAATCACTTTGTGCTGTGGATAGTTCAGTACCACATGTGCCCAGTCGTTAATCTCTGCGCCCTGGCGCAGGGTGGCAATATTACCCTGTACAGTTTGCGGCAGGCCGAAAAGTTGCAGCGTCTGGTCGATCAGGTGCGGGCCAATATCAAACCACAGGCCACTACCCGGTACGTTCTGTTCGCGCCAGCGGACGCGAACCTGCGGGCGGAAGCGGTCGATATGCGACTCGAAATGCTTAACCTTGCCGATCAGCCCCTGCTCGATGGCCTGCTTAATGCCGAGATAATCGCTATCCCAACGGCGGTTATGGAAGACAGAAAGCAACCGTTGCTTTTCTTCCGCCAGCGCGATCAGCTCGCGCGCTTCCTGCATATCGAGAGTAAAAGGTTTATCTACCACTACGTGCTTACCGGCATTGAGCGCCAGGCGAGCCAGCGGGGCGTGGGTGGCGTTTGGCGAAGCGAGTACCACCAGATCGACGTCCGGATGCTGAATGACCTCTTCCGGCGAAGCGATGACCGCGACATCCGGCAGATCCTGCTTCACTTTAGCTTCGTCGCGGGAGGCGACGATGGCAAGCTTTAACCCTTCGACCGAATTAATGAGCGGCGCGTGAAACGTTTTGCCGACAAATCCGTAGCCGATCAGCGCAATATTAATGTGCTTACCTGCGCCGTTGATAACTTTATGCATGACTTTCTCCACGTTATTCAGCGTCAGCAATGCTGACCTGCATTGAATTGTCTTCGCCAAGCGCGTGCCACGGCTTGTCGAGGAATAGACGATCGATGTGTTTCAGTTCGGCGACCAGGTAAGGCTCGCAGCGATTAAGTTTCAGATGATCAGCCACCAGCCAGTGCTCGACGCTGGCAGCCAGCATGGCGCGTTTCACTTCAGCATCCGCTTCCTGGCTGGCGCTAAGCCCTTGCCGCGCATGGATCGCGCAGGCGCCGAGAATGGCGATATCCGCGCGGTAACGAGAAAGCAGCGCCAGCGTGGCGCTACCGGCAAACAGCCGCTGCCGCATATCCCATTTCCCGCCAAGTAAAACCAACTCGATATCGGGCCGTTCGCTAAATAGTTGGGCAATATCCAGCGAAGGGGTGATGACCGTCAGCGGTCCTTTTAGATGCGCGGCGACGGCGAGTACCGTGCTGCCGGCGTCTAAAAATAGCGTTGCACCCGGTGGGACTTCACGCGCGACCAGCGCGCCAAGGCGTTGCTTAGTCTCGGGCAGCAGCGCATTGCGCCCCTGGCGATTCATGGCCGGAAGATCGAGGGCGATAGCGCCGCCATGGTTTTTCTGCACCAGTCCGCGTTTTTCCAGGTCACTTAGATCGCGGCGAACGGTATCGGGCGAGACCTGCAATCGTTCAACCAGTTCGCTGATGCTAATTTGACCGTTTTCGCTCAGTAGTTCGAGCAAAAACTGTTGTCGGGCGGTTTTATGCATAATTGCTGTTCCTGCAAAATACTGCAACAACCTGCATAATACAGCATGATGTGAGAATGTGAATCGCAAAAAACAGCAAAAAATGCGTTGCCAGTTAAAAGGGGAGATGGAGCATCGCTTTTTGGGAAGGGGGACCGGCTCAGCGCAGCCTGTAGAGCGTTAAACCGGTCTATTCAAGGTAATCCGCTCAGCGCATTACCCAGTGCTGATTACCGACTTGTTCGTAGCGACGGGTCGGCGGCTGCCAGTCTTTATCGCGAAACGGCGACGGCAGTTCATCGTTATTGGCTTCACGCAACAGATGGCGACGAGACGGATCGGTCTTTGGGATCGCCGCAATCAGCTTTTGCGTATACGGGTGCTGCGGATTGGCGAAAATGGCCTGCCGCGGGCCAATTTCGACGATTTCACCGAGATACATCACCGCCACCCGGTGGCTGATCCGTTCAATCACCGCCATATCATGCGAGATGAACAGAAAGGCGATTTTCATCGTTCGTTGCAGTTCGATAATCAGGTTGACCACCTGCGCCTTGACCGACACATCCAGCGCCGACACCGACTCGTCGGCGATAATCACCTTGGGATTCATCGCCAGCGCGCGGGCAATGCAGATGCGCTGGCGCTGACCACCGGAAAATTCATGCGGATAGCGGTTAAGTACCGCGACGTTGAGCCCCACTTTCTCAATTAATTCATGGGCGCGCGCCAGCGCCTGCTGGCGGGTGGCAAGGCCATTTTCCAGCAGCGGTTCAATCAGCGTTTCCTGGATTTTCAGCCGCGGATTCAGACTGGCGAACGGATCCTGAAATATCATCTGGATATCCTGACGCATCCGCTTTTGCTGCTGGCGCCCGGCTTGCAGGACGTCATAACCATGGAGACGAACATGACCGGATTGTGCCTGGACCAGGCGGATAAGACTGCGACCGGTGGTCGATTTACCGCAGCCTGATTCGCCCACCAGCGATAGCGTTTCGCCGGGCCATAAATCAAAGCTGACGTTTTCTACGGCGTGTATATGCCCGGCTAACTGATTAAAAAAGCCTTTTTTGACGGGAAAACGGGTGACCAGGTTTTTGACCGACAGCACAGGTTCGTTGCTGGTCAGACTGAGATCCGCTTCTGGCGGATAACGATGAATTTCTCCGGTTTGCAGGTTCACCGATGGAAATTTACAGGGGGTCGAGCTTACATCCATTTCACCTGCCGCAGGTACCGAGGCCAGCAGCGCGCGGGTATAGGGCTGTTGAGGTGCGGCGAATAGCGTCGGCGTGCGCTCGCATTCGATGGCGTCGCCGCGGAACATCACCAGCGTATCGTCGGCGGTTTCCGCGACCACGCCCATATCATGAGTAATAAACAGCACCGCGGTATTGTTTTCTGCCTGCAGAGTTTTAATCAGATCGAGGATTTGCCCCTGGATAGTGACGTCCAGCGCGGTAGTAGGTTCATCGGCGATCAGCAGTTTAGGCTTCAGGGCCAGCGCCATCGCGATCATCGCGCGCTGGCGCATACCGCCGGAAAACTGATGCGGATATTCATCGAAACGCTGTGCGGCATGCGGAATGCGGACTTTTTCCAGCAGGGCGATGGCCTCCTGCTTCGCCTGGCGCGCCGATAACCTCTGATGGCGGATAAAAACTTCCGCTATCTGATTGCCGATGGTAAATGCCGGATTAAGACTGGTCATCGGCTCCTGAAAAATCATCGCTACCTCGGCGCCGCGTACACGACGCATCTCCTCTTCAGGAAGCTCGAGCAGGGATTGGCCGCCGAGCAACACCTGTCCCTCGGTACGGCTATGGCGGGCAGAAAGCAGGCGCATGATGGCCATCGCCGTCACGCTTTTGCCTGAGCCCGATTCGCCGACAATCGCCAGCGTCTTACCTGGATAAAGGCTAAAACTGATATTACGCACCACTTTCTGCCAGCTATCGCCGTGGCGGAATGAGATGCTCAGATTGTTGACGGCCAGTACTGGCGCAGGCATTTCCCGGTTCATGACTCAGGACTCCCTGGCAAAGGGCGCGCGGGCGGAAACCCGCACCTGTGGGGTGAATTCGAGGTCACGCGTAAACGGCCAGGTCGGGGTCAGCATTCGCCGGCGGGCCACCCGTTCAATATCCTGATCGACGACCCCTTCCGAGAGCGCCATCAGGTTCGGATTAGCCAGCGGCGCCAGTTCCGGCGATAAATAGCCGGATTTGACCACCAGAATTTTCACCTGCCGCGGGTCTAACCCCAGCGCGCTAAAGTCAGCAATGTCGTGATACGGACGACGACTGTCAGCCACCACCACGGTAATACCGCCGGTCTGCAAAATCGCCTGATTGGCCGGGCGCTGCGGGCCTGCCGCCAGCAAACCTGTCACGGTAAAACGCGCGCTCGCGCTGACGCCCGCCGGATCGAGGTTAGCGCCGAGTGTTAGCTGTAGTTCAGCGCCAATACCGGCTTCAAAGGCCGCACGCGTTGCCGGCGCGTCGGTAATGCCGGCAACCAGAGTATTTTGCGCCTGTTGGCGTAGCAGTTCGGCGAGCACATCGCCGCGATCGCCGACGCCGCCGCCGGTTGGATTATCGCCAGAATCCGCCAGGATCACCGGGCCCGTGGCGCTGGCGATAGCCTGAGCGACGCATTCGGCTACGCTGCCCGTCCTGCAGCCGAAAACAAAATCTTCCCGCGCGTCCCAATAGGCCTGAGCCAGTTTTGCGGCCTGTTGCTCCAGTACCGCGCGATCGGTGCCGGTAAAAATGGCCGCGGCGGTGGCGCGCGGTTCATCGGCCCACACGTAGCCGACCATTAATGAGCTATCGAGTACGCCGTCTATCTGGTCGCTGTGCGGCAGCATGGCGTAGAGGCTTTTCGCCGGTTCATCTTCTGTACTGGTTCGCTCGCCAGGGAGTAATACCGGGATGGGGGCCCACACTATGCCCGGGCGCACGCCGCTTTGCAGACTATTCACCAGCATACTGACCGAACGGCGCATGGTCTCTTCGATATCGATATGCGGCGCGGTGCGATAGGTTGAGTAGATGTCGATGGCGTCGATGATGCGCTGGGTCACGTTACCGTGTAGATCGTAGCTGACGGCAATCGGGCAGTCATCGCCAACGCAGGCGCGGGCGGCGGCGATCCAGTCTCCTTCGGCATCTTCCATACCTTCAACGAACATTGCGCCGTGCATCGCCAGGTACAGGCCGTCGATCGGCAGTTGCGCCTGTAGACGGCTTAAGAATTCGGCTTTGAACTGTTCATAGGTCTCTCGCGCCACCGGGCCGCCGGGAATCGCCCTCGTGTGCAGCGTCGGCAGAAACGTCGCCGGATAATCACGTAAAAACTGAAAGTGGGGCGCCTCCAGCAGGGCATCGCCCTTGACGGTGCGAAACTCCGCTTCATGAGTCAGTACCGGGTTAAACGTGCTGCATTCAATATGTATTCCGCCAACGGCAATGCGCATAGGGACCTCGAAATTAGGCTGGGAAGAGAACATGAGTCAGCGCGACGCTCGCCGCGGCGAGCGCCCAACTGTCCTGCGTCAGCGGGCGATAGATAAGCGGTGTGTTTCCCGCCATCCCCGGCAGCAGGTTGGTTTCTATAGCTTGTTGCATAACGGTATTCAGTAAACCGTTAAAGCTTTCCGGCTGATGGGCAAGCATGATCGCCGCCGGATCGTGGGTCTGGATCTGATGTGAAATAGCCAACCCTAAGGCGTCACCGGCCCGATGCAAGATCTGGATGGCGGCAGTGTGGCCCTTGCGCGCCATGGCCTCCAGTTCATCCAGTTGGTCGGTGTTGATACCGGCCATGCGCGCCTGTTCAAAGATAGCGGTGAGAGACGCAATGGTGTCGAGACAGCCGCGCTTCCCGCAGCGACAAGGCGTGCCCGCCGGCACAATGGTGCAATGGGCTATTTCGCCTGCGCCGCCGTGGGCGCCGCGCCAGATTCGGTCATAGATGACCGCCGCGCTGCCGATGCCGCTGCCGTGGGAAATCACCACTGCGCTCTCCAGCTTGCGCAGATGACCAAACGTTTTCTCCCAGTTCGCCAGCGCCCGGGTGTCGTTTTCAATAAATACCGGGATCCCGCCGGTCGCGTGGCTTAACAATTCAGCTAGCGGCACCTGATGCCAGCCCAGCAGCGCCGACTGTACGCAGACCGCTTGCGCGGCGTCCACAAAGGCAGACAGGGCAAAACCGATGCCGACGAGCCGTTGGCGCTCGATGAGCGTATCGTTTAATAAACTGCGGATTTCACCCGCCAGTTGCTGGATTACGTCGGGGATTTCAAGCTGTGGCGTGAGCAGGCGCTCGGCGATTTTCTCGCCGCTGGCATTCATCAGCACCAACACAAGCTGATTATCAATCAGTGAGATGCCGATGGCGTAAGCAGCGTCCGGCGCCAGGGACAGGGTGACGGAGGGGCGTCCCTGACCGCCGGAAGCGGCCATATCGCTCTCCTGTAGCAGACCATCAGCCAGCATCTCTTTTACCAGCGCACCAATGGCCGCTTTACTCATACCCGTCAGGCGGGCGAGGTCAGCGCGGCTGGCGCCTTCCTCGCTACAGACCAAATGAATCAATTGTTGGTGGAGTTTGTTCAGCATAGTTACTCAGCCATAACGCTTTTTTCTGAACATAATCGCGGGCTGGCGCTTTAGCAACCAGTTTATTTTCAAAAATAACTAAAACATCACATATAAGTTAAATTTATTACCTAATTAAGCGTTATTCATGGCTAATATCACATTTATGGGACTCTGTTTTGGGTAAAAAGAAAACCTAATCGCAACATAACAGCCACAACTGGCGACATAACAGACAGGTAGGGGTTAACGGATGAAGGCAATTATGAATAAATATCGACTTGCCATGCTGGCAGGCTTACTGGCGACTGGCGGGGCGACGGCGCTGCAGGCGGCGACGCTGAACGTGATGCAAAACGAACCTCCGCGGAGCATGGATCCTGGCGATCAAACCGCGACCTTTACCGATACTGTATTAAAACCGATGTACGAAGGACTGGTGGATTTATCGCCGGATTTCAAGATAGCGCCCGCGCTGGCCACCGCCTGGAAGGTTAGCGATGACGGTAAAGTCTGGACGTTTACCCTGCGTAAGAACGTCACTTTTCATGATGGCTCGCCGTTTAATGCCGATGCGGTAGTTGCCAATATCGAACGACATATCGACCCAAAAGGCGGTCTGGCCGCGAGTTCGCGGATGCGCAACGTTATCGCCTCAGTGAAGAAGATTGATGATAACAACGTCGAGATTACGCTGAAAAAGGTCTATCCCTCTTTCCTCAATCTGTTGACCGGCGGCTCGGCGAAGATGGTGAGCCCGGCGGCGGCGAAAGCCGGCACCATTGGCCGTAAAGCGGACGGTACCGGCCCGTACATGCTGCAAGAGTATAAAACCGGTGAATACGTGCTGGAGAAGAAAAACCCGAAATACTGGGGCGAGAACCACGGCCCGGATGAGATTAAGTGGACCTGGAGCGCGGAGCCGTCGGTAATGAACATGGCGCTACTTTCCGGCCAGGTCGATGTGATTAACCCGGTACCGCCGCAGTTTGGTCGGCAGTTGAAAAGCAACCCGCAGGTGAAACTGGAGCAGGGGCAGGGGGCGTCGGTATTCTGGGTGGCGCTCAACGTTGAGCAAAAACCGCTGAACGATGTCCGCGTGCGTCAGGCTCTGAACCTGGCGACTGACAAAGAAGCGCTGCTGAAGGCGGTGATGTTTGGCTTTGCTTCTGCCGCCAACTCGCCGCTGGCGCCGGTGAACGAAGGATATGATAAAACCCTCAACGACTATCCGTGGGATCTCGATAAAGCGAAAGCGCTATTAAAAGAGGCCGGTTACCCGCAGGGCTTTGAGATGAACATCGCCGTGCAGGGACCGGATGCGCGTACCGCGCAAATCCTGCAGGCGATGTGGGGCAAAGTCGGCGTGAAGCTCAATATCCAGCAGATGGAGAGCGGCGTCTGGAGCAAAGCGGCGTTTGCCCCGGCGGCGGAAAAGTTGGCCAACCGTACCGATGCGGTGCTGGCCTCCTGGTCCTCCGGCCTTAATGGGTCTGATTTGCAACTGCGCCCGCTGTACTACTCACAGAGCGCCGCGCCGGCCGGGGCTAACCTTGGCTTCTACCGCAACCCACAGGTAGATGAGCTGTTAGATAAGGCCGCTACCACCATGGATGACAACGCGCGTATTGCTGAATATGTGGCGGCGCAAAAGGCCATTATGCAGGACGCGCCGCATGTGATGCTCTACTTCCAGGACGATCTGTACGCCACCCGCGCCACCATTAAAGGCGTGCGGATGGAGCCGGGCGGCGAAATTATCGTTACCGAAGCGCAAAAGCCATAACGTCGAGGTCAGGGTGGAGTTGTTATGAAAGCTTATGTGATTAAAAAACTGCTTTCTTTGCCGCTGATCCTGCTGGGGGCATCGCTGATTGTCTTTCTGGCGATCAGGATGCTCCCCGGTGACCCGGCCCGCCTGATGGCCGGGCCGCAGGCCACCCAGGATGATGTCAGCCGTATGCATACGCGTCTTGGACTGGACGATCCGCTGGCGGTGCAGTATAGCCATTTCGTTAGCGGAATGCTGAAAGGGGATTTTGGCACCTCGCTGAAGTCCGGCCAGCCGGTCTCCGCCGAAATGAGCGAACGGGTTCCTTATACTTTAGGCCTGGCGCTACTGGCGTGGATGATGGCGGTGATCCTCGGTATTCCCATGGGGATGTGCGCGGCCATTTACCGCAATCATGTAGCCGACCATGTGCTGATGCTGGTGGCGATTGCTGGCGCGTCGATAGCCAATTTCTGGCTGGCGCTGATCGCCATGGATACCTTTTCGGTGAAGCTGGGCTGGCTGCCGCTACTGGGCGCCGAAGGCTGGAAAAGCTATATCCTGCCGTCGGTTTGCCTGGGGATTTTCCCGATGGCGGTGATGTCGCGGATGACCCGCTCCAGTATGGTTGATGTGTTAGGCGAGGATTACATCCGCACCGCGAGGGCCAAAGGGCTGGCGCCGTTTCAGGTCTATTTCAAGCATGCGCTGCGCAATGCGCTGATCCCCATCGTGACGATTATCGCACTGAACTTCGGCAGCCTGATCGGCGGCGCGGTGGTGACCGAGTCGGTGTTTAACTGGCCGGGGATAGGCCGCTATCTGGTGGATTCGGTACGCTATCGCGATTATCCCGTCATTCAGGGAGTGACGATGATTACGGTGGCAAGCGTGGTGGTGATGAACCTGGTTGGCGAGATGATTATCGCCAGAATCAACCCGAAAATAAGGTTTGACTGATATGTCGGAAATTTCACTCGCCAAATCGCGCAGCGGTGTGCTCAGCGGCCTGCGCTGGGGGATGGAGCATCCCTCGCTGACCCTCGGCGGCATCATCGTCGCCTTAATCGTGGTATGTGCCCTCTTCGCGCCGTGGTTAAGCCACTACGATCCCTATGCGCAGGACCTGCTGAATATTCTCTCCGCACCGTCGGCCGACCACTGGCTGGGCACCGATGACTATGGCCGCGATATTTTTTCCCGCACCATTTACGGCGCCAGGATCTCGCTGATTGAAGTGGTGGTCAGCGTGGCGCTGTCGCTACTGATGGGGCTACCTCTGGGCATTATCGCCGCCCTGTGCGGTAAAAGTGTCGACCACCTGATTATGTGGGTGATGGATGTCATTTTCGCTTTTCCCGGTATCGTGCTGGCCATCCTGCTGGTCAGCGTCCTCGGCGCAGGGTTGATGAATATGCTGCTGGCGATCGCTATCTTCTCGGTGCCGGTTTACGCGCGCCTCAGCCGTAACCTGACGTTGGGCATCAAGAATATGGAGTACATGGAAGCGGCACGGGCACTGGGAATTGGCTATCGCCGGCAGATAATCCACTACATCCTGCGAAATACCCTGGGGCCGATTACCGTGCAGGCGACATTGACCGGCGGCTCGGTGATCCTCGCCGCGGCTTCGCTCTCCTTCCTCGGCATGGGCGTGCAACCGCCGATGCCGGAGTGGGGGACAATGATGAGCGATGGGCGTAACTTCCTGGGTATCAGCCTGGGGATTTCGCTATGGCCGGGGCTGGCTATTGTCTTTTCGGTATTAGGCTTCAACCTGCTGGGCGATGGCCTGCGTGATTTAATGGATTCGCGCCTATGAGTAACAGCGTGCTTTGTCTGGATATTGGCGGCTCCTTTATTAAAAGCGCGGTTTCTCCGGCGCTGGGGCAACTTGTTATGCCGCGCCAGCGGGCGATGCCGCTAAGCTCCTGGCCCGCCTTCGTCTACGCTGTGCAGGAGATTATCGCGCAATATGGCGATGCGATTAGCGAACAGAGTCCACTGGCGCTCTCCTGCGCCGGAGTGGTGGATGTTGCCAACGATCGTATTCTGTCGAGCAACATTCCGCCGTTCGCCGGTATTGATATTACCCGTTCGCTGCAGGCTGAGCTCGGGCGCCCGGTGGCGATGGCTAATGATGCTGACTGTTTTACCTTAGCCGAGGCGCGTTTCGGCGCGGCAAAAGATCTGCCGGTGGTGTTGGGCGTGATCCTCGGCAGCGGGATCGGCGGGGGGATTGCCATCAACGGCAACATTCTCTACGGCAATCAGGGGATCGGCGCCGAGTGGGGGCACGGACCCATTACGCGCACTCATCTGCGGGGAATTGAGTTGCCGCGGCTGGCCTGCGGCTGCGGACAGCAGGGCTGCCTCGATACGCTCGGCGGTGCAAAAGGGATGCAGCGGCTGCATCAACTGCTCAGCGGTCAGGCGTTAAGCAGTGTCGAGATCGTGAAGCAGGGTATGGCCGGAGAAGAGACAGCGGCGTTGACCCTTGAAGTATGGCTTGAGCTGGTGAGCGAACCGTTGGCTCATGCGGTAAATATCCTCGGGCCGCATAAAATCGTCGCAGGCGGCGGGCTGGCGAGCGAAACGACGCTGCTGGAGCGCCTTGATACAGCATTGCGGGCAAAGATTCTGCTGAAGAGCGCTGAGCCACTACTGGTCGCCGGGCGATTTAGTCGCGAAGGGGGATTATTGGGAGCATCGGTGCTGGGCTGGGAAAAATTTTAGCCAGAAATGTGGCGAATTTGACGGAAGCTTCTAGGATTAGAGCCTATCCCAGTAGGCGTAATTGGCACAGCCAGTTTGAACACGGACAGCGCGCAGAAACCGGAGCGTACACGTAGTACGTGAGGATTTCGAGCACTGCCCAGGTTCAAAATGGCAAGTAAAATAGCCCTAATGGGATAGGCTCTTAGTCTGCTTATAAAAATGGAGTAATAACCATGTGCACTAATTTACACGATAACGCCCGCCGCTATGCGGAAGAGAAAAAATGAACGCTTGCTACTAATCCTGTCCTGTGCCCGCCCAGACGACGGCAAAGGTTAATACAGTGGATTAGCCGACGACTGATACGAACGAATAAGAACCCGCCAATGGCGGGTTCTCCCTTTCTGGCGGCCTGAACAACTTTTGTGCTGTAGTGCCATTAGCGTCATTAAAAACGGTGCGCTGTCTACTTGTTAGGCGATTGCGACGATTGCGGGAGGCGAAATGCAGCCGAATAGCGTACCTTATGGATTATTCACGCTTTTTACAGACATGCATTAATGGAGGTTCAGTGGACGCGATTAAGGGCTCGGAGCTGAAAGTGCCGGACGCCATCTTTGCATGGGTGCTCGACGGGCAGGGCGGCGTAAAGCCGCTGGCTGATGACGATATTATCGATAAGAGCAGTCCCTGCTGGCTACATCTCAATTATACCCATACCGACAGCGCCGACTGGTTAGCCGCCACGCCGTTGTTACCGAATAATGTTCGCGACGCGCTGGCCGGTGAAAGCACGCGCCCGCGGGTGACGCGTATCGGCGATGGCGCGCTGATTACCTTGCGTTGTATCAACGGCAGCACCGATGAACGCCCCGATCAACTGGTGGCGATGCGACTGTATATGGACGAGCGGCTAATCGTTTCCACCCGTCAGCGTAAGGTGCTGGCGCTGGATGATGTGCTGGGGGATCTGCAGGAAGGCAACGGGCCGACGGATTGCGGCAGCTGGCTGGTGGAAATTTGCGATGCGTTGACCGATCACGCCAGCGAGTTTATTGAACAGCTGCACGACCGGATTATCGACCTTGAAGATGACCTGCTTGATCAGCAGGTGCCGCCGCGCGGTTTTCTGGCGCTACTGCGAAAGCAGCTTATCGTCATGCGCCGCTATATGGCTCCGCAGCGCGATGTCTACGCCCGCCTTGCCAGTGAGCGCTTGCCATGGATGAGTGACGATCATCGTCGCCGGATGCAGGATATTGCCGACCGTCTTGGCCGCGGTCTTGACGAGATTGACAGCTGCATTGCCCGCACGGCAATCATGAGCGATGAAATCGCACAGATCATGCAGGAGTCGCTGTCGCGGCGGACTTACACGATGTCATTGATGGCGATGGTTTTTTTGCCCAGCACCTTCCTGACTGGTCTGTTTGGCGTCAACCTTGGCGGTATTCCTGGCAACAGCTGGCATCTTGGCTTTTCGATATTTTGCGTAATGTTAGTTGTTCTAATCGGTGGTGTTACCTGGTGGTTACATCGTAGTAAATGGTTGTAAGAAATTGTCTTTTCAGGTGATTTTGCCGCTGAAACTCCGGCAATATTTGAGCGAAATCAATAAACCATCTACCCATTCAGGGCAATATCTCTCTCGCAGGTGAATGCAACGTCAAGCGATGGGCGTTGCGCTCCATATTGTCTTACTTCCTTTTTTGAATTACTGCATAGCACAATTGATTCGTACGACGCCGACTTCATTGAGTCGGCTTTTTTTTTGCCCTCTGCCAGCTAACTTCTACGCTTAAAGAATAGTCCTGTAAAGAGAGGGGATAAAATATGCGTAACATGGCGCTGTCCTTGCAGTCGATACCCATCGGCCCTGAGCCCAATGACCCGGTGCCGGTGCCCGATCCGCGGCCTCGCCCGCACCCGCTTCCCGACCCGCCGCCGGACGATGACCCGATTAAATTGTCGCATCAAGAGCGGAGATCTGCGAGGATACGCGCCTGCAGATTGTCCGCCCTTTAATGCGAGAAAACATTGTGACCGCTTTTTCAACACTGAACCTTTTGCCCGAAGCTCAACTGAACAACCTTAACGAACTGGGATATCACGCAATGACGCCGGTGCAGGCTGCCGCATTGCCTGCGATCCTGGGCGGAAAGGATGTGCGCGTACAGGCGAAAACCGGCAGCGGTAAAACGGCGGCCTTTGGTCTGGGATTGCTACAGCACGTTGATGCCGGTCTGTTCCAGACCCAATCACTGGTGCTGTGCCCGACCCGCGAACTGGCGGATCAGGTTGCTGGCGAGCTGCGTCGCCTGGCGCGTTTTTTGCCAAATATTAAAGTATTAACCCTCTGCGGCGGCCAGCCTTTCGGCGCCCAGCGCGATTCCTTACAGCATGCGCCGCATATTATTGTCGCGACGCCTGGCCGCCTGCTTGACCACCTGCAGAAGGGGACCGTATCGCTGGACGCGTTGCAGACGCTGGTTATGGATGAAGCCGATCGCATGCTCGATATGGGCTTTAGCGACGCCATCGATGAAGTGATTCGTTATGCGCCAGCTTCGCGCCAGACCTTACTGTTCTCCGCGACCTGGCCGGAAGCTATTGCCGCAATCAGCGGCCGGGTGCAGCGGGATCCGCAGACGATTGAAATCGATAGCGTTGATGCGCTGCCGTCTATTGAACAGCAGTTCTTCGACGTTTCGCAAAGCGGTAAAATCAAGCTGCTGCAAAAATTGCTCAGCCAGCATCAGCCGGCTTCCTGCGTGGTATTTTGTAATACTAAGCGTGATTGTCAGGCGGTGTGCGATGCATTAAACGCTGCCGGCCAGAGCGCGCTATCGCTGCATGGCGACCTGGAGCAGCGTGACCGCGATCAGACGCTGGTGCGTTTTGCCAACGGTAGCGCGCGCGTACTGGTGGCGACTGACGTGGCGGCGCGCGGCCTGGATATCAAATCGCTGGAGCTGGTGGTTAACTTTGAACTGGCGTGGGATCCTGAAGTTCACGTTCACCGTATCGGGCGTACCGCGCGCGCAGGCGAAAGCGGCCTGGCGATTAGTTTCTGCGCGCCGGAAGAGGCGCAGCGCGCTAACATTCTTGCCGAAATGTTGCAGATCAAACTCAACTGGGTTAACGCGCCGGCGGGTAATCATATTGCGCCGCTGCAGGCGGAAATGGCGACCCTGTGTATTGATGGCGGCAAAAAGGCGAAGATGCGTCCGGGCGATGTGCTGGGGGCGTTAACTGGCGATATGGGGTTTGATGGCGCGGATATCGGTAAGATCAATGTTCATCCCGCGCATGTTTATGTCGCTATCCGTCAGGGCGTGGCGCAGAAGGCGTATAAGCAGCTGCAAAACGGCAAGATCAAAGGCAAGTCCTGCCGCGTACGTTTGCTGAAGTAAGGGCGGCAAGTGACGGTCTCCGGCGCTTGCCGGAGACGTGTTGCTTGTTATTTTACTTCAACCACATTCAGACGCAGTTCATCTAACTGAGCGTCTTCTTCTTCCGGCTGCCAGCCCGCAGGCTGCAGCGGGATTTCTTCGCGGTCAAAGGCCAGATCGCCGCCGTCAACCACCGCAGAACCGTGTGTGATGGATTTAAAATCAAACAGATTGACGTCGCTCAGGTGCGACGGCACCACGTTCTGCATTGCGCTAAACATGGTTTCGATACGACCAGGATAGCGTTTATCCCAATCGCGCAGCATATCGGCGATCACCTGACGCTGCAGGTTAGGCTGGGAGCCGCACAGGTTACAAGGAATGATCGGGAAGCCTTTGGCCTGCGAGAAGCGTTCGATATCTTTTTCGCGGCAGTAGGCTAGCGGGCGGATAACGATATGTTTGCCGTCATCGCTCATCAGCTTCGGCGGCATACCTTTCATTTTGCCGCCGTAGAACATGTTGAGGAACAGCGTCTGCAGGATATCGTCGCGGTGATGACCGAGCGCGATTTTGGTCGCGCCCAGTTCGGTCGCCGTACGGTAGAGAATGCCGCGACGCAGACGAGAACACAGTGAGCAAGTGGTTTTGCCTTCCGGGATTTTCTCTTTAACGATGCCGTAAGTGTTCTCTTCGACAATCTTATACTCAACGCCCAGCTGTTCCAGATACGCTGGCAGAATGTGCTCCGGGAAGCCCGGCTGTTTCTGATCGAGGTTAACGGCCACCAGCGAGAAAGAAATAGGTGCGCTTTTTTGCAGGCTGCGCAGAATTTCCAGCATGGTATAGCTGTCTTTACCGCCGGAAAGACAGACCATAATACGGTCGCCATCTTCAATCATGTTGAAGTCGGCGATCGCCTCACCGACATTGCGACGCAGTCGTTTCTGCAGTTTGTCGATATTGTATTTTTCTTTCTTTGTAACTTGCTGATTATCTTGCATTATTAACGTTCTCTGAAACTAAAGGGGCATATAGGGGGCAAAATGATTTAAAGCCCAAGCCGGGAATTCAGCATTGAAAGCTGGTCGCCGTTCATCTCTTCAATCCATGTACTGTAAACTTCGTACACCATCTGTGCGTTTTCATGCCCCATCTGAATGGCTATAAAAGACGGGTTTACGCCAGCCGACAGCAGCCAGCAAGCGAAAGTATGCCGCGTATGGTACGGATTCTTGCGCCGAATGCCAGCGCGTTTTACTGCTGCCTCCCAACGGCTTCCTCTGCGGCTGTGTGAGTAGTACGGTTTTTGCTCGCCATTTGAAAGCCCGCAGTTAAGCGGGCTCGCGGGGAATCAGGCGACTTTCTTATCAGCTTTGCTGGCGATAAATTTCGAGGCGGGAACAATGCGGCTAAACTCTTCCTGCGCGCGGGTGTCATTCTCCACCTCCCACAAATCTACAGCAGCCTGAAGGTTAAGCCAGAAATCAACGGTGGTATTGAAGGCTTTAGACAGGCGAAATGCCATGTCAGTAGTTAGTTTGCGGTTGTTGTTAACTAATGCACTTACACTATTACGATGCACATGTATCATTTCCGCAAGTTCGTTGATTTTTAAATCTAGCGGCTCCAGGTATTCAAACTGCAGGATGTCACCTACGGTAGTTGGTTTTCTGGTTGCCTGTTTCATAGTATTCCTTGAGGTTTTTGAGTTTCAAAAGGCGCCAGCTGCAACTGGCACCCTTATTTAGTACTTGTGCGGATCCAGGTAAAGGTCTTCCGCTTTTCCATCCACCCACTTAAATATCAAGCGGTACTGCTGGTTAATTCTAATTGACGAATAACCTTCCAATTTGCCGTTTAGCTCTTCATATCTATTACCAGGTGGCGAGCGTAAATCCAGATAGGTAACGGCGGCATTGATGATATCGAGTTTGCGAGCTAGCGTGGTATGTATGTCTGGAGGAATTTTTTTATGTGGTGCCGAGTGCAAAAAAAACTCTTCCAACCATACATCACGAAAGCTACCTATGTGATTCTGCATTCCATTTAAGCCTCCCTGATCCTTTATGTGGTCATTTTACTGCACTCATGCACAGTGCGCAAGTGCAGTAAAATCTTGTTCAGATTACAGGTTGAAAAGCAGATCTCTTATTGTGAGGGAGCGTTTGCTGGTGGGGTTGTAGGTATTCCTGCAAAAAAACCATGCACCTCCGACATACTGAATATGTCCCTTGAGAAGGTCGAGTGCGTAAAGCCCGCCGGGCGGCGGGCTTGGGATTACCTGACGACCAGCACCGAGCACTCGGCATGGCGCACCACCGCCGCGGCGTTAGAGCCGAGCAGATAGGTAGTAATGTCCGGGCGATGCGAGGCGATAATGACCAGGTCGGCGGGCAGCGATTTAGCCAGCGCCAGAATCTTATCTTTTGGCGAGCCCTCGGCAACGTGGAAATGCATTCTGTCTTCCGGAATGGCGAAGCCTTTTGCCAGCTCACGCAACTGCGCTTCCGATTCGGCGCGTAGTTCATCCATAGCCGGCAGTTCAGCGGTATAGGCCATGCCCAGGGAGGCGTAGTAGGGTAGCGAAGGGATAACGGTGAGGAAATGCACCTGCGCGTCATCGACGCGTGCTTCGGATTCAACGTGGCGGATCACACGTTGCGTAAATTCTTTATCAGAAATATCGATGGGTACCAGAATCATTCTACTCATAAAACCTCCTGTTTTAATAACCACCAAAACAGTATGCCATCAGGATTGAGGTTCTACTACAGCGTGAATCACAAATTGCTACGGGAACCGCTATTTTATTGGCGGTTGAAGTGAAATGCCCGCCGCGATCGGCGGGCGCAGGCATTAGAACTGATATACCAGACCCAGTGCTACGATATTGTCGGTAGAAATACCGTTGTCTTTATAGAAGTCATCATTGCCGTCGAGCAGGTTGATTTTGTAATCAACGTAGGTGGACATATTACGGTTGAAGTAATAGGTCGCGCCGACATCCATATATTTAACCAGATCTTTATCAGAGTACTGGCCGCCGTAGACCAGATCTTTACCTTTGGACTGCAGGTAGGAAATTGCCGGACGCAGACCGAAATCGAACTGGTACTGTGCGGTCACTTCAAAGTTCTGGGTTTTGTTGGCAATGGTGCCATTCTGATTGCCGTACGGCGTCATGTTACGGGTTTCAGAATACATGGTCGCCAGATAGATGTTGTTAGCATCGTATTTAACGCCTGCGGTCCAGGCATCGGCTTTATCACCGCCCGCGGTAGACTGATGGGTCTGCTCGTTGGTACGGTCAGAAGAGCTGTAGGCCGCGCCTACGCTGACGCCCATACCTAAATCATAGGTAGAGGAGATACCGAAGCCATCACCGTTGGAGTTTTTAACATCGCGGCCGTCGCCATTGGCGGTACCTTCCTGGCTGGCGGAAGGGTTATATTCATGGCTGGCTTGGTTTTCGTTTTTACCCTGATACTGGAGCGCGAAGTTCAAGCCGTTAACCAGGCCGAAGAAATCGCTGTTACGATAGGTCGCGACACCGTTGGCGCGGCCGGTCATAAAGTTGTCGGCCTGAGTATAAGAGTCGCCGCCGAACTCTGGCAGCATATCGGTCCAGGCTTCGACGTCGTACAGGACGCCGTAGTTACGGCCATAGTCGAATGAACCGTAGTCGCCCGCTTTGATCCCGGCGAACGCCAGACGAGTCCATGCCTGATCGCCAGAGCTTTCGGTGTTGTTAGCCTGAACGTTGTATTCCCACTGACCGTAGCCGGTGAGCATATCGTTAATTTGCGTTTCACCTTTAAAGCCGAAGCGCAGGTAGGTCTGATCGCCGTCTTTACTGGAGTCGCTGGAGAAATAATGTAAACCGTCTACCTTGCCGTAGAGATCTAATTTGTTGCCATCTTTATTATAAATTTCTGCCGCGTGAGCAGCGCCGGCAGCCAATAATGCCGGGATAACCAATGCCAGTGCTTTTCTTTTCATTTGGATATTCCTTTAACTATTTTTGTTTTAACTTCCTGGGTGGAAGTACGGCCATGCTAAAGGAGCGCATTCTGATATGATAAGTATCAATTGTTACAATATAAGTAAATTCTAAAGCAAATAAATATACAGTAATGATAATTTCCCACATGAATATATTGTAAGGACGCATATAAAATAAAAATTATACATCATCGTTTGAATATCGTATTCTGCCTGGGTTATATGCCTTTATTGTCATTTAAAATTTATATTGTTGCCGTCGCATTCATATCGAATGATTAATTCGTCGGAAAATGACAAGCCCGAATAGTTTTACTATTCGGGCTTTTTTTATAGCGCCAGATTTCCGTCAGCCGGGTTAACTTTCGGTTGCCGGTTTCTCCGCTTTACCTGCCAGCTGCGCCAGGAAATCATAGCGTTTTTGCAGGTCGGCGGCCGCGTCCTTCCACAACTGCTCGGCGACTTCCGGCTGCTGGGCGTTCAGACGACGGAAGCGTTGTTCGTTGAGCAGCGTTTCAGCCAGCGCGTCTGATGGCGGGCGCGAGTCCAGCGCCAGCGGCAGCTTGCCTTCATCGGCGCGACGCGGGTCGAAGCGGTACAGCGGCCAGAAGCCGGTTGCCGTCAACTGGCGCATCTGGTCGTGGCTCAACGCCAGGTCATAGCCGTGCTCCTCACACGGGCTATAGGCAATTATCAACGATGGACCCGGATAGGCTTCCGCCTCCTGAATCGCCTTCACCGTCTGGTTAAGCTGCGCGCCGAGTGAAATCTGCGCCACATAAACATGACCGTACATCATCATGCTTACGCCGAGATCCTTGCGCGCCTTACGTTTGCCGTGCTCGCCAAACTTGGTGACTGCGCCGAGCGGCGTCGCCTTCGATGCCTGACCACCGGTATTGGAGTAACATTGCGTATCGAGCACCAGGATATTGACGTTTTCGGTCAGGCTCAGCACATGGTCAAGACCGCCAAAGCCAATATCATAGGCCCAGCCATCACCGCCGATAAGCCAGACTGATTTCTCGACTAACGCATCCGCATCGGTGAGCAGCTCTTCGGCCCCTTCGACCCCCGTCAGCGCCTGACGCAGCTCGGCGACCTGTTGGCGGCGCGCTTCCGGCGACGCTTCCGTATGCAGCGCGGCGTTCAATTCGGCTGGAAGTTTATCGGCAAATTCGCTCAACAACCGCATCACGCGCTGGCGGTGTTGGTCGACGGTTAAGCGGAAGCCCAGGCCGAATTCGGCGTTATCTTCAAACAACGAGTTGGCCCACGCCGGACCACGGCCGTTAGCGTCAGTGGTATAAGGCGTTGAGGGGAGGTTGCCGCCGTAAATGGACGAACAGCCGGTGGCGTTGGCAATCAACATCCGATCGCCATACAACTGGGTCAACAGTTTGATATACGGCGTTTCGCCGCAGCCCGAGCAGGCGCCAGAGTATTCAAACAGCGGGCTAATTAGCTGCGAGGTGCGAATATCAATGCGCTCAAGTTTGGTGCGATCGATTTCCGGCAGGTTGAGGAAGTAGTCGTAATTGACTTTCTCTTCTTCAACGTGCTCAAGGCGCGACATCATATTGATGGCCTTGATGTCCGGATTCTGGCGATCTTTCGCCGGGCACACTTCGACGCACAGGTTGCAGCCGGTGCAATCTTCCGGCGCGACCTGCAGAACGTATTTCTGCCCGCGCATATCGCGGGATTTCACATCCAGCGAGTGCAGGCTGGCTGGCGCGTTTTCCATCTCTTGCGGAGCGACCACTTTGGCGCGGATCGCCGAATGCGGACAGGCGGCGACGCAGTGGTTGCACTGGGTACACAGCTCTTCCTTCCAGATCGGGATCTCTTCGGCAATGTTGCGTTTTTCCCAACGGGTGGTGCCCATGGGCCAGGTACCATCTGGCGGCAGCGCGGAGACCGGCAGCGCATCGCCAAGGCCGGCAAGCATCGCCGCGGTGACGGTTTTGACAAAGTCCGGCGCGGCATCGGAGACCACTGGCGGACGGTTGGGGCTGCTGGCGTTAACCGGCTGCAGCGGCACTTCCGCCAGCGATTCGCGGGCCAGCGCCAGCGCCTGCCAGTTGCGTTCCACCAGCTCCTGGCCTTTGCTGCTGTAGCTTTTGGCAATCGCACCCTGTAGTTCGGCCAGCGCGCTGTCGCCCGGCAGGATTTGGGTTAAATGGAAAAAGGCCATCTGCATAACGGTGTTGATGCGCGCGCCAAGGCTGCACTCACGGGCGATTTTCGCCGCGTTAACGACATAAAAGCGCGCCTGCTTTTGATTCAGCGCGGCCTGTACTTCCTGGGGCAGGCGGGACCATACCTCATCAGCGCTATAGGGGGTATTGAGCAGGAAAATGCCGCCGGGCTTCAACCGCTCTACCATCTGATATTTATCGATAAACTGCAGTTGGTGGCAGCCGACGAAATCGGCCTGCGAGATCAGATACGAAGAGCGAATCGGTTTTTCGCTGATGCGTAGGTGCGAGACGGTCAGGCCGCCGGCCTTCTTCGAATCATAGACAAAATAGCCTTGTGAGAACCACGGCGTGGAGTTGCCAATAATCTTGATATTGTTCTTGGTCGCCGAGACGCTACCGTCGCTACCGAGGCCGTAAAACAGCGCTTCCAGCTTCGCTTCCGCCGGTAGCGTATTTTCCGCCAGCGGCAGCGAAAGGTTCGTCACATCATCATAAATGCCCACGGTAAAGCGGGGTTTTGGCTGTGCGGCCTGTAATTCATTAAAGATGGCCAGCACGCATTCCGGGCCAAACTCTTTGGACGAGAGACCATAGCGGCCGCCGATAGTACGTGGTAGCGTTTCGCGCTCGCCGCGGTTGAAGGCTTCCGCCAGCGCGGTCATCACGTCGAGATACAACGGTTCGGCAAGCGCGCCAGGTTCTTTGGTGCGATCCAGTACGGCAACCGCGCGGGCGCTCTCCGGTAGCGCCTGCAGCAGATGCGTGGCGGAGAACGGGCGATAGAGGCGAACTTTCAGCACGCCGACTTTTTCCCCACGGCTCAGCAGTTCATCCACGACCTCTTCACAGGTGCCGATAGCGGACCCCATGATGACAATTACCCGTTCCGCCTGCGGGTGACCATAAAATTCGAACGGTTTGTACTGGCGACCGGTGGCGGCGGCGAAATCATTCATCGCCGTTTCAACGTGTTCGTATACCGCGTCGTACCACGGGTTGGTCGCTTCACGGGACTGGAAATAAGTGTCCGGATTGGCGGAGGTGCCGCGAATGACCGGATGCTCCGGGTTAAGGGCGCGTTGGCGATGCTCGGCGATTTTATTCTGCGGCAGCAGGGAACGAATGGTGTCATCCGCCAGCGGCGCGATTTTGTTGATTTCGTGCGAGGTGCGGAAACCATCAAAAAAATGGATAAACGGCACCCGGCTTTGCAGTGTGGCGATATGGGAAATCAGCGCGAAGTCCTGCGCTTCCTGGACGCTGCTGGCGCACAGCATCGCGCAGCCGGTCTGGCGCACGGCCATCACGTCGGAATGATCGCCGAAAATTGACAGGGCGTGGGTAGCCACGGTGCGGGCGGCGACGTGCAGGACAAATGGCATCAACTGGCCGGCCAATTTATACAGCGTCGGGATCATCAGCAGCAGGCCCTGCGATGACGTAAAGGAAGTGGAAAGGGCGCCGGTCTGCAGCGCGCCGTGCACGGCGCCGATAGCCCCGGCTTCCGACTGCATCTCGACCACGCGGGGGACATCGCCCCAGACGTTTTTCAGCCCATCGCCAGACCAGGCGTCAGCCTGCTCCGCCATCGTTGAACTGGGCGTAATCGGGTAGATGGCGATAACTTCACTCGTGCGAAACGCGACTGAAGCGACCGCGCCATTACCGTCAATCGTAATCATAAGAAGACACCCTTACATTGCGCAAAAAGAAGGGACCCGTGAAACGGCGACGAGTCCTGTAATTATGCTTTCATTTTAGCAAACGCCCGCCGCGGCCATTTTCGCATTTGTGTCCTTGGGAATGTCCTTATCTATGTTTGGATCAATTTTTTGGCGGAAAAACAAAAATGTGGCTGGTAAAGGGTCGAAGAAGGTGTTGACGGATACCTACGCTGCACCGCTTAAACAAAGCAAAATCTATTTTTAAATTTAATAGCTTTTAGCCAACCGGCAATCGCGTGCTATTTATTTGCTGCGGTGAATTCCCCTCTGCGGCGGAGCGTTCAGTTCAGTCTCCTGTTGGCGAAAATTAGCACGCGAATTAGTTCGAACTGGCTAATTCACCGGGAGGCACCCGGCACCGCAATCACCATTTGCAAACTATGAAACCCGATCGCTGCAAGCGTGATTTTTTCGTCGGGAAAATATTTAGCGCTGGAATGAAAGCCGCGCTGCTGCGGCGCTTTGCCTGACGAGATCAAGCTTTAAGCGGAAAATTTGCTAGAAAATGTTAATGAGGCGCATAAATACGTATTTCGCCTCTCGACGGCAGGCGCTGCGCTGCCTATTATTCTTGAGTTTGTTTATTCTAAGATGTTTCTGAAGGGGGAGAGGATGCGAGCTGCGTTTTTAGTGGGATTTGCGGCGTTATTACTGTCGGCTTGTAGTAACGAGCCGGTGCAACAAGCCACCGCGGCACACGTACCGCCCGGCATGCGCGCGGCAATGAGCGACAGCGGCCAGGCGAATTGCGCGATGGTTGGCGGTTCATTATCGGTTGCCCGCCAGCTTGATGGCACCGCTATTGGCATGTGCGCGCTACCGAACGGTAAACGCTGCAGCGAGCAGGCATTAGCGGGCGGAAGCTGCGGAAACTACTAATACGCAAGGCGTGTGGTTACATTAAATCGGCGAGTTTATATACCAGCGATTGGTCGGCGGTCGCCAGCGTGAGCTGATTCTCCGTCAGATCGACCTGCGCGCCATCGCGCAGCATTTTGCTGAGGGTATTATCCAGCGCGTTCCGTTGTGGATCTGCGCACAGCTTACGCGTCATCGCCAGCTGTTCAACTTTTAGCTCGCCGTCTGACAGCTTGCCCTCGCCGCTGAAGCCATTGCACATCGTGCCTGACACATACATTTTTTCGCCGAAGCTAATTTCCGGCGGCGGCGTCTGGCTTGCCGGTAGCGCCTGGCCGTTAACGCTGGTCAGCACAAAACGGTGATGTTGTAGTTGTTCGGCGTTGGTAGAAACTTTGCTGTTGTATACGCAGCCCGATAGCAGCATGCCCGCCGCCAGCAGTGCAGCAAACTTATTCATTCTTACTCCAAAACATTTGTCATATCAATAAAACGAAAAACAGTGTAACTGTAATGCAGGCAGGATCTGTGGGGATTGTCTGAATGTGCCCCCCGTTAGCGGGGAGCACAAAAGGGGAAAGAAGCTTAGACCAGCGCGTTCGGGCAGGTTTCGCCCTTAGCTACCTGCTGCAGATTGCCAAGCGTTGTCTCGGAAATACCGATCAGCGCCTCAGCCGTCAGGAATGCCTGGTGCCCGGTAAACAGGACGTTGTGGCAGGCGGAGAGCCGGCGGAACACGTCATCCTGGATGACATCATTCGATTTATCTTCAAAGAACAGATCGCGTTCATTTTCATACACGTCCATTCCCAGTGCGCCGATTTTCTGATGCTTCAGCGCGTCGATAGCCGCTTGTGAATCTATTAGCGCGCCGCGGCTGGTATTAATGACCATCACGCCGTCTTTCATCTGATCGAATGCCGCCTGGTTGAGCAGGTGATAGTTTTCGTTGGTAAGCGGGCAGTGCAGGGAGATGACGTCGGACTGCGCGTACAGCGTCGGCAGGTCGACATATTCAACGCCGAGATCCAGCGCCGCCGCGCTCGGATAGGGATCAAACGCCAGCAGGCGCATACCGAAACCTTTGAGGATCCGTAGCGTCGCAACGCCGATTTTACCGGTGCCGATCACCCCTGCGGTTTTACCGTACATCGTGAAGCCGGTCAGCCCTTCCAGCGAGAAGTTGGCATCGCGGGTACGCTGATAGGCGCGGTGAATGCGACGGTTCAACGACATCATCATACCGATGGCGTGTTCAGCAACGGCTTCCGGCGAGTAGGCCGGAACGCGCACGACGCGCAGGCCCAGCTCTTTAGCCGCGTCAAGATCGACGTTGTTAAAGCCGGCGCAGCGCAGCGCGATGTATTTCACGCCGTGGGCTTTTAGCTCTTCCAGCACCGGGCGGCTGCCGTCGTCGTTAACGAAGATACATACCGCTTCACAGCCGTTGGCCGTTTTCGCGGTCTTCTCGGTCAGCAGGAAATCGAAAAATTCCAGTTCAAAGCCGTATGCGTCGTTAACATGCTGCAGATACTTTTTATCGTACTGCTTGGTACTATAAACAGCGATTTTCATAAGGCTTTCCTCTAGTGATAATACCGTCACGGTAGCATAATTAAAATAATCTTACAAATATTAAAAATTAGTTTAATCATCAGGTTATGATATTAATTCTAGAGCATATCGCAGTCTTAAGAAATCTCTTTAAAAGACAATACGTTTCACCAAAAACTGAGGCTGAATGCCCCCGGCGCCAGCAGGATCAATGGCCAGAGTAAACCCGATGCCACATTGGCAACCTGGAAACGCCATAGCGGTGTACCGCTGGCGCCGGTGACCAGCGGTAACGTTGCGCGCAGCGGCGACAGAAAACGGCCGAAGAACACCGCCCAACCGCCGTGACGGCGCAGGAATAGCTGGCTACGCAGCACGCGTTCGGCGCTGAGCCAGCGCAGGCGTTGCAGATGATGCTGATAGCGCCGGCCAATTTGCCATGAGAGCCAGAATCCGCCGATTGCGCCCAGGCTGGCGCTTAGCCACATTAACAGGAAATGACCGATGCTGGTTGAGGCAAGGGCTCCGAGCACCAGCAAACCCGAGGTACCGGGGATCACAAAAGAGATGAGGGCGCAGGATTTACTGAAGGTCAGCAGAAAAACAATCAGTAATACCAATGAATAATGGCTCTGGGCGCGTTCGATCAGCGAGATAATGAGCTCCACGGAATAACGGCTCCTTATTACCTGTTTTTCCAAGTGTCGCAGGCACAATTTAAACGAAGTCTAAATAGTTATTCAGCAGAAATGAGTGCGACTATCCTTAATCAGGACGTTAACTTTCACTCGAGGGTCGAACGTGCCACAATAGGCGCCTATCGGCTTTTACTTAGAATCAGGATTTGACTGCCCATGAAGGGTAAATATAAAGCCGCTCTTGCGCTGTTATTAGCTCTAATTTTGCTGCCGTTGGCCCTGCTGGCCACATTAACGCATTGGGTTCCGACGCTGGCGGGCATCTGGCTGCCGGTCGGCACGCGTATCTCGCTTGGCGAAAGTCCGCGCCTGACGCGCTCCTCGTTGATTATCCCCGATTTACGCTACCTGGTGGGCGATTGTGAAATTGCTCGTGTCAGCAACGCGCGCCTTACCCGTCCCAGCCGCTGGCGGCTACACCTGAGTGAACTGGATATCAATAGCGCCTGCCTGGCTAAGCTCCCCGCCAGCGAGCCGCTCTCCGGCGCGCCGCGAACCCTCGCCGAGTGGCAATCGATGCTGCCTTATAGTTGGTTAACTATCGACAATCTGCGCCTGTCGCCGTGGGAAAAATGGCAGGGGAAACTGGTGATGTCGTTGACGCCTGGGCAGCAGGATATCGGTTATTCAGGCAAAGAGGTCACGTTACAGGCGAAACTGCGCGGCCAGACCTTAACGGTCAGCAATTTCAGCGCGCGGCTGGTGGAAGATCAGGCGCCGGTTAAGCTGGTCGGTGAATTCGAAATGCCGCTGGTGCCGGATGGTCTACCGGTCGATGGCCATCTGGTCAGCACCTTCGAATTCCCGCAAATGCCGGGTCTGGTGGATGCGGAACTGGAATGGCAGAAAAACCGCGGCCAGCTGCTGGTCACGCCGCGCGGTGAGGTCGAGCCGATGCTCGACCTGCCGTGGGAGATCACCCCTGAACGTATCACCATCAGCGATGGGCGCTGGAACACGGTGTATGCCGGCTATCCGCTTAGCGGGCGGGTGGCGCTTTCGTTTGGCGACTGGCAGAAAGGCACCGAGGAGATGGAAATCAGCGGCCGGCTCAACGTGTTAACGCACGGCGAAGCGGGTAAAGGCAACGCCGTGCTGAATATTGGCCCAGGTAAGCTAAGCATGGACCACAGCGACATGCCGCTCAGCCTGACCGGCGAGGCCAAGCTCGACGATATGATTTTTTATGCCGTGCTGCCCGCAAAACTCAGCGGCCCGCTGATGACGCCAGAGCTGGCTTTCCATCCCGGCGCGCTGCTGCGTTCACGCGGGCGGGTGATTGACTCGCTGAACATCGATGAGATCCGTCTGCCGTTGGCGGGGGTGAAAGTGACGCAGCAGGGGGTGGATGGCCGCCTGCAGGCGATACTGCGCGCCCATGAACAGGAAATGGGCGATTTTACCCTGCATCTGGATGGGAAGGCCGACAATTTTATGCCCGACCGCGGTCGCTGGTCGTGGCGTTATTGGGGCGATGGTCACTTTTCGCCGATGCAGGCGCGCTGGGATGTGAAAGGCGCCGGTGAGTGGCGGGATAGCGCCATTATTCTTAACAGCCTGTCGACCGGGTTCGATAAGCTACAGTACGGCACCATGCTGGTCAGCACGCCGCGCCTGACCCTCGATAAACCCATTCACTGGCTGCGCAATGAACAGCATCCAAAATTCAGCGGCACGTTGTCGCTGGATGCCGGTAAAACCACCTTCAGCGGCGGCAGCGTTCTGCCGCCGTCAACGCTCAAATTCAATATTGATGGCCGCGATCCGACCTGGTTCCTGTTTAACGGCTCATTGCACGCGGAGAAAATCGGCCCGATTCGTCTGACCGGCCGTTGGGACGGCGAACGCTTGCGTGGCCAGGCATGGTGGCCGAAACAGGCGCTAAGCGTATTCCAGCCGCTGATCCCGCCGGACTGGAAAATGACCCTAAGAGAAGGTGATATGTATGCGCAGGTAGCCTTTTCCGCAGCCTCCGGGCAGGGCTTTGAGGCCGGGGGCCATGGCGTCTTAAAAGGCGGTAGCGCCTGGATGCCGGACAACCAGATCAACGGCGTCGACTTTGTTCTGCCATTCCGCTTCAGCGGCGGGAGCTGGCAGCTCGGTACCCGCCGTCCGGTTTCACTGCGTATTGGCGAAATCGTCAACCAGTTCACCGCCAAAAATCTGAGTGCCGATCTCCAGGGAACATGGCCCTGGAGCGAGCAGGATCCGCTGGAATTGAGCAACGTTAATGTTGATATCCTTGGCGGCAAGCTGTCCATGCAGCAGCTAAGGATGCCGCAGCATCAACCGGCGCTGCTGCGTCTGCAGAATATCTCCAGCAGTGAGTTGATAAGCGCCATCAAAGTAAAACAATTTGCGGTCTCTGGCGCGTTTAACGGCGCGTTACCGTTATGGCTGAACAACGATAAATGGATCATTAAAGACGGCTGGTTTAGCAACCCCGGCCCGATGACCCTGCGGCTGGATAAAGACACCGCCGATGCGTTGGTGGCCGATAACGTCTCCGCCGGCGCGGCAATTAACTGGCTACGCTACATGGAAGTCTCGAAATCATGGACGCGCATCAACCTTGATAATCTCGGCAAGCTGACGATGAGCGCGGCGATTAGCGGCACCAGCCGGGTGGACGGAAAAAGCAGCACCGTGCATTTAAACTATACCCATGAAGAGAATATTTTCGATCTGTGGCGCAGCTTGCGCTTCGGCGATAATTTGCAGGCATGGCTTGAGCAGAATGCGAAACTGCCCGCCCCGCGCTGTACGGATACATGTAAGGAACCAAAATGATAAAACTGTTCGCCGCGGCGCTGGCGACCCTGCTGCTGGCAGGCTGTACGCCGCGTATTGAAATCGCCGCGTCCAAGGAGCCGATCACCATCAATATGAATGTCAAAATTGAGCATGAGATTCATATTAAGGTGGATAAGGATGTTGAAAATTTGCTGAAGTCACGTAGCGATCTGTTCTGAGGCGATAATGAGAAAACGACTGCTGACTGCCACCCTGGCGTTAATGCTGTTGAGTAGCCCGGCGCTGGCGCTGACCTTGAATGAGGCGCGGGCGCAGGGTCGAGTGGGGGAGACGCTGAACGGCTATCTGGCGCCGCTGAAACAGGATGCGCAGACGTTGGCGTTAGTTAAACAGATTAATGCCGCGCGCAGCGAAAGCTACCAGCAACTGGCGGACGACAATAATCTGCCGGTGGATGAGGTGGCGAAAATGGCCGGACAGAAACTGGTCGCCCGCGCACAGCCGGGAGAATATGTGCAGGGGATTAACGGTAAATGGTTGAGCAAATAGTTAACGATAGCGCTTGCGGTATTCGCCAGGCGACACGCCGAAGCGCTGCTTAAACGCCGTTGAAAAATGGCTATGGTCGCTAAAGCCCCAACTGTAGCCAATTCCCGCCAGTTTCTCTTCGTCGTGCGCGTTTTGTAACGCCCGGGCGCACAGGTCAAGACGCCGGTTTTTAATATACTGCGCGACCACCAGACCCTTATCGGCAAACAGGCGGTACAGGCTGCGTACCGACATGCCGGTTTCCCCGGCCAGCCACTCCGGACGCAGCTGTTCCGACTGTATCGACTCATCTATCAACGCCATGATCTTTTGAAATTGCTTGTCGCGGCGCGTCGGCGGCGCGTCCTGTTGCAGCAGCATTGGGCGTAACAGGCAGATGATAGCCTCCAGCGCCGCTTCGCCTTCGCTTTCTGAGAGCGCCGGGCTGCGTAAACTTTCTTGCAGCAACCGCTGGCTGAGCTGGACCATCGGCAGCGTTTTATTCAGCCGGGTGGCGATGCTGATGTCGCCGCCGTGCAGCTGGCTTTCCACGAGCTGGCGGGGCAGCAGCAGCGAAGCCTGTTTTGACGTGTGTTGCCAGAAGATAGAACAGGGACGCGAGGCATCAATGAGCGTGATATCGCCGGCTTCGAGCGCCACCTGGCGCTCGTCCTGCTCGATAGCCGCCTGGCCTTCGAGCTGAAAAACGGTATAGAACCAGGCGTCGTTGTCGCGTTTGATTTCGTTACGGGTGCGGTAAAGATTGACGCCGCGGGCGGTGACGGTACTGACTTTGAGACTACCGGTATAGCTTGCATCAATCTCGCCATGGAATTCGTCGCCCAGCGGACGGGCGGCAAAATGGCCGCATACCTGATTAATCTTCGCTAACCAACGCTGATAGTCCTGCCCGCTTTCTACCGTCGCCATTGTCTGCACCTTGTAATAATGATGTTTCTGCATTGTTGCATTTATGCTGTGAGTGGCAAGAGCGCAGCGTGGAGTATATGAAAGAACTATTACCTGCGGCACATTTCACCGCCTTTCTGGGTGCTTAATTGCGGGACCTGTCACAGCGGCAACAACGATTGTCACAGAGAAAAAAGCGCAAATGGCTGACCCGTCCTAGACTGTGTTCACTTATCCGCGAACAATAAGGAAGTCGCATGTCCACATCACAGGTCGCGCTGCTCGCCAGCGTACAGCAGTTTCTCGACAGACAGCATGGCTTATATATTGATGGCAACCAGCAGGCGGCGCAGAGTGAAAAACGCTTAACCGTCTGGGACCCGGCCACCGGCCAGGCGATTGCCACTACGGCAGATGCTAATGCCGCCGACGTTGACCGCGCGGTGATGTCCGCCTGGCGCGCTTTTGTCGCCCGGAGCTGGGCCGGGCGCACGCCGGCCGACCGCGAGCGGATCCTGCTGCGTTTCGCCGATCTGGTGGAACAGCATGGTGAAGAGCTAGCGCAGCTCGAAACCCTTGAACAGGGGAAGTCGATCAATATTTCGCGCGCGTTTGAAGTCGGTTGCACCCTCAACTGGATGCGCTACACCGCCGGGCTGACCACCAAAATCAGCGGCCGTACGCTGGACGTTTCCATTCCGTTCCCGGAAGGCGCGCGCTATCAGGCGTGGACCCGTAAAGAGCCGGTTGGGGTAGTGGCGGGGATTGTTCCGTGGAACTTCCCGCTGATGATCGGCATGTGGAAAGTGATGCCGGCGCTGGCTTCCGGCTGTTCAATTGTGATTAAACCCTCCGAGACGACGCCGTTAACGTTGCTACGGGTAGCGGAGCTGGCAACGGAAGCCGGGATCCCGGATGGCGTCTTTAACGTCGTCACCGGCAGCGGCGGCGAGTGCGGCGCCGCCTTAACCACCCATCCGCAGGTGGCGAAAGTGAGTTTTACCGGTTCGACCGCCACCGGCAAGCATATTGCCCGCGCGGCAGCTGACCGTCTGACCCGCGTAACCCTTGAACTCGGCGGCAAAAACCCGGCCATCGTGCTGAAAGATGCCGATCCGCAGTGGGTGATTGAAGGGTTGATGACCGGAAGTTTCCTCAATCAGGGGCAGGTATGCGCCGCCAGTTCGCGGATCTATATAGAAGCGCCGCTGTTTGATAACCTGGTCGCTGGCTTTGAGCAGGCGGTGAAATCGCTGCAGGTGGGGCCGGGAATGGTTGAAACGACGCAGATTAACCCGGTGGTGTCGCAGGCGCACTGCGCCAAAGTGGCCGCTTATCTGGATGAAGCGCGTCAACAAAACGCCGAGCTGATTAGCGGTAACGTTGGGCCAAATGGCAACGGTTTTTATATTGCGCCGACGCTGGTGATTAATCCGGATGCCGGGCTGCGCCTGAATCGCGAAGAGGTGTTCGGCCCGGTGGTAAACCTGGTGCGCGTCGCCGATGGCGAAGAGGCGCTACGTTTAGCCAACGACAGTGATTTCGGTCTTACCGCCAGCGTCTGGACCCGTGACCTGACCCAGGCGCTGAACTATACCGATCGCCTGCAGGCCGGTACGGTATGGGTTAACAGCCATACGCTTATCGATGCCAACCTGCCGTTCGGCGGAATGAAGCAGTCCGGTACCGGGCGCGATTTTGGTCCGGACTGGCTGGACGACTGGTGCGAAACCAAATCGGTGTGCGTGCGCTACTGATTTTTTGTCGGATGGCGCTACGCTTATCCGACCTACGGTTCGTGCGGCCTGCCTTTAATTTATTCACCATGCTGACTGAAACTGCCGGTGTTGGTGGCCTCAAAATCGCTGAGACGTTCCCGGAAGGCC